>Ga0315902_10000091_pt1 | contig 144243 bp, 136 predicted proteins | sample LakEriMetagenome_9_FD_203523 | JGI IMG/M metagenome (GOLD analysis project Ga0315902, IMG submission 203523) | Freshwater fungal communities from buoy surface, Lake Erie, Ohio, United States - Buoy 12 MA117 | ecosystem: Environmental > Aquatic > Freshwater > Lake > Lake biofilm | place: USA...
CTAGACGGCGCGCAACATTCACAGGAGTTCCCCATGACCCAGCGCGTCACGGTCGCTTTCGGCGACGGCATCGGCCCGGAAATCATGACCGCCGCCCTCTCGGTGCTCGACGCCGCGGGGGCGGATCTGCGGTACGACGTCACCGATATCGGAGAGAGAGTCTACAATGCCGGTCACACTTCGGGCATCGCGCCGGAGTCCTGGGATAGCCTGCGCCGCAACGGCGTGTTCCTGAAGGCGCCGATCACCACGCCGCAGGGGGGCGGCTTCAAGTCGCTGAACGTCACGATCCGCAAGACCGTGGGCCTCTATGCCAACGTCCGGCCGTGCACGGCGTACGCGCCGTTCGTGCGCACGCGGCATCCGGGCATGGACGTCGTGATCGTGCGTGAGAACGAGGAGGACCTCTACGCCGGGATCGAGCACCGCCAGACCACCGAGGTCTATCAGTGCCTCAAGCTCGTCAGCCGCCCGGGCTGCGAACGCATCGTCCGCTACGCCTTCGAGTACGCGCGCGCCAATGGCCGCCGCAAGGTCAGCTGCTTCACCAAGGACAACATCATGAAGCTGACCGACGGCCTGTTCCACCAGGTCTTCAACGAGATCGGCACCGAGTATCCGGACATCGAGAAGGATCACTGGATCATCGACATCGGCGCGGCCCGGCTGGCCGACACGCCGGAGATGTTCGACGTCATCGTCACCCCGAACCTGTATGGCGACATCATCTCGGACATCGCAGCCCAGATCGCCGGCTCGGTCGGCATGGGCGGCAGCGCCAACATCGGCGGCACGATCGCCATGTTCGAGGCGGTGCACGGCTCTGCGCCGGACCTCGCCGGCAAGGGCGTGGCCAACCCCTCGGGCCTGCTGCTGTCGGCGGTGATGATGCTGAACCATCTGGGCCGCGGCGAGGTGGCCGAGCGGATCCACAACGCCTGGCTGGCCACGCTGGAGGACGGCATCCACACGCCCGACGTCTACGACCCGGCGATCTCGCGCGAGAGGGTCGGCACCGACGGCTTCGCGCTGGCGGTGATCGCGCGCCTCGGGCGTCGTCCCGAGCGGCTGACCCCGGTCAGCTACGCCGGTGCGGCACCGCTCCGGCTGGAGCCGGCCGAGGCCGCGCGTCGCCCGGCCGCCAGCAAGACCACCGTCGGCGTCGACCTTTTCGTCGAGTTCCGCGACGGCTCGCCGGATACCCTCGCCGCCCGCCTGCAGTCGGTCGAGGACAACCGGCTGAAGCTGAAGATGGTCACCAACCGCGGCGTCAAGGTGTGGCCGGACGGGGCCCCCGAGACCCTGTTGACCGACCATTGGCGCTGCCGCTTCATGAACGGCGGCGGCCCGGTCACGGTGCAGGAGATCGCCGCCCTGCAGCTGCGCGCCGCCGAGGCCGGGATCGCGTTCATCAAGACCGAGCACCTGTGCGACTTCGACGGCCAGCCGGGCTACAGCCTGGGTCAGGGGCAGTAAGTCAGCTCAGCCCGCTGCGGGCGGCAGCCAGCCGGCCGCCCGCAGCGGGGCGACATTGGCGCGCGACACCGGGGCGCGCAGGCCGCCGCGCAGCCTGAGCCGCCAGTTGCGACCGTCCGGTTCGGCCGCCTCCACCGCCGCGCGCGCCACCCACCACGACCGGTGCACCCGCCGGCCCTCGACGTCGCCGAGGGCGGCGATGGCCTGGCTCATCGACATCAGCTCCAGCCGCGAGCCGGTCGGGGTGTGGATGCGGACGTAGTGGTCCTCCATCTGTAGGCACAGCACCTCGCCACGGGCCAGGGGTCGGGCCGACGCTTCGGCGGGCGGCTCGTCAGCGGACGCGACCCAGGCTGACGGCCCGGTCCCTGAGGCTGACCAGCTGCGACGCACCAGCAGGGCGGCGCCGACGGCGGCGACGCTGAGGGTCAGGCTCTGGCCATACCATTCCAGCAGCCCGACCTGCTCGCCGATCCACGGCCACAGGGACTGGGCCCCGACGCGGCTGACGGCGGCGACGGGCACGGCGGTGGCGGCCATCACCGGCGGGGCCCACAGCCACAGGGGCAGGCGGGCGCCCGCCGCCGCCTGGGCTGCGGCCGGGACGATGACGGCGTAGAGCAGGCTGGCGACCCAGAAGGTCCCGACGAAATAGGCGATCCGCTCCGGCGCGGCCCCGTTGCGGTAGCTGCCGAAGGGGCCGAGCAGGCCGAGGAACACGCCCGCGGCCGTCGACAGGGCGACGGCGATCCCGAGGCGAACGAGGGCCGGGGAGGGGCGGGCAGGACGGCGCAGCATGGCTCTCGCCATAGCCGAGCCGGCCGCCGGATGCAGCCCCGTCGGCCCGCCGGCGAACTCGTTCGCCCGTTGGCGAAGCGGCGCTGGCGGGGCCGGCCGGGCGGCGGCATCGGAAGGTCATCGCAACCCACACCGGATCGCTTCCCATGACGTCCCGCCTCGCCCTCCTCGCCGCTGTCGCCGCCGCCCTCACGGCCGCCCTTCCGGCCCCCGGCCACGCCCTCGCTCCGGCCGTCGCCCCGGCACCCGCCCAGGCGTCCGCGACTGTCACCCGCCTGCGGCTGACCATCCCGGACGGGGACGGCCCCGCGATCGAGGGCGGAGTCTGGCTGCCGGTCGGCGCGGTCCCCGGGGCCCGGGTCCCGCTGGTGGTCATCTCTCACGGCAACGGCGGCAGCTGGACCGGCCATGCCGCGACTGCCGAAGCCCTGGCCCGCGCTGGCTTCATGGTCGCCGCGATCAGCCACACCGGCGACAATTACCGCGACCAGAGCCGGGCCACCGAGGTGGCCGAGCGGCCGCGCCAGCTGAAGCGCCTGATCGACTACATGTTGGAGGCCGGCGCCGGCGGGCTCCAGGTTGACCCGGAGCGAATCGGCGCCTTCGGCTTCTCCTCGGGCGGCTTCACCGTGCTGGCCGCCGCGGGCGGCCGGCCGGACCTGACCCGGGTGATCGACCACTGCCGCGCCAACCCGGGCTTCCACGACAGCCGACTGGTCGCCGCCCAGGGGGCCTCTGCGACGGCCTACGATCCCGAATGGACCCACGACCACCGCATCCGGGCCGTGGTCGCTGCGGCGCCGGCTCTGGGCTACACCTTCGGCCGTGAGGGGCTGGCGGACGTCGATGCGCCGGTGCAGCTGTGGCGGCCGTCGCGCGACCGGGTGCTGCCGCATCCCTTCTACGCCCAGGCCGTGCACGACGCCCTGCCGACCCCGCCGGAGTACCATGTGGTCGAGGGGGCGGATCACTTCGACATGATGCCGCCCTGCTCGCCCGAGCTGGCCGCCGCCGCGCCGGTCGTCTGCGCACCCACCCCGGGCTTCGACCGCGCCGCCTTCCAGCAGGCCTTCAACGTGGAGGTCGCGGCCTTTTTCACGCGCACCCTCACGGCGCGCTGAAGACCGGTGCGGAGACGGGGCTTCACGCCCCGTTAACCACGTCAGCCCACGATTCAGACGCTCCCCGTTCCCGAGGCCGTCGCCCGTTGCGCAATCTCATCGCCGCCGTCGACGCGATCGATCCCCTCAGCGTCACCGGCAAGGTGGCGGGGGTCAACGGTCTGCTGATCGAGAGCCGCGGGGGCCTCAGCCGGCTGGCGGTCGGGGCCCGCGCCGAGATCGAGCGCCTGCACCAGCCGCCCCTGCCGGCCGAGGTGGTCGGCTTCCGCGACGCCAAGGCGCTGCTGATGCCGTTCGGCCCGGTGGAGGGGGTGGCCCCCGGGGCCGACATCCGCATCATCGACTCCGCCGCCGCCGTCCGGCCGACGGCGGCCTGGCTGGGGCGGATCATCGACGCCTTCGGCCAGCCGATCGACGGCAAGGGGCCGCTGCCGACCGGGCCGGTCTCCTATCCGCTGCGGGCACCGCCGCCCCCGGCCCACGCGCGGGGGCGGGTCGGCGAGCGGCTCGACCTCGGCGTCCGCGCCATGGACGTCTTCACCACCACCTGCCGCGGCCAGCGGCTGGGCATCTTCGCCGGCTCGGGCGTCGGCAAGTCGGTGCTGCTGTCGATGCTGGCGCGCCAGGCGACCTGTGACGCCGTCGTCGTCGGCCTGATCGGCGAGCGGGGCCGCGAGGTGCGCGAGTTCATTGAGGAGACGCTGGGGGAGGCGGGCCTCGCCCGCGCCATCGTCGTGGTCGCCACCTCGGATGAGCCTGCCCTCAAGCGCCGTCAGGCCGCCTACATGACCCTCGCCCTGGCCGAGTTCCTGCGCGACCAGGACCTTGAGGTCCTATGCCTGATGGATTCGGTGACCCGTTTCGCCATGGCCCAGCGCGAGATCGGCCTGGCCGCCGGCGAGCCGCCGACCACCAAGGGCTATACGCCGACCGTTTTCACCGAACTGCCCAAGCTGCTGGAGCGGGCCGGGCCGGGGCCGCGCCGCCCGGACGGCACCACGGCGGGACCGATCACCGCCCTGTTCACGGTGCTGGTGGACGGCGGCGACCATGACGAGCCGATCGCCGACGCCGTGCGCGGGATCCTCGACGGCCACATCGTTATGGATCGCAAGATCGCCGAGCGCGGCCGCTTCCCGGCCATCGACGTCCTCAAGTCGGTCAGCCGCACCCTCCCGGGCTGCCAGAGCGCTGCGGAATGGGACCTGACGCGCCGAGCGCGCCAGAGCCTGAGCGCCTACACCAACATGGAGGAGCTGATCCGCATCGGTGCCTACCGCGCCGGCGCCGATCCGATCGTTGACAGGGCCATCGCCCTGAACCCCGGTCTGGAGGCCTTCCTCAGCCAGTCGCCCGACGAGGCGACGCCGATGGCCGAGAGCTTTAGCCGTCTGGAAACGATTCTGGATCATGGGTTGCGGACGGAGGACCTGCCATGACCGCCTGGGCCCAATCCCTGATCCGGATTTCCAACCATCAGGTGGAGACGCTGCAGAAGCGCCTCGCCGAGATCACCGGGCGTCGCGCCTCGGCCGAGATGCGGCTGGCGGTGCTGGAGGCGGAGGCCGAGGTCGAGCGCGAGCGCGCCCGCCAGGACACCGACGCCAACATGATGCTCTCCGCCTATCTCGACGGCTGGAAGCTGCGCCGCAACTTGGCCGAGGGCGATCTGGCGACGATCGAGGCCGAGGAGAGCGGGGCCCGCGACGCCCTCGGCGAGGCCTTCGAGGAGCTCAAGAAGTTCGAGCATGTGGCCGAGGTGGCCCGGCTCGAACGGCTCGCCGCCCAGGGCAAGCGCGACGGTGCCGCGCTCGACGAACTGGGCCTGCGCCGCCGGTCGGCTTAAGGCATCCTTCTCCCCTTGTGGGAGAAGTTGGCAGGCGAAGCCTGACGGATGAGGGGTCTTGCTGCCTCACCCGGTTACGGTCTCAGGAGAGCTGAGCCTTGAAGCCGCCCGCCCACACCCCTCATCCGAGCCGCTCCGCGGCCCACCTTCTCCCACAAGGGCAGAAGGGAACACCGCGCCGCGCCGTCCTGCTCTCGGGCCTCGCCCTCGCCGCCTGTGGTCGGGCGTCGGTCCAGGCCGCGCCGGCGGCCGCGCCGCTGAAGGCCCTGGTGCCCGCTCCGGTCGGCGTCGCCGTGATGAGGGGCCAGCTCGAAGACACGGCCTGGACCACCCTCGCCCGCCGCGAGATCTCCCAGCTCACGCCTGAGTGGGAGATGAAGATGGAGTACATCCTGGCCCAGGATGGCGGCTGGCGCTTCGACGCCCCCGACCGTATCGCCACCTTCGCCCGCGCCAGCGGCATGCGCCTGCACGGCCATGCGCTGATCTGGTACTCGCAGGGCCAGGACTGGTTCGAGGCGATCAAGCCGGCGCGTCGCGCCGCGGCCTTCGACGACTATATCGCCGTCGTGGCGGGGCGTTATCGCGGGCAGTTGGCCGGCTGGGATGTGGTCAACGAGGCGGTGGCCGAGGATGGCGACGGCCTGCGCAGCTGCCACTGGAGCGCGCAGTTCGGTCAGGATGGCTACATCGCCCGAGCCTTCGCCCAGACCCGCGCCGCCGACCCGGACGCGGTGCGGTTCCTCAACGATTACAATCTGGAGAACCTGCCGCGGAAGGGCGCGACCTTCCTGCGGCTGGTCGAGCGGCTGCTCGCCGCCGGGGCGCCGATCACCGGCATCGGCACCCAGGCCCACCTCGATATCGACATCCCGGCCGGCCAGATCACCGCCTTCATGCGCGACGCCGCCGCCTTCGGCCTGCCGATCCATGTGTCCGAGCTGGATGCCCCGATGGGTGCCGGCCTGCTGGACCGGGCCCGGCGCGACGCCCGCCGGGCGTTGCAGACCGCCCGGGTGATGGAGTACGCCGAGGCCTTTGCCGCCTTGCCCGAGCGGCAGCGCTATGCCTTCACCCTTTGGGGCCTGCGCGACGGGGACAGTTTCGTGAACCGTCAGGGCGGCGGCGACAGCCCCCTGGCCTTCGACGACGCCGGCCGTCCGACAGCCCTGCACCAGGCCCTGGTTCAGGGGTTCAGCGCGCCGGCAACAGCGCGAAAAGAGCGCGGGTGAAGCCGCGGGGTGCGACGCTGAGGTGATCCTCGCCGTTCAGCACCTCTGACCGCAGCGTCAGTCCGGGGTAGGCGCGCGACCGCAGGGCAGTTTCCAGTGCGGCGACATCGGCCACCATGTCCGGACCAGTGGTGTGCAGCGGGGTCGGGCCGAGTCCCTCGAACTCGCCGATATAGACGAAAACGTCGGCCTCCAGATCGGTCCGTCGGGCGGCGTAGTCGGCCTCCATCTTGAGCACATGTCGCTGGTCGAACCAGATCGAGGGACTTCCGAGGGCGTAGCCGCTGAACAGCTCCGACTCCGTGAACAGGATCTGCAGGGCCAGCAGCGCGCCATAGGAGTGGCCGAGGAGGATCCGCCGCGACGGGTCGGTGCGGAAGCGCGTGTCCACGAACGGCAGCACCTGCGTCTTCAGATAGGCTTGGTAGGCCGGACCGCCCCCGTGCACGGTGGAGGACGCGCGGCGCGGGCCGTTGGCTGTTGGCGTATAGTCACGATTGCGGCTGACCATGCCGCTGTCACCCTTCGCATAGGACAGCCCGACGAGGATGAACTCCTCGATCGCCGGCCCGTCGAGGTTCAGGCGGCGTCCCAGCTGGCGAATGATGGGAAAGGCATAGTCGGCGTCGGTCACGAACAGCACCGGATAGCGCCGGTCGGGTTCGGCCGCATACGACGGCGGCAGCTGCACAAAGACCTGGTACTCGCGGCCGGATGCCGGATCCGGGACGTCCCAGACCTCGGAGCCGAGGACCTCATAGGGCGCGCCGCCGCCGCGCTGCCCGGTCCCCGCGCCGGCCGACTGTGCGGGCACAGCCACTGCCGGGTGGGCCGAGGCCCCGGCGTCGGAACAGGCTCCGGCCATCAGGCAAACGAAGGCGGCGAGGCCGAGGGTCAGGGTTCGCATGATGCGCCTCCGCTGGAATCGGCGGGCAGTCTGGGCGCAACTGTGGCCCTGATGGGGCCGTGGCGGCCCATTGAGCCTACAGGATCACGCTGGCCTCGCCCTGCAGGATCGTCTCGGCTGCCGCAGTATGGCCGCCGCTCCGCTCATGCAGCACCAGCGGCGGGTGCAGGACCAGCGGGGCCCGGCCGCCCCGGATCGCGCGCACCAGCACCCGCTTGGCCGGGGCGTCGGCGAAGGGGTGCACCGGCCGGACCGCGAAGGAGCCGCAGCGGCGCTTCAGGCCCTCGAGGATGTCGGCCAGCCGGTCGGCGCGGTGGATCAGCAACACCTGCCCGCCTTCGCGCGCCGTCAGGGACAGCCGGTCCAGCCAGGCCTGGAGGCCGTCGTCGGCCAGCCAGGCGTCGCGCTTGCCCGGCCCGGGGGTCCGTAGGGCACCCGGGTCGTCGAAGAAGGGCGGATTGCTGATGGCCCAGTCGGACCGGCCGCGCTCCTCCGGCGACGGCCGGTCGGCTACGTCGCCGGTCTGCACGGTGCCACGGTCGCCGAACCCGTTGAGAGTCAGGTTCTCGTCGGCGAGGGCGGCCATGGCGGGGTCGCGCTCCAACCCCTGCAGCTGCGCCTCCGGGCAGCGCGCGCCGATCTGGCAGAGCACGGCCCCGGCCCCGCAGCCGGCCTCGAACACACTCTGGCCGGGCGCGGCGGCGCAGGCGGCGGCAAGCAGACCGGCGTCCATGCCCGCACGGTAGCCGCGCACCGGTTGGCGCAGTTTCACCCGTCCCCCGAGGAACAGGTCCTCCCGCACGGGGGTTGACCCGGGCGCGGCGGCGTCAGATGCGACGGTCACGCGGCTTGACCCCTCATAGCCGGCTCACCATTGTCGCCGCAGCGGCGTCGGGGCAAGTCGTCGACGCGAAATCCGCGCACTTCCCTGCGCCAAAACGAAGAAACGAGACCGCCCTTGGACGCCGCCCTCGTCGCAGCCCGCGCCCGGACCGACCGCCCGAAGGGCGACGCCGAGGCCCTGGCGCGCCTCGCGGGCCCCGACATGGCCGAGGTCGACCGCCTGATCCTCGAGCGCATGCAGTCGACTGTGCCGGTCATCCCGCTGATGGCCGAGCATATCGTCTCGGCGGGCGGCAAGCGCCTGCGCCCACTGATCGCCCTGGCCGCGGCGCGCGCCGTCGGCGGCCGGGACCTGGCCAACGCCCATCGCTTCGCCGCCGCGGTCGAGTTCATCCACACCGCCACCCTGCTGCACGACGATGTGGTCGACAGCTCCGAGCTGCGCCGCGGCAAGGTCGCGGCGCACCTGATCTGGGGCGCGCCCTCCAGCGTGCTGGTCGGCGACTTCCTCTTCGCCAGGGCCTTCGAGCTGATGGTCGACACCGGCCAGATGCGGGCCCTCGGGGTGTTGGCCAACGCCTCCAGCGTCATCGCCCAGGGCGAGGTGCTGCAGCTGACCCGGGCCCATGATCTGAAGCTGGACCAGGATACCTATCTGCGCATCATCGCGGCCAAGACCGCCGAGCTGTTCGCCGCGGCGGCCGAGGCTGGTGCCCTGGCGGTAGAGGCCCCCGATGCGGCGGTGGCGGCCCTGCGCAGCTTTGGGCTGAACCTCGGCCTGGCCTTCCAGTTGGCCGACGACGCCCTCGACTACGGCGGGGCCTCCGAGGTGCTGGGCAAGAACGCCGGCGACGACTTCCGCGAGGGCAAGGTCACCCTGCCGTTGCTGGTGGCCATGGCCCGCACCGCCGGGCGCGAGGACGCCTTCTGGCGCGCCGCCATCGACGGCGGCCAGCGCGGCGACGAGGAGTTCCGCCGCGCCCGCGAGCTGATCCTCGGCACCAGCGCCCTGTCGGTGACGCTCGACATGGCCCACGACTACGCCGGGGCCGCCAAGGCCGCCCTGTGCACCGTAGCCCCCGGCCCATGGCGCACCGCGCTGGAAAGCCTCGCCGACTTCGCCGTCAGCCGGGCGGCGTAGGCCTCAGCTCAGGCTCGCCGCAAAGCGCTGGATGCGGCGGCAGGCATCCTCCAGCACCGCGTCCGAGGTGGCGTAGCTGATTCGGAAGTAGGGGCTTAGGCCGAAGGCCGCCCCGTGCACCACGGCCACGCCCTCGGCTTCCAGCAGGGCGGTGGCGAAGACTTCGTCGCTGTCGATCACCTTGCCGTCCGCGGTCGCCTTGCCGATCAGGCCCTCGACCGACGGGTAGACATAGAAGGCGCCCTCGGGCTTGGGGCAGCGGATGCCTGTCGCCTGGTTGAGCATCGACACCACCAGGTCGCGGCGGCGCTCGAAGGCGTCACGGCGCTCGCCGATGAAGTCCTGCGGTCCGTTCAGAGCCTCGACGGCGGCCCACTGGCTGATCGACGAGGGATTGGAGGTGGTCTGGCCGGCCACCTTGCGCATCAGGTCGATCAGCGGCTTCGGCCCGCCGGCGTAGCCGATGCGCCAGCCGGTCATGGCGTAGGCCTTGGATACGCCGTTCACGGTCAGGGTCCGCTCGTACAGCGCCGGTGCCACCTGGGCGATCGTCGTGTACTCAAAGTCCCCGTAGATCAGGTGCTCGTACATGTCGTCGGTCATCACCCAAACGTGGGGATGCCGCGCCAGCGCCAGGGCCAGGGCCCGCAGCTCCTCGCGGGTGTAGGCGGCACCGGTCGGGTTCGAGGGGCTGTTGAGGATCAGCCACTTCGTCTTCGGCGTTATGGCCGCTTCCAGCGCCTCGGGCTTCAGCTTGAAGCCGTCCGCCTCGTGGCCGATCACAACCACCGGCTCGCCGCCCGCCAGCAGCACCATGTCCGGATAGCTGACCCAGTAGGGAGCCGGCACGATGACCTCGTCGCCCGGCGACAGGGTGGCCACCAGGGCGTTGTAGATCACCGCCTTGCCGCCCGGGGCGACGTGGATCTGGTCGGTCCCGTAGGTCAGGCCGTTCTCGCGCGCGAACTTGGCGGCCACGGCGGCCTTCAGTTCGGGTAGGCCGTCGACGTCGGTGTACTTGGTCTCGCCGCGCTGGATGGCCGCGACAGCGGCGGCCTTCACGTGGTCCGGGGTGTCGAAGTCCGGCTCTCCGGCACCCAGGCCGATCACGTCCCGGCCGGCGCGCTTGAGCTCGCGGGCCTTGGCGGTGACGGCGAGGGTGGCCGACGGCTTGACGCGGGCGAGGGCGGAGGATTGCAGCTGGGACATGGGGGAGGCTCGTTCGGGGAGATCATGTCTCTACGCAGAAGCGAAGGCTGGATCAAACACGGTAGCGGGGGCCGCAAGTCGGGGTCCGGGTTTTGGATTGCTCCCCCCGATGCTAAGGCGCGGCCATGCGCCGGCTGCTCGATTTCCTCCTGAACATGGAAGCCCGCCGCTGGCGCACGGCGCTGGCGGCGACTCTGCTGCTGGCGGCGACGGTTGGCCTGCTCTGGCTCGGAAAGACCCAGCTGGGGCTGCAGGCCGAGCACCGGCTCGAGGCCTGGCTGCAGGGCTACGCGGGCAGCCCCTGGGCCTTCGTCGCCACGGTGATCCTGTTCGTCGTCGCCGCCTTCATCGGCGCGCCGCAGTTCATCCTGATCGCCGCCTGCGTGGTCGCGTTCGGTCCGGGCCTCGGTTTCTTCTACAGCTGGATCGCGACGGTGATCTCGGCCGGTGTTACCTACTGGATGGGCCGGGGGCCAACGGCCCGGCTGGTCGACCGGCTCGACAGCCGCACCCTTGAGCGGCTCAAGCGGTTTGTCGGCCGCAACGCCTTCTACGCCAGCTTCATGATCCGCAACGTCCCGTCCGCCCCGTTCATCGTCGTCAACATGGCGTTCGGCGCGACGCGGGCGTCGTATCCTGCCTTCCTGCTGGGCTGCGCCCTCGGGGTGCTGCCCAAGACGGCGCTGGTAGCTTTCTTCGGCGGGGCCGTGGTGACGGCGGTCAGCGGTGACGGGGTGTGGACCTCCCTGATCCTTGCGGCGGTGGCGGTGGTGTGGCTGGGACTTATGCTGCTGGTGCGGGAGCGGGTCCGCCGCCGCGAAATCGGGGGCACCTGACCGCCACCGCTCTTGTTGCAGTCGCGCCGGGACCCCACTTCGACAGCACACCACACAATGGAGAGGGTCGACCATGCTGAAACTCTTCTATTCCGCCGGCGCCTGCGCCATGGCCTCGCACTTCGCGCTGGAGGAGGCCGGCGCGCCTTACGAGCTGCAGGCGATCGACCTGCGCAAGGGCGAGCAGCGCACGCCGGAGTATCTGGCCATCAACCCCGCGGGCGCGACGCCGGCGCTGCAGACCGCCGAGGGCGTGATTACCCAGAACGCGGCGATCCTCGCCTATCTCGCCGATTTGTACCCTGACGCCGGCCTCGCGCCCGCCGCGCCGTTCGCCCGGGCCCGGTTCAATGCCTTCACCGGCTTCCTCGCCTCGGGGCTGCATCCCGCGCTCGGGCGGCTTCTGTTCAGCCGCCCCCCGCTGGAGGGCGAGTCGCGCACGGCTGCCGCAGACCTCGTGCTGGCGAAACTCGACGTCGTGGAACAGCATCTGCTCGAGGGACCGTTCGTCTTCGGAGCCAGCCATACGGCCGCCGACGGCTATCTTTCGGTGTTCACCCGTTGGGCGCGGCAGGCGGGGCTGCTGGACGGTGCGAGGTACCCGAGGCTGAATGCCCACCTCACCCGGGAACAGGCCCGGGAGCCGGTCCGGCGGGCGCTCGCCGCCGAGGGGCTCGAGCCGGTCTGAGGCGCGACCGCGCGCGCGCGAAGAGGGCTTGTAATCCCGGAAGTTCAAGGGCAAACGGGCCCATTGGTCGTGCTGGCGGAAACGACTTGTTAATCGCGCGCTGGGGACGTGCGCGAGGGGGGGGATCGCCGGCGCGTTCATTCTGACAGACGCCCGGCTGAGGCCCAACCGAGACGGTAACCCACCCCCATGAGCTTTTCCCTCTTCGGCGCGATCTCGAACGACATCGCGATGGACCTCGGCACTGCCAACACCCTCATCTACATGAAGGGTAAGGGCATCGTGCTGAACGAGCCGTCGGTGGTGGCGCTGAGAAATGTGGGCGGTCGCAAGATTGTCCACGCCGTCGGCATTGAGGCCAAGCAGATGCTGGGTCGCACCCCGGGTCATATGGAGGCGATCCGCCCCATGCGGGACGGGGTCATCGCCGACTTCGAGGTCGCCGAGGAGATGATCAAGCACTTCATCCGCAAGGTTCACAACCGAAAGGGTTTCGTGAACCCCAAGATCATCGTTTGCGTCCCCTCGGGTGCCACCGCGGTCGAGCGGCGCGCCATCAACGATTCGTGCCTCAATGCCTCGGCCCGCCGCGTGGGCCTGATCGACGAGCCGATGGCGGCGGCGATCGGTGCCGGCCTGCCGATTCATGAGCCGACCGGCTCGATGGTCGTCGACATCGGCGGCGGCACCACCGAGGTGGCCGTGCTATCCTTGTCAGGCATCGTCTACTCGCGCTCCGTGCGCGTCGGCGGCGACAAGATGGACGAGGCGATCATCAGCTACATGCGTCGCAACCATAACCTGTTGATCGGCGAGACCACCGCCGAGCGCATCAAGAAGGATATTGGCACCGCTCGCATCCCGCCTGACGGCGAGGGCCTGTCGATCGAGGTCAAGGGTCGCGACCTGATGCAGGGCGTGCCGCGCGAGGTGCGGATCTCGGAGCGCCAGGCCGCCGAGGCCCTGGCCGAGCCGGTGACCCAGATCATCGAGGCGGTGAAGGTGGCGCTGGAAGCCACCCCGCCGGAACTGGCCGCCGACATCGCCGACAAGGGCATCATGCTGACCGGCGGCGGAGCCCTGCTCCGTGGCCTCGACGCCGAGCTGCGCGACCACACCGGCCTGCCGGTTACCGTGGCCGACGACCCGCTCTCCTGTGTCGCCGTCGGTTGCGGCCGAGTGCTCGAGCACCCGCGCTGGATGAAGGGCGTACTCGACGCCACCCTGTGACGTGGTCGCGGTCATTCCCGTGTGAGGGCCGTTTCCAAATCGGCCTGATTCTGCAATAGGCTGCTCATCAGGCGGGGGTGGTCCCGCCGTCTCCGCCCCCCTGCTGAGGAAGGCGCGCCGTGGCGTTTCGCGACGGACCGTTCGAGACCCTGAAGGTGCCGCTGGCCTGGACCGCGGCGGCTGCGACCGTGGCCGCCGGCGTGCTGGCGTTTGCCCTGTTGCTGGGCGGCCGCGCGTCCGGTGATGACCAGGCCTACGGGGCCCTGCGCGGCGGTGTGGCCCGGACAGCCGGCCCGGTCAGTGGTCTGTTCGCGGCCCCCGTGCGCTGGATCGGGGCCGCGTCCGACCATGTGGCCGGCTACTTCAATGCGGTGGAGGAGAACCGGCGCCTGAAGCGGCAGCTGGCCGAGCTGGAGCCCTGGCGCGACCAGGCCATTGCCCTGAAGAACGTCAACGCCCGCTATGAAGCCATGCTGGGCCTGCGCGTCGAGCCGCCGGTGGCCATGGCGACCGCCCGCTCCGTGTCCGAATCCCGCGGCCCCTTCGCGAACGCCCGGCTGCTCGACGCAGGGTCGTCGAAGGGGGTCCGGGTCGGTAATCCGGTGGTCAACGAGCACGGGCTCGTGGGTCGCATCGTGGGCGTGACCCCCGGGGTCAGCCGCATGGTGCTGCTCACCGACGTGGCCAGCCGCACGCCGGTGCTGATCGATCGGACCGACGCCCGCGCCATCATGACCGGCGACGGCAGCGGCAATCCCCGGCTGGAATACATGCGCGGCGCGGACGCGATCCAGTCCGGCGACCGCATTCTGTCCTCGGGTGACGGCGGCGGCGTGCCCCGTGGCGTCCCGATCGGCGTGGCGGCGCGCGGCATCGACGGCTCCTGGCGCGTCAAGTTGTTCAGCGACCGCGGTGCCATCGACTACGTCCGCATCCTGTTATTCGAGGATTTCGCCCAGCTGGCCCACAGGGAAGCGCTCAATGCCCCGCCCTTGGCCGGCCTGACGGCGGCCCCCCCCGTGGACGCCGCCACCGCAGCGACGATCAGCGACGAAACCGTGCGCCGGGCCGCCGAGGCCGCGGCCGCGCAGGCTGACGCGCGCCGCGAAGGCGGCCAAACCCAGCCGGCGCCGGGAGCGCAGCCCCGGTGAGACGCGGCGGCGCGGTCAGGGTGGTCGGGCCCACACAGTGGATCATCTATCCTGCTCTGGCCGTGCTGGCGGCGACCTTGCTGCTCGGAACGCCGATCGAGGTGTTCGGGCTGAAGCTGCCCGAGCCCGTGCTGCCGATGGTTCTGGCTTTCGCCTGGCCCCTGATCCGCCCGTCTATGGCGGCGCCGGCGACGCTGCTGGTGATCGGCCTGTTTCTCGACCTGTTCTGGGGCGGGCCGGTCGGGCTGTGGCCCCTCTGCCTGCTGGTCGTCTACGGGGGCGTGCTGGCCGCCCGCAACCTGTTGGTCGGCCAGGAGCTCAGGGTGCTGTTTGGCTGGTACGCCCTCGCGACCTTCGGAGCCTTCCTGCTGGCCTATCTGATCGTCACCCTGCGCGCCGGAAACGCGCCGAGTATCCTGGCGCTGCTTGGCCAGATGCTGCCGACGCTGCTGGCGTTCATCGGTGCGGCGTGGCTGATCGACCGCTTCGACGATACGGACGTGCGGTTCCGATGACCCTTCTGCGCCCTGCCCTCCCGACCCTTCGGCCCTCGCGTGAGCGCTCCGCCCGGAGGCGTTTGGCATGAGCGGTGAACCGTCGATCTTCTTTCCCGATGTGAACGAGCGCCAGGGCTCGTTCCTGCGGCGCACGATGGTGCTGGGCGGGATCACCGGTCTCGGCGTCACGGCCCTGACCTTCCGTCTGGGCCAGCTGCAGGTGGTGCAGGCCGGCGAATATGCGACCCTCGCCAACCAGAACCAGTTCAACTACCGCCTGATCCCGCCGCCGCGCGGCGTGATCAAGGACCGCAACGGCGTGGTCATCGCCGGCAACCGGCCCAGCTTCCGCGTGCTGGTGGTTCGCGACGAGACCAAAGACCTGGACCAGACGCTTAACCTGCTCGGTCAGCTGCTGCCGGATACGGTCGATCGCCGGCGGGCCATCATCCGCGACGTCAACGCCGCGCCGCGCTTCTCCCCCGTACCGGTCAAGAGTGATCTGTCGTGGGAGGAATTCGCCAAGGTCAACCTCTACGCCAACGAGTTGCCTGGCGTGATGGCGGACATGCACGAGCAGCGCTTCTACCCGTTTGGCGGGGCCTTCGCCCATGTGCTCGGCTATGTGGCCAAGCCCAACGTCCGCGACCGCGAGGCCTATACGGAACGGGGCGAGCAGCCGCCGCCGCTATTTTTCAATCCTGGTTTCCGGGTCGGCCGCCAGGGCGTCGAAAAGGCGCTCGATGAGGCGCTTCGGGGCGAACCCGGCGGCAACCGGGTCGAGGTCGACGCCCGCGGCCACGTGGTAGCCGAGGACGTGCGCGGCAGCCGCCCGGCCGAGCCGGGTGCGGAGGTAGTGCTGTCTCTCGACGCGGACGTGCAGACCCGGGCCCTTGAGGTGTTCGGCGAGGAGTCCGGCGGCTGCGTCGTGATGGACATCCGCAACGGCGATATCCTGTGCATGGTCTCGGCACCGTCGTTCGACCCGAACCTGTTCGTCGCCGGCGTGCCTAACGACATCTACCGCGCGTGGGCTGACTACGAGCGCCGTCCGCTGCTGGACAAGGCGATCTACGGTACCTTCCCGCCGGGCTCGACCTTCAAGATGACCACGGCGCTGGCTTACCTCGACGCGGGAATCGATCCCGAGGAGCGCGTGGTCTGCACCGGCGGCTACCGGTTTGGCGGGCGCACCTTCCGCTGCTGGAAGGCCGGCGGGCATGGCTCGGTCAACATGCACGAGGCGATCAAGAACTCGTGCGACACTTACTTCTACCACCTGTGCAACCGCGCGGGCGTCGACCGGATTGCAAGAGTCGCCGAGGATCTTGGCTTCGGCAAGGCCTATGGGATCGGCATCGGCGGGCAGTCGGACGGCACGGTGCCCTCGACGCGCTGGAAGCGAGAGTTCGTCGAGGCCGTCGGGCGGGGCGACCCCACATGGTACCCTGGCGAGACCCTGTCCGTGTCGATCGGCCAGGGGGCGTTGCAGGCCAACGCCCTGCAGCTGGCGGTGATGACCGCGCGCCTGGCCAATGGCCGCAAATCGGTGCAGCCCCGGCTGATCAAGTCCGTCGGCGGCCAGCCACGGCCGCAGACACCGTTCCCCGACCTGCCGTTCGCGGACGAGCATCTGGACATCGTCCGTGAGGGCATGGCCGCCGTGGCCAACGACGTGCGGGGCACCGCCTACCGGGCGTCCCAGCTGGGGCTGGGCGACATCCTGATGGCCGGCAAGACCGGCACGGCGCAGTCGCGCGACTACCGACCGGGAGAGGATCGGGGTCCGCGCAATGCTGTATGGAGCCGGCGCGACCACGCCCTGTTCGTCGCCTTCGCCCCGCATGACGCGCCGCGGTACGCCATCGCCCTGATTATCCAGCACGCGCCCGTCGGCGGCTCGGCTGACGCCGCGCCGCGTGCCCGAGAGATCTTGAAGGTGGCGCTGCTGAAGGATCCGGACATGCGTGCGCGTATCGAGCGGCCGCTGCCGCCGGCTCCGGAAGCGCCCCTCGACGCGGTTGACGAGGGTGCCGCGCCGCCCGCCCCCGAGGAGACGCCTGAGCCGGTGCTTTCGCCGCGACCGGCGGCTCCTGCGCGGGCCGCCGCCGGACCCCGACCCTATCTGGCGGAGCCTCCGCAATGACCGCCTCGGCCCTGACCCGTCCAGGTGAGCGCGACCGCCTGCCGGTCAAGCTGAGCCAGATCGACTGGCGTCTGACGGCCCTGCTGTGCGTCATCGGCGGGGCCTCGACGGCCATGCTGTACTCCGTGGCCGGTGCCTCCTGGGAGCCGTGGGCTGCCAATCACCTGATGCGTTTCAGCTTCGCCGTGCTGTTGATGATCGGCCTCGCGCTGCTGGACCTGCGGATCTGGTTCGCCTTGGCCTATCCCTTCTACGGCGTCACCCTGTTGATGCTGCTGGCGGTGGAGGTGGTCGGGGTCACCGTCAACGGTGCCCAGAGCTGGATCGACCTCGGCGTGACCCGGGTGCAGCCGGCGGAGTTCATGAAGCTGGCGGTCGTGCTGGCCCTGGCCCGCTGGTATCATGGTGCGACGGCCCAGGAGGCGCGGCTGCACTGGAAGCTGGTGTTCCCCGCCGCCATGGTCGGGCTGCCGTTCCTGCTTGTGGCGCACCAGCCAGACCTCGGCACCGCCATGTCCCTGGCCCTGACCGGGGCGGCGATCATGTTCGTCGCCGGCCTCAGCTGGAAAATCATCGCCCCGATCGTCATCGCTGCGGTCGTGGCCATCCCGCCCTATGTCGTGTTCGGCATGCACGAGTATCAGCGCAAACGAGTGCTGACCTTCCTTGATCCCTCTGCCGATCCGTCCGGCGATGGCTACAACATCATCCAGTCCAAGATCGCCCTCGGCTCCGGCGGACTGCTAGGCAAGGGTTATGGCCTTGGCAGCCAGAGCCAGCTGGAGTTCCTGCCCGAGCGGCACACCGACTTCATCTTCGCCACCGTGGCCGAGGAGTTCGGCTTTGTCGGGTCGGTGGCCATCCTTCTCTGCTACCTGGCCATCGTCCTGACGTGTCTGCGCATCGCCTCGCTGTCGCACAGCCATTTCGCTCGGCTGGCGGCCCTCGGCGTGACCGCTACCTTCGCCGTCTATCTGCTGATCAACGGTGCCATGGTGATGGGACTGGCCCCGGTTGTCGGGGTGCCGATGCCGCTGATGTCGTACGGCGGCTCGATGATGCTCATGCTGATGGTCGGCTTCGGACTGATCCAGGCGGTGCGGGTGCACCGCTACACTGAACTGCCCAAGGGCTCGGGTCTGATCTGATCCGGCTGTTTCAGGGGGTGTTCCGGCACGACGGGCATGCGAGGGTCGGCCCATGACCGACGCCCCCCCGCCCAAGGCCGACCCGGCCATGTTCGCCCCGTGCCCCCAGCCCATGGCCGGCGACGCCGCCAACACCGAGGGCCTCGCCCGGGGCGTTCACATGCGTGACAATCCCGCCGAGTGGGCCTTTGTGCGCCTGTCGCGGCTGATCAAGGAATTCGAGGCGGGCCTCGACCCCGACGAGGAGGTCGGGGCCCGGCTCGTCGGACTTCCCGGCGACCAGATGATGCAGATCGAGGACCTCGGCTTCTGGGGCCCGGATCTGATCCTCTTCTTCGGCCGCACCGCGGAGGGGCGGCCGGTGCGACTGGTCCAGCACTACACCCAGGTCAGCGTGGTGCTGAACGCGATAGCGCGGCCGAAGGCGGCCCGCGAGGCGCGCCGGATCGGCTTTCGCCTCGACGAGCTGATCGACCGTACCGACCCCGGAGCCTAGAGGCGCGCCGCCCAGTCCGTGGCCCGCACCAGACTATCGATGATGCCGGGCTCGGACGAAGCGTGGCCGGCGTCCGGCACCACGTCGAGCTTCGCCTCCGGCCAGGCCCGGTGCAGCGCCCAGGCACCCCACATCGGCGTCACCACGTCGAAGCGGCCCTGGGCGATCCAGGCCGGGATGTGCCTGATCCGGCCGATGTTCTTCAGTAGCCAGCCGTCCTCTGGGAAGAAGCCGCCGTTGGTGAAGTACCAGCACTCGATCCGAGCGAAGGCGAGGGCGAAGTCCGGGTCGGCGAACTTGTCGGGGCGAGCCGCTGGTCCCTCCACCGACACCGTCTCGCCCTCCCAGCTGGACCAGGCCACGGCGCAGGCACGCTGCGCCTCGAGGTCCTTGCCGGTAAGACGGCGGTGATAGGCACCCATCAGATCGTGGCGCTCCGCCTCGGGAATGGGGGCGAGGAAGCGCTCCCAGGCGTCCGGGAACAGCATCGAGGCACCGTGCTGGTAGAACCAGTGCAGCTCCATCTTCGTCAGCAGGAAGATGCCGCGCAGGATCAGCGCCTGGACCCGCTCCGGATGGGTGATGGCGTAGGCCATGGCGAGGGTCGAGCCCCAGGAGCCGCCGAACACCGTCCAGGCCTCGATGCCGCAGCGCTCGCGCAGCCGCTCGATATCCTCAATCAAGGTCCAGGTGGTGTTGTCGGCAAGCGAGGCGTTCGGCGTCGACTTCCCGCAGCCGCGCTGGTCGAACAGGATGATGCGGTAGGTCTGAGGGTCGAAATAGCGCCGCATGCCCGGGTTGACCGCGCCGCCGGGACCGCCGTGTAGCACGACCACAGGTCGGCCGTTCGGGTTCCCGCACTCCTCGTAATAGATCTCGTGCACCCCGGCGGTCGGAAGGAAGCCGCTGGCGAAGGGTTCGAGCTCCGGGAACAGGTCGCGGCGGCCGGTCGGGGTCGTGGGAAACAGCATGGGGAACTCGGTGCTCCGGAAGAGGCGCGCTGCGGTCGACGATCAAGTGGACGATGCCGGCGAGGCCGGGTGCGAGGGCAGGGGGCGCAGGGCTCCGGCGGCGAGGCCGAGCCAGCCGAGGATCATCAGGCTGCCGCCCAGAGGCGCGACGGCCCCCATCACGCCGATGTCGAGCAGGGCGATCCCCGCGAGGGCCAGGGAGAACAATAGCCCGCCGCTTGCCGCGAGCCAGCCCCCCAACCGCATCAGTCCCGGCGGTGCCGCGAGCGCGCAGATGAACCCGAGGACCGCGTGCACCCCCTGGTACTGGGCACCGGTCCGCAACAGAGCCTCGGCCTTCGGCTCTACGCCATGCGCGGCGAACGCCCCGAGAGCCACCGAAAGGGCGCCGCTGAGGGCCGCGAACACGGCGAGGCGGAGAGCGTGAGTCATTTCTGTGAACCTAACCGACGGGATTCCGAAAGTCTGCTATCGCGCGGCCCATGAACGCCGCTGTCCGGATGGGTCTGCTCTATGTGTTGCTCTTCGGCGCCACCGGCGTCAGCTTGCCCTTTGCTGGCTTGTGGTTCCGCGAGCAGGGGCTGAGTGGCACCGAGATCGGGGCGCTTCTGGCCGCTCCCACTCTGGCCCGGCTGGTGGTCGGACCGCTGCTGGCCGTCTGGGCCGACGGCTTCCGCCTGCGACGCACACCAATCGCCATGCTCGGCGTGGTGGCCGCGCTGGGCTATGGTGCCGCGGGTCTGGTCGAAGGCTTCGCCCTGTGGCTGCCGCTCTGGTTCATCGGCGCCTCGGCCGCCGCGGCGATCATCCCGCTCACCGATGTGCTGACGCTGCGACTGGGCCGAAGCCGCGGCTTCGCCTTCGCCCCGACCCGCAGCGCCGGCTCGATCGCCTTTGTCATCGCCAATGTGGCCATGGGCGGGCTGCTGCTGCGCGCGCCGGCGGATATCATCATCCTGTGGGTCGCCGTCGCCAGCCTGCTGACGGGGGCGGTCGCTCTTCTGGCCCCGCCGGAGCCGGTCGTCGAAGGACCGGTCCCGCCGCCGGGACGCGAGCGCTTCGCCGGCCTCGGTCGTCTTGTCGCCGACCCGGTCTTCATGACGGCCATCGTCGCGGTCGGGGCGATCCAGGCCAGCCACGCCTTCTACTATGCCTTCTCGGCCGTGGAATGGAAGGCGCGCGGCATCTCCGAGGGCACGATCGGTCTGCTGTGGGGCTTCAGCGTGATGGCCGAGGTGCTGTGGATGTGGGTGGTGGAGCCGTGGAGACGCCGTGCTGGCATCGGGCCGGTGACCCTGCTCGGCTGGGGCGCGGCCTTTGCCGTCATCCGCTGGTCGGTGCTGGCCCTTGCGCCCCCGGCCTGGGCGCTCTGGCCGCTTCAGGCTCTCCATGCCTTCACCTTCGCCGCGGTGTTCCTGGCGGGGCTCGAGCTGGTCGAGCGGCTCAGCGCACCGCAGCACCAGACCGCGGCCCAGACCCTGTCCTCCGCCCTGTCGTCCGGCGTGCTGATCGGACTGGCGACTGTGGTGTCCGGCCCCCTGTATGACACCTATGGGGCTACCGGCTACGTCGCCATGGCGCTGATGGCGGCAGCCGGGGGGCTCGCGGCCCTGCGGCTGGGGGGTCGGCTCGGGGGTCCGGCTCAGGCCTGACGGGGCAGGGGCCCCAGACGCCGACCGATGGCCTCGGCGCAGGCTGCCGCCGCTGTCTGCAGCCGCTCGACCGCCGCATCCTGGGGGGCGCGAAGCAGGCCGACCGGTGGCGTGTCACGCTGGTCGCTGAGGCCGGCGAGGACATCATAGAAGAGGACGCCTGCGGCGTCGGCCGGTACGCTGGAGACCACCTCGACCGCCTCGCCGTGTTCGGCAAGGGCCCGGATCAGTTCGGTCATCGGCGCGGTCGCCCGGGCCACACAGGGAGCGATCGGATGCAGCCGGGCACCGTCGGGCGTGCGGTTCTCGGCGCGCAGCTGCAGCTGGAAGGCACCCTCGGAACGACCCGGCGCAATGAGCAGCAGGCCCTGGATTTCGCCGGCATCCAGCGCACCCAGCAGGGCTTCGGTCGTGCCGCCCACGCTGCGATAGCCTGCGGCCACGCCCGGGCCGGACGGCGGCAGCGCGACACCCGGCAGGCCTACTACGCAGAGACCCACGTGGGGACGTCGGGCGACCTCGGCCTCGAAGATCGGATCCAGCATGGGCCCCCGGCGTCCGTGACGGTGTCATGACGACGGCGCGACCCTGCGGCGGAGGTCGGCCGGAGGTCAACCCCCGAAAGCGCTCCTGCAACGCGGAGGCCCGCGTTGCGTGGCTCCGGGGGCGCAGTCCCGACTCTCAGGCCCAGCTCTCAGGCCCAGCTCTGAGGCCCAGCTCTCAGGCCCAGCTCTCAGGCCCAGCTCTGAGGCCCAGCTCTCAGGCCAGGTCGCCGACCGCCGCGTCCAGCAGCAGGAAGGCTCGGCCGGCGTCGCTGTGCAGCCGGTCGATCACCGCGTCTGCGTCGCCCCGGCGTGCAGCGTCGGCGAGCTGGCGCGCCAACAGCCGCACATATCGCTCGACGTCGGCGCGCAGCTCCGGATCGGCCAGCACCTTGCGCGATACACTGCGGACCGCCGCCGGGGCCACGCGGCGCACCACTTGCCGCGCACCATCCGCATCGTCCCGGGCAAGGGCGGCAGCGGCGTCCTCGACGCGGGCCCGGGGAAGGAGCGCGTTCGGATCGACGCCCATGCGGCGGATCGCCTGGCCGACCCGGGCCTGGGTAGCTTCCAGATCGGCTTCGCTCACCGGCGGTGTCGGCACGGGCGTGTCGAGTTGCAGTGAGGCCTCGGACGGCCCCTCTAGGTCGCTCCAGTCCAGCGACCCGCCAACCGCCGCCGGGGGCGGGACAAGGCCGTCCGGCGACAGCCGGCCGCGCAGGCCGAAGGCGCGCGAGGGCTCCGGCTCGGGACGGGCCGGGCGACGGGGCGGCGGCCCGCTGAACGGCAGGGGGGGCAGGCTCTCCGGCGGCCGCGGTGGCGTGCGCCGCCCGCCCGGCGTCTCGCCCGACACCACGCCCATCAGCCGCACCGTTTCACTGAGCATGTCGTAGTTGCGGCGCACCCGCTCCTGGAAGCCAGCCTCCAGCGCATCAGTTTCGGTCTGGGCGCGGCGGGCAGCTTCGGCCAAGGCGTTCAGTCCGGCGTCCACCGTCTGCTCGAGGGCCCGCATCTGGGCCTGGGTGTCCTGCGGGAGGCTGCGCGAGCGGGCCTCGACCTCGGCCACGGAGGTGCGGACGATTTCCAGCGACTGACCCAGCCGCTCCAGCATGCTCTCGAGCCGGGCTACGGTCTCTTCGCCGGTACGTTCCACCATGTCCGCGGCCCCGGCCGCTAGACGCCGAGCCTCCTCCAGCCGGGCGTCGGCTGCGGCGTCGGCCTTCTGCGCCGACTCGAACAGGGCCTCGCCCAGACGGTCGGCCCGGATCTGCGCCTGCTCTGCGGCGGCGTCCGCCGCCAGACGAGCATCGTCGGCGGTGGCCTTGAGCGCCTCGAGCGCGCGGCGGGTTTCCTCGACCAGCGTGTCGCGGGCGTCGGCGGCGAGGGCGTCGAACTTGTCCAGCGCCATCTTGGTGGCGGCGTCGAACTCGTCCGACTCGCGGGCGGCCATCTCCATCAGGCCGCGGAATTGCTCGGCGGCCGCCTCGACGAGGTCGCGCAGGGTCTCGCCGGCTCGCTGCGACACGTCGCCAAGGTCGGCGGCGGCGGTCCTGGTCTGGCCCAGCTGTTCGATCAGCTGTGCCCGCTGGCTTTCGACCAGGGCCGAGAAGTCTTCCTGGTCTGTGCGCAAGGCATAGGCCGCCTGCACGAGGGCGGCGCGCTGCTGGCCGAGCCCTTCCTCGACCGACTGGATCTGTTCGGCCACGCCAGCGCCGGCGTTCTCGAGCCGCAGGGTCTGGCGGGCGAGATCGTCCGAGGCGAGCCGGGCGGCGTCCTGGGCCTCCTGGGCGGCGGCGGCCAGGTCGGCGGCGCGGGCGGCCAGCGTCGCCTCGGCCTCGCGCAGCTGGGCCTGGGCCAGATCGGATGCGTCGCCGATCATGCGCGACTGCCGCTCGACGGCATCGACGACCGCGGCGGCCTGACGGTCGAGGTTGGCGGTCAGCCCGGTCATCGCCTCGCGTTCCGCGGACAGCTTGTCCGATAGGCGGTGCGCAAGGCGCGCAGCCGTCTCGGCGGTATCGTTGAGTCGGCGGGTTTCCTCGCCGAGCGTCTCACGCAACAGGTTCAGGTCCTGACGGGCCCGTTCGGTGGCGAGAGTGACCTGGTCGATGTCCGCGCGCAGGCTCTGCATGACCTGGCCAGCCTCACGCGCGGCCAGGGTGGTGGGGGCCGTCAGGCTCTCGGCCAGCTCTCGGGCGCGGCGCACCTCATAGGCGAGGCGTCGGCTTTGCCGCAGCGCCTGGGCGATCAGCAGGATCAGCCCGGCCGGCGCGACGGCCAGCAGGGCGTACACGGCGACCCGCAGGGGCTCGAACTCGACAGCGCCCGAGGCGATCTCGAAAGCCAGCCAGCTGGCCACGCCGCCGGTCCAGACGAGCGCCGCCGTCGTGGCGGCCAGTCCGGGGCCCCGCCCTTCGGCCGGTGGACTGCGCAATGGCGTCAGGGCCGTAGCGTCGCGCGCCGGCGGGTTGGCGGTCTGGACCGGCTCGGGCAGCGTCGGCTCCTGGCGGCGAGCGGGCGGTGCCCCGACGGTCGGATCCGCCATCTCGCGCAGCGGCGGGGTAGCTTCCGGGGCCGGGGACAGACGGAGGGCACCTTCCTCGGCCAGCCGGCGGCGGCGGCGCTCGGACAGCACCGGACGGTGCGGACCGGGGCGCGCCTCGGCGCGCGGTTCCGGTCGGGGTTCGGGAAGTGGCTCCAGCTCCAGCCAGTTATCCGGTGGCGGCAGGTCGTGGGGCGTCCCGGGCGCTGCAGCGGTCGTCTCTTCCGCGGTCCCTTCCGCACTGGTCGGGGGCGCAGCGGCGTCCTCTGCGGGGTCATGAAGGGTGAGAGGCTGCCGTGGGCGGCGGGTCATCGTCATCCGGTCTCGAGTGGCGACTCAGCCTGCAGGCAGGGCGGGCTCGCGCAGGCGAAGACCCTAGCCGGTCGTGATCGCGGCGGGAAGGGCGCGTGGCCCCTGCGTCAGCACTTGGGCTCGACGGTGACGAGAGCGGCCGGGCCGGTTCCGGACGCGACGCAGTCAGACACGCGGCGAACTTCGGGCTGATCGTCGGCCGGGCGACGAATCTCGACGCCGAACTGGGCGAGCGCGGAAGCGGCCAGCAGCACCAGAAAGCCTGCGATCAGGTCAATCAGCGCCTGCATCTTCCCTTCCCTGACGACATGATCACCTCTTTATGCGCGCAGCACGCGCGTCAAACAAGCGCCGCGCCCATGAACAAATCGTCACCGCCCCCGACTAGGCAGGAACGCCGGGACGGTTAAGGCTTTTCGGCGAAGGTCAGGAGGAGCGAAAGCGGACATGGAGCGCGGGCCCGGAACGTCGCCGCCGTTGCTCGACCCAGGTCGCACCTGCTGGCAGGTCGCGAAGGCCGACCGGTTCGCCATCCTGCTGGACACGGCGGCCTATTTCGAGGCCCTGGACCAGGCCCTGGCGGCGGCGCGTCGTTCGGTGATCGTGCTGGGCTGGCAGTTCGATCCGCGCACTCGCCTCGACCCTCACGCCGAGGGACGGGACGCCGAGATCGGGCGGCGCCTGCGCCGCATGGTGCGGCAGAATCCGGACCTAGACGTTCGGCTGCTGATCTGGCGCTCACCGATCCTGATCGCCGCCTCGCAGGGGTTCTATCCGCACCGCGCCCAGGCCTGGTTCCGCAAGCGCCTGGTCGAGCTGCACCTCGATTCCCCAGGACCGATCGGTGCCTGTCATCACCAGAAGGTGGTACTGATCGATGAGGCGGTGGCTTTCGTCGGCGGCGGCGATATCGCGACGGACCGGTGGGATACGCCGGAGCACCTCGACGGCGATGCGCGTCGCGCCATGCCCGGCGGGCGTATTGCGCCGCCTCGGCACGAGACCATGTGCGTGCTCGACGGCGACGCCGCCCGCGCCGTGGCCGACCTGGTGCGGGAGCGCTGGCATCACGCTACCTGGGAGCGCACCGCGCCGGTCACGGTTCGCAGCGACCCCTGGCCGGTCGGGGTGACGCCGCACCTGACTGACGTGCGCGTCGGCATCGCCCGGACCGAGCCCGGCTGGCGCGGCCGTCCCGAGGTGCGCGAGAACGAGGCGCTGCATCTGGCGGCCATCGCGGCGGCGCGAAGCCTCATCTATTTCGAGAACCAGTACTTCACCTCGACAGTGATCGCCGAGGCGCTAGCCGCGCGGCTGGCCGAGCCGGACGGTCCCGAGATCGTGCTGGTCACCACCGGGCGCAGTCCCAGCTGGTTCGACGCCATGACCATGGACACGGCCCGCGCCGAGATTCTGTACAGACTGGAACAGGTGGACCATCATCACCGCCTGTTCGCCTTCAGCCCCATGACCGAGGGCCGCGACCGCCTGATCGTCCATGCCAAGGTGACGATCGTTGACGACGCCCTGCTGCGCATCGGCTCCACCAATCTGAATAACCGGTCGATGGGCTTCGACACCGAGTGCGACGTGGCCGTCGAGCCGCCGGATGAGGCGGGGCGCGCCGTGCTCAGGGCCTTCCGGCACAACACCATCGCCCACTTCCTGGGCCAGTCCGCCGAGGCGTTCGCGGCGATGGAGGCGCTCGAGGGCTCGACCGGCCGGGCCATCCTCAAGCTGGCGGACGGGCGCATGCGCCTGCTCGGCGAAGACCGGCCGACCCCGTTCGAGCAGATGGTAGCCGAATGGCAGCTGGGCGACCCCCATTCGCCGCGTGACGCCTTCCGGCCGTGGCGGCGTCGCCTCCGCTCGCAGCGGCCGCGCGTCACCCGGACCTAGACAGGCTCAGACGTCCTGATTTCGAAATCCAGCACCAGCGGCAGGTGGTCCGACGCCATCCGCGCCAGCGGCGAGAATGCGGCCATGACGGCCGTCGGCCGGATCTCCGGACTTATGAAGGCATGGTCGATGCGGATGGCCGGGAAGCCGGACGGAAAAGTCTTGACCGTCGGAGACTGCCCCAGCCGTCGCTGGGCGTCCGCCAGCCGGGCGGTCAGCAGCCGATATGGACGGGTGATTGAGGTGGCGTTGAAGTCGCCGGCCAGAATGACGGGGCCGGTCATTTCCGGGTGGTCCAGCCAAGCCCGACCCGCCAGGGCCGCGGCCTGCAATCGCTGCTCGCGCGGCACCAGCCCGAGATGGGTATTGATGACGTTCAGCGGCTGGCCGTCGACCTCGATCCGTACCCACAGCGCGCCCCGCGGCTCCAGACCGGGAATGCCGGCGAGCGTCGGCAGGGGCCCGGCCTTGACCAGTCTTTCGGGGTGAGGCGTCAGGATGGCGTCTCCATAGAGCTCGGCCTCGATGGTCATGGCCGGGTGGAAGTGCAGGCCCATGCCCAGCCTGTCGGCGATCGCCGCCGCCTGATCGACATGGCCGGTGCGCGCCCGCCCGACGTCCAGCTCCTGCAGGCAGACGATGTCCGGCGCATGTTCGGCGATGACCGCCGCCACGCGGTCCATATCGAGCCGGCGGTCGCCGCCGACGCAGCGGTGGACGTTCCAGGTCATCAGCCGCGGCATGCGGGGCCCTATCGGGGCGGCCGGCGCCGGTCGGCCAGCAGGCCACTCACAGCTGGATCAGGTGGTTGGGCAGTTCGTCGGGGTTGCGCGGCCCGGGCGGAAAGTGCCCCGCGAGGATGCTGCCGCAGCGCTCCACCGCCGCGACGAAGCCGTCACCGGCCCGCCTGCGCTTGAGGGCCCGGGCGAGGTCCTCGATCACCTCGCTCCAGACAGACGGGTCCACGCGACTGTAGATGCCGCGGTCAGCGATCACCTCGACCACGTGCTCCTCCAGCGCCGCATAGATCATGATACCCGTGCGCCGCTCGGTGACATGGATGCCGTGCGTCAGGAACTGCTCCATGGCGGCGCGATGCACCCGGGCGCGGCGCAGCGGGGCCGGGACCATGATCCGGCGCAGACCCGGCAGCTGCAGCACCAGCAGGGTGATGATGAACACCGCCGCTTGGGCCACCGCGTAGGCGGCCAGGGTGCTGCCGAGGATGACGTCGCGGGCTGCAGTGTGGGACGCCTCCCAGTTCTCGCCCATCCCGGGGAACCAGGCCGCCTCGAAACCCAGCGGGATCAAGCCCAGCGGCAGCACGAGGGCGGCCGCGGCGGCCCAGGCAAGGGCCACGTCCTGCCAGCCGGCCGCGCGGCCGGCCAGCACGCAGAAGATTTCCCCGGATGTGGTCCGTTCGGCCTCGGCGATCGCTGCGGAAATCCGCGCCTGGTCCTGTTCGCTGACCCGCATCACCAGCCTCCCGAGGCACCACCGCCGCCGAAGCTGCCGCCGCCGCCGCCGAAACTCCCGCCCCCGAACCCGCCGCCGCGGCCGCCGCCACGGCTCAGAGCGTCCAGTGCCGCCCAGGCGATGATGGGCCCCAGTCCGTCCGGCTGTCGCCGACGACCACGCAGGCCTCCGCCGATCAGGCCGAGGAAGAGGAACAGGAACACCAGAGCCACCAGGATGGCGGGGCCGACCGGCGTCGAGGGCCGGGGGGCTTCGGCCGCTGCGGCGCGGGCCTGGGCTTCGGCCGGATCAGCGCGCAGTTGACCCTCGACGGCCTCGACACCCGCGAGAATGCCAGCCTCGTAGGCCCCTTCCCGGAAGCGCGGGAGGATATCGTGGTGGATAGTCAGGGCCGACCAGGCGTCGGTCAGGATCGGCTCCAGCCCGTAGCCGACCTCGATGCGCACGCGCCGCTCGACCGGGGCGACGATAAGGAGCACGCCATTGTCGGTCTCCGACTGCCCGATGCCCCAGGCCCGACCAAGGCGGTAGCCGTAGTCCTCGATCTCCAGGTCCTGCAATGACCGGACGGTGACGACCACCAACTGGTCAGAGGTGTCGGTCTCCAGCTGCGCCAGCCGTGTCTCAAGCGCCGCCTCGGTCTCCGGTGACAGCAGGCCGGCCTCATCGACGACCCGGCCTGCAAGGGCCGGGAATGTCGGCGAGCCCTGCGCCAGCGCCGCCGGCGCGGCGGCCAACGTCAGCGCCAGAAGAAAGGTGGCGAGCCGCAAGAGTCGGGTCATCAGGCCCCCGGTGCCGCACCCGGCGTGACCGGGGGCTGGCCGCCGCCCGGTGTCCCGGCGGCGGCCGGTGGGGCCTCAAGGTTGAAGCTCACCGTCGGGGCCGTCTGGGCCTCGGCGGTGGCCGTGAACAGCTGCATCGGCTCGGACCCGCTGTGGAGGGTGTTGGCCCAGATCACTGTCGGGAACACGCGCAGCGTGGTGTTGTACTGGCGCACCGCCTCATTGTAGTCGCGCCGGGCGATCTGGATGCGGTTCTCGGTGCCCTCCAGCTGCGACTGCAGCGCCAGGAAGTTCTGGTTGGCCTGCAGTTGCGGATAGGCCTCGACCGTCACCAGCAGGCGCGACAGGGCGCTGGATAGCTGGCCCTGGGCCGCCTGGTACTGCTGGAACGCCTGCGGGTTGCTGAGATCCGAGGCGTCCAGGTTGATCGAGGTGGCGCGGGCCCGGGCCTCGGTCACCTCGGTCAGGGTGGCGCGCTCCTGGATGGCCGAGGCCTGCACCGTGGCCACGAGGTTGGGCACCAGGTCGGCCCGCCGCTGGTACTGGCTCTGGACGTCGGCCCAAGCCGCCTCCGCCCGCTCCTGCTGCTCCGGAATGGTGTTGACGCCGCAGGCGGCCGTCAGCGGCGCGAGGGCCGCGATCGCGACGATCACCGTGAGACGCTTGTGTGCACCGACCATGTCCAACGCTCCCCTTGCCGTTGAGCAACAAGTACCAGTGCTCGTCGGCCCGGTTCAAGCGCGGGTTTGCAACAGAACGCCGGCTCAGCCCAGGACGTCGGGCTCCACGCCCGCGGCGCGGCAGGCGGCCAAATAGGTATTGGCCAGCAGGCAGGCGATCGTCATCGGGCCGACACCGCCCGGCACCGGGGTGATCGCCCCTGCGACGGCGGCAGTCTCCGCAAAGGCCACGTCGCCGACCACGCGGGTTCCGCCCGCCGCCGCCTTCACCGGATCGGCCGAGGGCACGCGGTTGATGCCGACGTCGATAACAGTAGCACCCGGCTTGATCCAGTCGCCGCGGATCATCTCTGGCTTGCCCACGGCAGCGACGAGGATGTCGGCGCGACGGCAGATCGTCGGCAGGTCGCGGCTGCGCGAATGGGCGATTGTGACGGTGCAGTTCTCCGCCAGCAGCAGCTGGGCCATCGGCTTGCCGACAATGTTCGAGCGGCCCACAACCAGCGCCTCCAGCCCCGACAGGTCGCCGAGCGTGTGGCGCAGCAGCAGGATGGCACCCTGCGGCGTGCAGGGGGTCAGCGCGGGCAGCCCGACCGCAAGGCGGCCGACGTTGAGCACGTGAAAGCCGTCGACATCCTTGGCCGGGTCGATAGCGTCGAGAACGGTGGCGGAGTCGATGTGGCCGGGCAGGGGCATCTGCACCAGAATGCCGTGAATGCCGGGATCGGCGTTGAGGCGGCCGATCAGGTCCAGCAGTTCGGCCTGGCTGGTGGTTTCCGCGAGGCGGTGAGTGTCCGACCGCATGCCGGCGGCGGCTGTCTGCTCGCCCTTGTTGCGGACGTAGATCTGGCTGGCCGGGTCCTCGCCGACGATCACGACGGCCAGCCCGGGCTGGACGCCATGATCTGATCGCAGCCGCGCCGCCGCGGCGGCCACACGTCCGCGCAGCCCTTCGGCGAAGGCCTTGCCGTCGATGCGGCACGCAGGGGCAGGGGCGTCGGCCATGAACGGGCTCCGAAAGTCTGACCTGAAAGGCACGCGGCGCGTTTACAGAGGCCGGGGTTCAGCGTCTATGATCTGGCGACTGTTCGGAGAGAGACTCGCATGCGCCGCACCCTGATGGCCGCCACCGCTGCGGCCCTGACCCTGGCCACGGCCGGGAGTGTCGCGGCCCAGTCGCCCGCGCGCCTCGCGATCGGCGACGACCTCGAAGGCATCCTGACCCGAGCGGACGCCCAGCAGGACGGTTATCGCTACGACGACCATGTGTTCGAGGCTTCGGTCGGCCAGCGGCTGGAGGCGATCCTGCGAGCCGACGACTTCGACGCCTTCCTCGAGGTGTACGGCGAGGGCGAGACTGCGGGCGAACCGCTCGGCTGGGACGATGACGGGCTGGGCGAGGGCTTCCATTCGCGCCTGCGCTTCACCGTGCCCTACAGCGGCCGCTTCGTGCTGCGCGCGCGGACCCTGGCAGGTCTCGACGGCGGCCCCTACCAGCTCTCCCTCGCCGAGCGCGCGCCGCCGCCGCCGGCTCCGGCACCCAAGCCGCTGCGGCTTGACGATCCGGTCGCGGGCGAATTGGCGGACGGCGACCCTGTCGATGACGCCGACGCGATCCACGACGCCTTCGCGTTCACGGCGAGCGCGGGCCAGCGCGACCAGTTCACGCTTGAGTCCGAGGACTTCGACGCCCTGCTCGTGATCGGGCGGGACAATGGCGGCGAATTCGTAGAACTGGCGCGCAATGATGATGGCCCCGGGATCGGCCTGAACTCGCGGCTCGTGTTCACCGCGCCCGAGGCCGGGACCTATGTCGTGCAGGCCCGTTCCCTCGGCGGCAGCAATCTGGGAGCCTACACCCTGACCCGGACCACGCCGCCCCCGCCGCCGCCGCGCACGGCGATCGTGGTCGGAGACACTCGCACGGGCACCCTCACGGCCGATGCCGCTACAAGCGCCGAGGGCTACCGCGCCGACGTCTACGCCTTCTCCGGCGCCGCTGGCGACCGGGTACAGATCTCGGTCGCCTCGGACGATTTCGACACCTACCTGAGCCTCGTCGGCCCGGATGGGGGCGTGGTCGCCGAGGATGATGATGGCGGGCAGATCGGCACCAATTCGCGCCTGACCCAAACCCTGGCAGTGGCCGGCGAGTATCTGGTCGAGGTGCGGGCCTTCGCCGACAATGGCGAGGGACGTTACGAGCTGGCGCTGGAGGGCTTGGCGCCGCCGCTGCCGCCGATCGACCTGGTCGCTGGCCGAAACCACAGCGGTGCCCTGACCAACGACAGTCCCGAGGATGCCGACGGCCGCGCCTACCAGGACTTCCGCGTTCAGCTGCAGGCCGGGCGCCGGTTCCAGGCCATCCTGCGGTCGGGTGACTTCGACAGCTATCTGCGCATCGGTGCCGCAGAGGGCGAGTTCCTGCCGCTGGCCGAGGACGATGATGGGCTCGGCGAGGGCTTCAATTCGCGGCTGAACTTCGTGCCGGAGGCAGACGGAGCCTATCTGCTGAGGGTCTCGCCGCTGGGGCCGAACACCACGGGCCTTTTCGCCCTTGAGACCCTCGATCGTGGGCCCGTGCCCGCGCCGGGTAGCATTCTTGTCGGAGGCGTGGCGCGCGGCGAGCTGACCGAGGACGATGGCCTCGCTGACGGCGTCTACTTCGATGCCTACCGGATACGGCTGAAGGCTGACGAGGCGATCCGCTTGACCATGGTCTCCAACGACTTCGATGTGTTGGTCGCCATCGGGCCAGACGATGAGCCCTTCATGGCCGCCGCCAGCGACGATGACGGCCTGTCCGACACCCAGGCCCGTCTTGACTGGACGGCACCCGAGGATGGCGTCTACCTCATCCGGGCGCAGGGGTTCGACGCTACACAGCTGGGCCCCTACATCCTCAGGGTCGAGCCCAAGCCCTGAGGATCGCGTCCATGCCCGCCGATACAGAGTTCGACCTTATCCTGGTCGGCGGCGGGCTGGCCAACAGCCTGATCGCCTGGCGGCTGGCCCTGACCCGGCCGGAACTCCGCGTGGCGGTGGTCGAACGCGAGGGACAGCTGGGCGGCCGCCACACCTGGTCTTTCTTCGACGGCGACGTGTCTGACGCGGAGCGGGCCTGGCTGGCACCCGCCATCGCCCACCGTTGGGCCGGGGGCTATGAGGTCCACTTCCCCAATCGGTCGCGGATCCTGCGCACGCCCTACAACAGCCTGACGGCGGAGCGGCTTGATGCCGCGGTCAGGCCCCTGCTGGGCGACCGGCTGATCGCTGCGGAAGCGGTCGACCTGTCGCCGGTCTCGGTGCGACTGGCGGACCAGCGCACCCTGACCGCGCGCGGCGTGATCGACGCGCGCGGGCCCGGCCCGTCCCCGGAACTGCAGCTGGGCTGGCAGGTGTTCCTTGGTCAGGTGCTGAGGCTGGAGGCCCCGCACGGCCTGACCCGGCCGACCATCATGGACGCCACCGTGGCCCAGCACGGGGCCTACCGCTTCGTCTATCTGCTGCCGTTCGACGCGCACACGGTGTTGGTCGAGGACACCTACTATGCCGACGGTCCGTCGCTGGATCGCTTGGCCATACGCCGGTGTATCGCCGACTACGCCCTGTCGCGCGGCTGGCGGGTCGCGACCGTGGTCGAGGAGGAGGAGGGGGTCCTGCCGATCGCCCTGGATGGCGACATGGACGCCTTCTGGAGCGCCGGCGCACCCGGGGTCGCCCGGGCCGGACTCGCGGCCGCCATGTTCCATCCGACCACCGGCTACTCCTTGCCTGACGCGGTCGAGACTGCCGGGCTCGTCGCCGCAGCGCCCTCGCTTGACGGCGCGTCGCTCCGCCATCTGCTGGAGACACGCTCGCGCGGCCTCTGGCGCCGCCGCGGCTTCTATCGCCTGCTGGACCGGATGCTGTTCCGGGCCGCCGAGCCCGAGGCCCGGTGGCGGGTCCTGGAGCGCTTCTACGGGCTGTCCGAAGGCCTAGTGCGGCGGTTCTACGCAGGCCGCTCCACCTTGCTGGACAAGGCCCGCATCCTGACGGGAAAACCCCCCGTACCTATCCGGAGAGCTCTGCGCGAACTGCGCGAGACAGGCGAAAGGCAGACCCCATGAGAGACGTCACGGCCCGCCGCGCGGTGGTCATCGGTGCCGGCTTCGGCGGCATCGCCCTGGCCCTTCGCCTGCAGCGCGCGGGGGTGCAGACCACCCTCGTGGAAAAGCGCGACAAGCCGGGCGGCCGCGCGTACGTCTGGAACGACCAGGGCTTCAAGTTCGACGCCGGCCCAACGGTCATCACCGATCCGGACTGCCTGACCCAGCTGTTCGACGGCACGGGCAGACAGCTGTCGGACTATGTCGAGCTGATGCCGGTAGATCCATTTTATCGCCTATGCTGGGAGGACGGGAGAAGCTTCGACTACAACGACGACCAGGCGGCGATGGAGCGCCAGATCGGGGCCTTCAACCCGGCCGATGTCGATGGCTACAACCGCTTCCACGCCTACTCCGAGGAGCTCTACCAGGAGGGCTACATCAAGCTTGGGGCGGTGCCGTTCCAGAGCTTCTGGTCAATGATCAGGGCGGCACCGGAACTGGCGCGGCTGGAGAGCTGGAACAGCGTCCACGCCATGGTGGCGCGCTACATCCGGGACCCGCACCTGCGGCAGGCCTTCAGCTTCCACACGCTACTGGTTGGCGGAGACCCGTTCAAGACCAGCTCGGTCTACGCCCTGATCCATGCGCTGGAGCGGCGTGGCGGCGTCTGGTTCGCCCGCGGCGGCACCGGGGCCCTGATCGCCGGCCTCGTCCGGGCCTTCGAGGACATGGGGGGGGTGGTCCAGCTCAACGCACCGGTGGCCCGCATCGAGATGGCCGATGGCCGCGCCACCGGCGTGACGCTGGACAGCGGCGAGAGGATCGCGGCCGATATGGTCGCCTCCAACGCCGACGTGGTGCACACCTACGACAGGCTGCTGGGCCACACCGCCCGTGGCCAGGCCAAGGCCCGCGACCTCAAGGCCAAGCGCTTCTCCATGTCGCTGTTCGTGCTGCACTTCGGCCTGAAGGCGAAGCATCCGCAGCTGGCCCACCACACCATCTGTTTCGGGCCACGCTACCGCGAACTGATCAGCGAGATCTTCAAGGGCCCAACGCTGCCCGACGACTTCTCGCTCTATCTGCACAGCCCCTGCGCCACCGATCCCGGTATGGCACCGGAGGGCTGCTCGACCTTCTATGTGCTGAGCCCCGTGCCGCACCTCGGGGCGGCCGACATCGACTGGTCGGTCGAGGGGCCGCGCTATGCCGGCAAGATCATGGATTACCTTGAGGAGCGGTACCTTCCGAACCTCAAGCGGGACCTCGTCACCCACCGGCTGTGGACTCCGGACGACTTTGAGGACACGCTGAACGCCCACCTCGGCTCGGCCTTCTCGCTGGAGCCGATTCTGACCCAGAGCGCGTGGTTCCGCACCCATAACCGCGACGACCGGGTGCCGAACCTGTATGTTGTCGGTGCCGGCACCCATCCCGGGGCCGGCATTCCCGGCGTGGTGGGTTCGGCCAAGGCCACTGCCGGCCTGATGCTCGATGATCTGAAGACCCTGCCATGACCGACGCCGTCCTGGCCGCCTCGAGGGAGGCGATCACCAAAGGGTCGAAGAGCTTTCGCGCGGCCTCGCGGCTGTTCGACCCCCGGGTGCGCGAGGACGCCTGGCTGCTCTATGCCTGGTGCCGGCGCTGCGACGACGAGATCGACGGGCAGGACCACGGCCATGACCAGGAGGCCCTGAGCCGCGAGGAGCAGGAACGGCGACTGGCCCGGCTGTACGACCTGACGCGCCGGGCCCTGGCCGGCGAGGCCATGGATGACCCGACCTTCGCCGCCTTCCAGCGCGTCGCGCTGCGCCACCGGCTGCCCGAGCGCTGGCCGCTGGACCTGATCGACGGCTTCGCCATGGACGTGGCCCGGACCCCCTATCGCACGCTGGAGGACGTTCTGGCCTACTGTTGGCATGTGGCCGGGGTGGTCGGGGTGATGATGGCTCGGGTGATGGGTGCGTCTGACCCCCTCGTGCTGCGCCGCGCCCAGGACCTCGGGCTGGCCTTTCAGCTGACCAACATCAGCCGCGACGTGATCGAGGACGCCCGCAACGGCCGCGTTTACCTCCCGTCCCACTGGCTGGCAGAAGCCGGTCTGGCACCGACGCCGGAGGCGGTCGCCGACCCGGCCAATCGCGCCGCGGTGCATGGGGTAGCCCGGCGCCTTCTGGACGTGGCCGAGCCTTTTTACGACAGCGCCCGCGCCGGGCTGCGGTCGCTGCCCTTCCGCTCGTCCCTCGCCATCGCCGCCGCCCGCGGCGTCTATCGCGAGATCGGCCGCAAGGTGGTACGCGACGGCCCTGGTGCCTGGGACCGGCGCGCGGTGGTCGGCAAGGGCATGAAGCTGTGGCTGTTCAGCCGCGGCCTACTGATTGCCTTCTGGACCCGCCTTCTGGACCGTGACCGGCCCGCGCCTGAGCGGCCGGACATGTGGACGCGGGTTTAGGGGCGACGACGCCGCGTTGTTCTGGCGACCGTCGCGCCAGGTCCTCCCCCGCAGGGGGAGGGGGACCACGCGCAGCGTGGTGGAGGGGGCCGATCCCCGACGCTGGCGCTCATCCCCCCTCCGTCTCGTCGCTCCGCGCCGAGCCACCTCCCCCTGTGGGAAAGGAATGAGAGCGGCGAAGCCTCTTCGACGTCGTTATGTCCTCCGTGACCTCGCGGTGTGCGTTGAACGAACCCGCAACACGGGGCCATCAGCGGCCGGCGTCGGCATTGGCGCCCGGTCAGCCGCGCCGCCCCCACCCGGCTTCGGCCTGCGGCCTCAGCCACCCTCCCCATGAAGGGGAGGGAAAGGGGTTCACGCGTCCGTCTTGCGCGCCGCGCGCATGGCCTTCAGCTTCGCCCGCAGCTTGTGGGGATCCGGCGCGAAGACGAAGCCGAACGAGACGGCTCCCTCCTTCGTCTGTACCGCATGGTGCAGCTTGTGCGCCTGGACGAGCCGGCGGGCGTAGCCGTTCCGCGGCATGAAGTGGAAGGGCCAGCGCTGGTGCACCAGCCCGTCGTGGACGAAGGCGTAGACCGCGCCATACAGGGTCACACCGGTGGCGATAGCGTAGACCCACCACAGGTCGGTGGCCCAGCCGATGACGAACAGGGTAATGGCCACGACCGAACCGACCACGGCGAAGAGGTCATTAACCTCCAGCGGCTTGTCGTGCGGCTGGTGATGGTCCCGGTGCCACGCCCAGCCCCAGCCGTGCATGATATACTTGTGTGACCACCAGGCGACGCCCTCCATCAGGAAGAAGACCGCCAAGGTCAGAACGGTGAAGGCGAGCCAGGGCATAGCCAGTACCTAGCCTTTCGGGCTATCGACCGCCAGCGCGACCCGAAGGCGCGGATGGACCCATGAGCCCGACTGTCGATCGCAAGGACCAGCATCTGGATGTCGTCCTGTCCGGCGGCGGGCGGCACGCCCTGACCACCGGGCTGGAGCGGGTGCGCTTCATGCACGAGGCGCTGCCGGACCTCGACCACGCCGCCATCAACCTCGGCACGGACTTCCTTGGGCGACGCCTGAAGGCACCTCTGCTGATCAGCTCCATGACCGGCGGGCCGTCGCGCGCGGAGGCGATCAACGCCCGGCTGGCCGAGGCCGCCCAGCACCTCGGCATCGCCCTCGCCGTCGGGTCCCAGCGCTCGGCGCTGGAGAACGGCGGGGCCGGCGGCCTGAACCGTGGCCTGCGCGACCGGGCCCCGGACGTGCCGATCCTCGCCAACATCGGCGCGGCCCAGCTGACCCGGGGCTTCGGCCTCGACGCGGCGCGGCGGGCACTCGACATGATCGGGGCAGACGCCTTGATCGTGCACCTGAACCCGCTGCAGGAGGCCTGTCAGCCAGAGGGCGACCGCGACTGGCGCGGGGTTTCGGCGGCGCTCGCCGCGCTGATCGCAGGGTTGGACGCACCCGTGGTGGTCAAGGAAACCGGGGCCGGCCTGTCGGCGGTGACCGCCCGGCGGCTCGTGGACATGGGTGTGGCCGCGCTGGATGTGGCGGGAGCCGGCGGCGCCAACTGGGGCCTGATCGAGGGCGAGCGCGCGACCGATCCGGCCGACAAGGCCCACGCCCTGGCCTTCGCCGGCTGGGGCCTGGCCACGGCGGACTCGCTGCGCGTGGTGCGCGCCGCCTGTCCGGACACGCTGGTGATCGGTTCAGGCGGGATCCGCGACGGCCTTGATGTCGCCCGGGCGGTCCGCCTCGGTGCCGATCTGGTCGGCCAGGCGGCTGGGGTGTTGGCTGCCGCAACGGCGTCAACCGAGGCGGTGGTGACCCATTTTGAGCGGGTCGCGCGACAGCTGCGCACCGTCTGCTTCTGTACCGGATCGGCTGATCTGGCGGCGCTCCGGCAGGCACCGCTGCAGCCGGATGCCGCATAACCGAGGTTGCAATGCCGGGCGGCGGTGGCCAAGATCGGGTCACTTGGGGGCAGCGACCAGAGGGGAATTCCAAATGATTATGCGCATGGCGGCCGCCGCGGCCGCCGCCAGCCTGCTCGCGCTCGCCGCGGGCACCGCCCTGGCTCAGTCGGCGCTGCAGGATCAGATCGTCCAGAACGGCCGGCTCCAGACCAGCGACCCGCAGGTCGATGGGGCCTTCTATGACTGCTACGCCATCGACGCCCAGGCGGGTGACGCCTGGACCATCACCCTTCAGTCCGAGGACTTCGACAGCTATCTGGCGATCGGCAGCGGCTCCAGCTGCGGCGGCAGCATGAGCGTGTTCGGCACCAACGATGACGGCGACGGCATCGGCCTGAACTCGCGCCTGTCCTACTCGTTCGACTATTCCGGCCGCTATCTGGTGCGGGTCACCTCGCTCGGCGACGGCGACACCGGCCGCTACACCATCCTCGGTGTGCGCTCGCGCGGCGGCGGCTCCACGGCCCTGCCAACGCGGGTGCTGCTGCGCGGCACAGAGTACGGCAACCTGGAGGCCGGCGACCGGGCCGAAGCCGGCGGCGGTGCCTACTTCGACTGCTTCACCTTCGGCGCGCTGAACGGGCAGGCGGTGACCATCACGCACTCGTCGACCGACTTCGATTCCTATCTGAAGCTCTTCGCCGGCGTCAGTTGTGACGGGGCGGAGCTGGCTCGCGATGATGACGGTGCCGGCAGCCTGAACAGCCGGATCCAGTACACCTTCGACGAGGACGGCATCTATTCGGTGCGCGCCAGCAGCCTGACGCGCGACACCGGAGCCTACACCCTCGAGGTCGAGCTGCGCTGATCCGCAGGCGGCGGGGCGGGGAGGTTTTCCCGCTCCGTCCGCTTTACCGTGCCTTAACGGGACGGGTTTTTTGGCGTTTGGCGAGCTTGGATCTTAACGACTTGGCCTCCTCTTCGGATTCCCGACCGACCTTCGGCGTCGCCGGCGCGACGATGAGGCTGCGCCGCGCAGCGGACGCCTTCGACCCGGTGGCCTGGCGGTCGCCGAGCTACCCGCGCGTGCCGCTGGCGCCCGCAAATGACGACCCCGGGCACGCCCGGCAGCCGACGCCCCGCTGGATGATCGTCAGCGGCGGCGGGGTCCTGGCGGCCCTTCTCGGGGCGCTTGTGGGGTCCGCCCTCGCCCTTTAGGCGGCGTCTTCCCCGGCCAGCAGGGCCCGGATCGGTGCCCAGCTGCGGCGGTGGATGGGGCAGGGCCCCCGCGCTTTCAGCGCCGCGAGGTGCGCCGGGGCGCTGTAGCCCTTGTGACCGGCGAAGCCATAGCCCGGATAGGAGGCGTCCATCTCCATCATCACCCGGTCCCGCGCCGTCTTGGCGAGGATCGAGGCGGCGGCGATCGACAGGCTGAGACCGTCCCCGCCGACCGCCGTCTCGACCGGGCACGGCAGATCGAACCGGTAGTTGCCGTCCACCAGCGCCCCTGCCGGCGTCACCGCCAGCGCCGCGATGGCCCGGCGCATGGCCAGGCCCGTGGCCTGCAGGATGTTGAGCCTTTCGATCTCCTCGACCGAGGCGAAACCGACGCCCCAGGCGATGGCGCAGGCCTTGATCTCCGCCTCGAGGGCGTCGCGTCGCTTCGCGGTCAGGGCCTTGGAGTCGTTGATCCCCGCCGGCAGCCGGTCGGGTGACAGGATCACCGCCGCCGCCGTCACCGGCCCGGCCCAGGGCCCGCGGCCCGCCTCGTCCACGCCGCAGACGGGGCCGCCGACCCGCTCCGCCAGCAGGCTCTCGAGGGTCAGGGTCGGCGTCCGCCGGGCCTTGCTCATCGATCGCCCATGGCCCGCACCTCGGCATGGCGGAAGCAGGCGTGGACGTGGTCGTTGACCATGCCGGTGGCCTGCATGAAGGCGTAGGTGATGACCGGCCCGCAGAAGCTGAAGCCGCGCGCCTTCAGCGCCTTCGCCATGGCCACGGAGGTCGGCGTCTGCGCCGGCACCTCGGCCATCGTCGCCGCGCCGGTCTGCACCGGCCGCCCGTCGACGAAGTCCCACAGGACAGCGCTGAAGTCCTCGCCCCGTTCGCGCATGTCGCACCAGATCCGCGCGCCGCGGATCGTGGCGTCGATCTTGGCCGCCGAGCGCACGATGCCCGGATCGGCCAGCAGCCGCGCCCGGTCCGCCTCGCCGTAGCGGGCGACCTTTTCCGGATCGAACCCGTCGAAGGCGGCCCGGAACGCCTCGCGCTTCTTGAGAATGGTGATCCACGCCAGCCCGGCCTGGAACCCGTCCAGCACCAGCTTCTCCCACAGGGCGCGGGCGTCGTACTCGGGCACGCCCCATTCGGTGTCGTGATAGGCGACATACAGCGGGTCGGTCCCGCACCAGGCGCAGCGTGAGTCGGTCATGATGGGGAGGGTAGCGGAACCTATCCCTCCAGCCACGCCGGCGTCCGCACCCGCACCGGCCGCCCGTCCACCGTCAGGTCGCCCTCCAGCCGGTCGAGCCGCAGCAGGGCGATGGCGGTGCCGTCGAGGCCGGTGCGCACCTCGCCCGCCCGCAGCTCGCCGTTCAGCACCTCGGTCCCCGGCGCCGGCGGCGGGCCGTCGAAGGTGATCGGCAGCATGCGCTTCTTGATCTCGCCGCGGCGCTTCATCCGGCTGGTGGTCTCCTGGCCGATGAAGCAGCCCTTGCCGAAGTCGATGCCGTTCAGCCGGTCGAGCCCGCCATCGATCGGATAGCTGGTCTCGTCCAGGTCGAGGGCCGGGTCCGGTACGCCGAGGGACAGGCGGTGGGCCTGGTACGCGGCCTCGTCAGTATCGGGCACGGCGACCTCGCCGAGGGCCCGCCCGCCCAGCGCCGCCAGCCGGGGGTCGGCGACGAAGCCCGCGGGCGCTTCGGGCCAGGCCGCGAGCACCGGCCGGTCGTCGGCGGCGATCTCCACCTGCGCGCGCAGGCGGTACAGGCCCAGCCGCTGCATCAGGGCTGCGCGCCGGTCGGCGGCGACGTCCAGCACCACCCCCTTCGCCTCGCCCCACAGGAACAGGTCGAACAGCATCCGCCCCTGCGGCGTCAGGAGGGCCCCGAAGCGCAGCGCGCCCGGCGCGAGACTCTCCACATCCTGGGTCACGAGGCCGTGCAGGAAGGCGCGGGCGTCGGGTCCGGAGACCCGGACGACGGCGCGGGAGCTCAGGCGGGCGACGTGCATGGCGGGAAGATAGGGCGGCACCGGGACGGGCAGAAGGGGGCGGGCATGCCCGTCTTTCCTTCTCCCCTTGCGGGAGAAGGTGTCATGCGGAGCATGACGGATGAGGGGTGTCGGCGTCGCCCCTGCTGGTCTCGCGACCGTCGAAGGTTCATCACGGAGATCACGGAGAAGGCCACAGAGGGCACGGAGACATCGCGGCGCTGCGCCGGAGGCGCCCTCCCTGTCGATCTCCGAAGGGAAAGCGCTGCGCGCTCCGCTGCACGCCGCCAGTGTGCCCTTTGTGACCCCTTGGTGCGCTCCGTGATGAACCGGCGACGTCAACGCTGACACCCCTCATCCGAGCCGCTTCGCGGCCCACCTTCTCCCGCACGGGGAGAAGGACAGATGTCGCTCACTTCACGGCGTAGTGCTCCACAACCCCGTCCGGCTCGAAGTCGTGGCGGGACAGGCTGTCGAGCAGGCGCAGGAGCAGGGCGAGGAACCCGGCCGGGTCGCCGGCCTCGACCGCTCGACGCAGATAGTCGGTCGCATCGGCGATGGCGGGGAAGGTCCCGACCGGGCCCGGGACGCTGATGGCGATGTGCAGGCCGTCCGCCATCCACTGGGACACCGCCAGAAAAAAACCGTCGCCGCCGAGGAACTCGCTCGGCCGCTCGATGTGGAGGGTGATGCGCCCCTCGATCAGGCCATCCGGACGCAGGATGACGCCGGAGCGGTCAGGCCGCCAGGACTCCGGCAGCTCGACGACGCGCCACAGGCAGAACCAGGTGCGGCAGGCCTCGGGCCGGATGGCATGGACAGAACAGCCGCCATCCTCGACGGCGTAGGCGCACAGCCGGCCCGTCGGCTTCGACAGTTCCGGAAGGCTTAGCGGAATAGCCCGGCAGCACTCGGTGCAGCCGCCGCAGGTGCGATCCGGGACAAGAGGAAGCATTGGCCACCCTAGCAGTGGGGCCTCATTCTGGCGACAGAATCCGCGTAAGGATAAACCGATGAGCGGGCCCTTTCCCATCCTGTACATTGCCGAGGCCGACGGGGAGGCGGCGGTCCTGTCGTCGGGCGTGCTGGCCTGTCTGGTCGAGCAGATGCCCCGCGCGACCTTCACCGTTGTCGGATCGGCGACGAGCGCGCCCCTGTTCGCGGACACCCCGCGGCTGGATCGGCTCATCGTGCTCGACGGGGAGAAGGCCTTCGACTGGCTGAAACTCTGGACCCAGGTGCGCGGCACGCGCTGGGGGCTGATCGTCGACCTGCGCGGCGGGCCTGTGTCGGACAAGCTGCGCCGGCGCAAGCGGGCGGTGCGCACCCCGGATCCGGAACCGCTGCACGCCGTCGTCTCGGCGGCCCGGGTGCTGCAGCTGGAGGTGACTCCGGCCCCGCATCTGTTCTTCGGCAAGGCGACCCTTGCGGCGGCAGACGCCCTCGTGCGACCGGATCACCGGCCTATCCTGGCCATCGGCCCCGGGGTCGAGTGGATCGGGTGCCGCTGGCCGGCCGAGCGCTTCGCCAAGGTGGCCGCCAACCTGCTCGCCGATGATGGCCTGATGGCCGGCGGCCGTCTGCTGATCGTCGGCGAGGAGGCCGATCGCGACGCCGCCCATAGCATCCGGCTGGCCACCTCGCGCGATCGCACGATCGAGGCGCAGGGCAAGTTGACGCGGCTGGAGACGGCGGCGGCCCTGTCCCGCGCGACGCTCTACATCGGGGCGGACTCGATCTGGACCCAGCTGGCGGTGGCCGCCGGCGCGCCCAGCGTGGCAGTCTATGGGCCGTCGGACGAGACCCGAACCGGTCCGTGGGGCGGTGAGGCGGTGCGCGGGCCGCGCAGCCTCGAGGAGTTCCGCGCCCTTGACCCCGGTCTCAATCAAGCCATTCAGCATATGATGGATCTGCCGGCCGAGAGGGTGCTGCAGGTCGCGCGCAACCTTCTCTCCAGAAGTCTTTTCGTCCGGAGCCGGCAATGACCACGACCTTCGATCTCATCGTCCGGGGCGGTGAGGTGGTGAATCACGCCGGGCGCGGCCTCGCCGACGTCGGCATCACCGATGGGCGCGTGGTCAAGGTCGGCGACCTCGGCCAGGCCTCGGCCGGCGAGGTGATCGACGCCACGGGGCTGACGGTCCTGCCCGGCGTCATCGACACCCAGGTGCACTTTCGTGAACCTGGCCTGGAGTGGAAGGAAGACCTTGAGACGGGCAGCCGCGCCGCGGCGCTCGGTGGCGTCACCGCCGTGTTCGAAATGCCCAACACCGAGCCGGCCACGACCAACCCCGAGGCGCTCGCCGACAAGCTGGCTCGCGCGCGCGACCGGATGTGGACGGACCACGCCTTCTACGTCGGCGGCACCCACGAGAACGCCCGCCTGCTCGGCGAGCTGGAGCGCCTGCCGGGCTGCTGCGGCGTCAAGGTGTTCATGGGGGCCTCGACCGGCACCCTTCTGGTCGCCGACGACGACGGGGTGCGCGAGGTACTGCGCCATGTGAAGCGCCGGGCCACCTTCCACTCCGAGGACGAGTACCGTCTGGTCGAGCGCCGGCCGCTGGCGCGTGCCGGCGACTGGACCAGCCACCCGGAGGTCCGTGACGCCCAGAGCGCCATCCAGTCTACCCACCGGCTGGTGCGGCTGGCGCGCGAGACCGGAGCCCGCATCCACGTGCTGCACGTGACCACCGCCGAGGAGATCGACTTCCTCGCCGACAACAAGGACGTAGCCACCGTCGAGGTGACCCCGCAGCACCTGACCCTCGTTGCTCCTGAGGCCTATGCGCGGCTGAAGGGCCTGGCCCAGATGAACCCGCCGATCCGCGACGCCGGCCATGTCGCCGGCCTGTGGCGCGCCATCACCCATGGGGTCGCCGACGTGCTGGGCTCGGACCACGCCCCGCATACGCTGGAGGAGAAGGCGCGGCCCTATCCGGCCTCGCCCTCGGGCATGCCGGGGGTGCAGACCCTGGTGCCGGTCATGCTCAACCACGTCGCCGAAGGCCGGATGACGCTGGAGCGGTTCGTCGACCTGACCAGCCACGGGGCCCAGCGCGTATTCGGCATCGCCGGCAAGGGCCGCATGGCCGAGGGCTATGACGGCGATCTTACCATCGTCGACCTGAAGGCGCGCCGCACCCTGCGCCACGCCGACATGGCCACCCGCTGCGGCTGGACCCCGTTCGACGGCATGGAGGTCACGGGCTGGCCGGTCATGACCATCGTCCGCGGCTGCACCGTCATGCGCGATGATGAGCTGATCGGGCCCGCCGCCGGCCGTCCGGTCCGCTTCCAGGAGACCCTGGCGAGCTGAGGGGCTCTCTCTCCTCCCGCTTAGCGCAGCGTATGGGGGAGGGGGACCGTCCGGAGCCTGCAGGGCGAAGGACGGTGGAGGGGGCGAGGGACGAAGCGCAGCGCTTATGGACGCCCCCACCACCGCCTTCGGCGGTCCCCCTCCCCCGTTTCACGGGGGAGGAGAAGGGCCCGCGCCGCGCCGTCACGCGTAGGCGTATTCGCCGCCGGCCTCGAGGGCGCGCCGGTAGGCGGGGCGGGCGTGGATGCGCTCGAGGAAGGCCTTCACATGGGGCAGGGCGTTGACGTCGATGGTGCGCGTCGCGGCGGCCTCCAGCGGGAAGCTCATCATGATGTCGGCGGCGGTGAACTGGTCGCCGGCGAACCATTCGGTCGCCGCCAGCTCGTCGTTCCAGTAGCCGCTGTGCAGCTTCAGCTGGGGGGTGATGAAGCCGGCCATGGCCTTGGCCGAGATCTGGCGCACCAGCGGCCGCAGCAGACCGGGCGTCCGGGTCGGCAGCATATTGAACACCAGGGCCAGCAGCAGCGGCGTCATGGCCGACCCCTCGGCGTAATGCAGCCAGTAGGTGAAGCGCCGACGCGCCTCCGTCCCCTGGGCCGGGCGCAGCCGGCCGTGGCCGTGGGTGTCGAGCAGGTATTCGACGATGGCCCCGGTCTCGGCGACCTTCACCGGGCCATCCTCCAGCACCGGCGACTTGCCCAGCGGATGGATGGCCTCCAGCTCGGCCGGGGCCAGGCGCGTGACCGGGTCGCGCTCATAGCGCTTCACCTCATAGGGTAAACCCAGCTCCTCCAGCAGCCAGAGCACGCGCTGGGAACGGCTGTCGGCGAGGTGGTGGACGATGATCATGGGCAAGCCTCCGTGGTCCGGCCTATGGTCAATCCCCGCGAAGGATACGTAAACCCCGTTTCAGTTTTTCGGCGTGGCGGCGCGGGTCGCCGGGCATGCTAAGCGGAGCCACATGCAGAGCACCTCTCCCCGCCGCCGCGGGCTGTTCACCTCCCTGAGCTTCCTCGTCCTTCTGGCGCTGGCCCTCGGTCTCGGGGCCGGAGCGGCCGCCCAGGTCAACGGCCTGCCGGGTGGGGCGGACACGGCGCGGGCCATCGAGGCCCTTGGCAGCCTGTGGCTCAACGCCCTGCGCATGACCATCGTGCCGCTGGTCTTCTCCCTGCTCGTGGTCGGCATCGTCTCGATCGCTGACGCTGCGGCTTCTGGCCGGATGGCGATGAAGGCGCTGACCGTGTTCTTCATCCTTCTGGTCGGGGCCATCATCTACGCCTTCGCCGCCGGCCTCGGCTGGCTGAGCGTCTGGCCGATCGATCCGGCCGGCGGCCAGGCGCTGGCGGGCGCGACGGCTGGCCGGGCCGAGGAGGTGCTGCGCAGCGTGGAGGGCGACGGTCTGACCGCCTTCCTGCAGACCCTCGCCCCCTCCAACCCGATCCGCGCCGCGGCCGAGGACGCCATCCTCGGGGTCGTGGTCTTCGCCATCGCCTTCGGCTTCGCCGCGACACGGCTGAACGCCCGCCTGCGCCAGCCGATGACCACCTTCTTCGAGGCGGTGTCGGAGACGATGATCGTCATCGTCCACTGGGTGCTGCTGGCCGCTCCCATCGGCGTGTTCGCCCTGTCGTTCGGGGTGGGCTTGCGCACCGGCCTGAGCGCTGCGGGGACGCTGGGCCACTACATCTCGATCGTGGTGTTGTGCCAGCTGGGGCTGATCCTGCTGGTCTATGCCGTCGCCATCACCTTCGGCCGGGTGTCGCTGGGACGCTTCGCCGTGGCCGCCGCGCCGGTCCAGGCGGTGGCCTTCTCGACCCAGAGTTCGCTGGCCAGCCTGCCCGCCATGGTCGACCGCGCCCGCGGCCATCTCGGCGTCTCCTCGGCCACCGCCGGTCTGGTGCTGCCGCTGGCCGTGGCCGTGTTCCGCATCACCAGTCCGGTCGCCAACCTGGCGGTGGTGCTCTACTGCGCCCAGCTGTTCGGCGTGCCGATCGGCCTCGAGCAGATCCTGATCGGCGGCGTCGTCGCCTTCGCCGTCAGCGTGGCCTCGGTCGGCCTGCCGGGCCAGGTCAGCTTCTTCGCCTCCATCGCCCCGATCTGCATCGCCATGGGCGTGCCGGTCGAGCTGCTGCCCCTGCTGCTGGCGGTCGAGGTGATCCCGGACATCTTCCGCACCATCGGCAATGTCACCGCCGACCTCGCCGCCGCCCGCATCGTCGAGGGCGGCGACCATGAAGCGGAGAAGGAAGCCGGGGCGGGGATCTGAGGCGTCCGGCGGTCCGGTTGTCTTCCTTCGCGTCCAGGCTACACTCTTGGCGTGTGAGCGATGACTGCTTGCCGAGGGAGATCGGGTCATGGGTGGGGCGCGGCTGTGGCCAACGCTCTTTCTGACGGCGCTTGCGGGCGTGCTCATCGGGGTCGCGCCGGCCGCCGCTCAGGAGGTGCGGGACTACGGGACGTCGTCCCGCGGGCTTGTCGGTGGCGGCGATGCGATCAGCACGGCCCTCGACCTTCTGGCGCAAACGTCCAGCACCTGCGACGCCACCGATGCCCGACGCAGAGGCCAGGACGGGGGGGCAATCCTCATTATGAACTGGCCTGCGCGGACGGCCCCGGCCTCTACATCGTCACCTGGCCGGCGGTGACAGCGATCAGCTGCATGGCGCTGGCGGCCCGGACCGATCCGAGGGCGCCGTTCTGCCGCCTTCCCGCCAATCGCAACCCCCTCGTCCAGTATCGACGGGCGGCCGCTGCCGCCGGCGTCACCTGCGAGGCGGACCGTGGTCGCTACATCGGCCACACGCTTGGCGGCGCGGAGATCTATGAGATCGGCTGTGACGGGCTGGCGGGCGGTTGGGTGCTCTGGAGCCCGGGCGAGGCCATTTTCAAGTCGTGCCTGATCGTCGAGGTCGAGGGCGGGACCTGCACCCTGACCCGTGCGACCGAGCGTCTGGCCACGGCGGCGCAGCTGCTGCGGGGCAGTGCTGTCGAGACCTGCGCGCCGGTCGAGGCGCTGTTCATGGGTGCCTCCGCTGGCATTCAGCACTACGAGGTTCGCTGCCGCGCCGGAGAACACGTGGTCGCCCGCCTGCCGCGCGAGGGCGGTGCGCCCGACATCATCCCCTGCGAGGCCGCGACACTCATCGGCGGGGGCTGCCGCTTCACGCCCTGAGCGTGGGCGGCGGCGCGCCGGAACAGAGGCCCCTGCCGCGTTCAACCGGGCAAGGGAGCTCCGCCATGCCCACGCCCACACGCCGCCGCCTGCTCGCAGGCATCGCCGCCGCCGGCGTCGTCGCGCCGGCCCGATCCCGGGCGCAGGACCGGTTCGCGGCGGCCGCCGACTACTCGGCCGCTGCGGGGGGCGTGTCCTTGCTGGTGCTGGAACGCGGCCGTCCGGCGCGCGCCTGACGGCCACCGCCTGGGCCCGCTTCGGCCAGATGGTGCAGGACGGTGGCCGCGGGCTGGTCGATCCGACCGCGCTGGCGGCCTGTTTCGCGCCCTCGCCGGCCAACCCGGGCTATGGCCTGACCTGGTGGCTGCTCCGCCCGGGTCTGGTCCCGCCGGGGCCGCGCGCCGGGATCGATGCGGACGCCTTCGCCCGCCTCGGCGGCCTCGAGGTGCGCATGGCCGCGGGGGCTGGCAACCAGCGGCTTTACCTGATCCCCGACCGCGAGCTGGTGGTTGTCCGCCAGGCCGACGGCATCCTTCAGGCCCTGCGCGGCCGCGGCCCCGCCTGGTCGGATGTCGACTTCCTGACCCGGCTGCCCGGGATGGCGTAGGGCAGCTCCCCCCGTCCGCGGCCCGATTGAGTTCGCCGCGGCTTTCGCGCACATGCGGGGCATGGACACGCCCGAGCCCCGCCTGACCTCGCTCGCCCAGGGGGGCGGCTGCGGCTGCAAGATCGCCCCCGGGGTGCTGCGCGACATGCTCGCCGGCCTGCCCGCCACCTCCGGATTCGCCAGCCTGATGGTCGGGACCGAGACCTCGGACGACGCGGCAGTGTGGCGCCTGAACGACCGGCAGGCGCTGATCGCCACCACCGACTTCTTCATGCCGGTCGTCGATGATCCCTACGACTTCGGCCGCATCGCCGCCGCCAACGCCCTGTCCGACGTCTACGCCATGGGCGGCACGCCGATTCTCGCCCTGGCGCTGGTCGGCATGCCCGTGAAGGTGCTGTCGCCGGCCACCATCGGCCGCATCCTGCAGGGCGGGGCCGACGTCTGCGCCGCCGCGGGCGTCCCCGTGGCGGGCGGCCACTCCATCGACAGCGTCGAGCCCATCTACGGCCTCGTGGCGCTCGGGCTGGTGGATCCGGATCAGGTGCTGACCAACCGCGGGGCGCAGCCGGGCGACCTCGTGATCCTGACCAAGCCGCTGGGCGTGGGGATCCTTGGCGCCGCCTTGCGGCAGGACCGGCTGGACGCGACCGGCCAGGCGGCGCTGATCGCCTCGACCACCCGGCTCAACACCTTCGGAGCCGGGCTCGGCGCGACGCCCGAGGTGCACGCCATGACCGACGTCACCGGCTTCGGCCTGCTGGGGCATGCGCTGGAGATGGCGCGCGGCGCCGGGGTGACCATCGAGATTGCGGCGGCGACGACGCCGCTGCTGGAAGGGGCTGAGGCGTTGGCCCGGGCCGGCCTGCGCACCGGCGCCTCGAGCCGCAACTGGGCGGCTTATGGCGAGGCCGTTGACCTGCCGGCGGGCTTCGAGCCCTGGCGGCGCGACGTGCTCACTGACCCCCAGACGTCCGGCGGGTTGCTGATCTCGGTAGCCGAGGACGCCGCCGGGGCGGTGCTGCAGCAGGCCCGGGACGCCGGCTTCGCCGCCGCCCTGGTCGGCCGCGTCGAGGCCGGGCCGGCGCGGGTGCGGGTCGCTTGATCCGGCGCACCACGGACCTGGGGCCGGCGGCGCGCGACGCCTACGACGCCCTCATCGACGTGCGCAGCCCTTCGGAGTTCGTCGGGGACCATCTGCCCGGGGCCATCAACCTGCCGGTGCTCGACGACGCCCAGCGGGCCGAGGTCGGGACCGAGTATGTGCAGGGCTCCAAGTTCCTCGCCCGACGGCGTGGCGCGGCGCTGGTCGCCCGCAGCATCGCCGCGCATCTGGAGGGGGCGCTGGGGGATCGCGACGGGTCGTTCCGGCCGCTGGTCTATTGCTGGCGCGGCGGCCAGCGCAGCGGGGCCATGGTCACGGTGATGGACCAGGTCGGCTGGCCGGTGACGGTGCTGGAGGGCGGCTACCAGACCTGGCGGCGTCAGGTGAGGGCCGCCCTGTACGATACGCCGGCGCCCTTGCGGGTCGTCCTGCTCGACGGGCCGACCGGCAGCGGCAAGACGGAGTTGCTGGCCCGGTTGCAGGCGCGGGGGCTGCAGACCCTCGACCTCGAAGCCCTGGCCCGCCACCGTGGGTCGCTGTTCGGCGGTCTGCCTGGCGGCCAGCCGGCCCAGAAGCTGTTCGAGAGCCGGCTCTACGACGCCCTCTGCCGTCTCGACCCGTCGCGGCCTGTTGTGGTCGAGGCCGAGAGCAGTCGCATCGGCGAGCGCGTCGTGCCGCCGTCGCTCTGGGCGGCGATGCAGGCGGCACGGGTGATCGAGCTGTCGGCGCCGGTGGAGGCCCGGGCCCGCTACACGGCGGGCACCTATGCCGAAATCAGCGCCGACGCCCCGGCGTTGGACGACGCCCTGACCCGCCTGCCGCGACACCATGCGAAGGCGGCTGTCGGCGCCTGGCGCGAGCTGGCGCGCCGCGGCGCTTTCGAGGCCCTCGCCGCGGCCCTGATCGAGGCGCACTACGATCCCGCCTACGCCCGCGCCGGCGCCGGGCGCCAGGCCCCTCTGGCGCGGGTGTCGACCGGCGCGCTCGGTCCGGACGATCTCGACGCCGCGGCTGACCGCGTCTCCACGCTGCTGGGCCAAGCCTAGGCCCGCGCCGGCTCCGGTGCGGGGGTCGCCCTGCTCAGCGCCTTCCGGCGACGCCGGCGATCCGGGCGGCGGCGGCGGCGGCCCCGTCCTCCTGCCGCGCCAGATCGCCGAGGCGGGCGGCTGCGGTCCTTGCGGGCGCGTCCTCCAGCAACCGCGCCAGGGTAGCCTCGCCCCGACGCGCGAACGCCGTCCGGCTCAGGGTCAGGCCGGCACCGAGCCGCACCACGCGCGCTGCGTTGTCGTACTGGTCGCCGAGATGCGGCACCACCAGCTGCGGCCGTCCGGCGCGCAGGGCCTGCTGGGTGGTGCCGACCCCGCCCTGGTGCACGATGGCGGCGGCGCGCGGGAACAGCAGGGAATAGGGGGCGTAAGGCAGGGCGAGCGCGTCCGGACCGTCGGCGATCGCGCAGTCGCCCTGCGGCCCGACCAGCAGGATGCTGCGCCGACCCAGGGCGCGGGCCGCCGCCAGTCCCCGCTCGTAGAAGTCTCCGGGGGTGTTCACGGCGGCGCTGCCGAGGGTGAAGACGAGCGGCTCCGGACCGCTTTCCAGAAATGCGTCAAGCGCTTCCGGCAGCACCGACGGGCCCCCGTCGTCGCTGTCGTAGGCGGCGTAGCCGACGACCTCGAACGTCGCCGGCGCGCCCGGCTGACGCGGGGAAAGCAGGGGCGAGTACAGGCCGAGCGCCAGATCGGCGTGGCGCAGGGCGTCGAAGAAGATGTCGCCAGGGGACGGCGGGGCGCCCAGCTCGGCCCGGACCCGGTCGATGCGGCGGGTCCACGCCGCTGTCGTCTGGCGGGCGATCGCAAGGGTCAGGCGGTTGATCGCCAGCTGCAGCCCACCCCGCGCCGGGGCCAGCCAGGGGGCGGCCGGCAGCTTCGGCGGGTCGAACACCGAGAACACCGTGGTCGGCTGCAGGGCGATGGAGACGAACGGCTTGCCCAGAACCTCCGCCGCGATGCGGGCGCCCACAGCGAAGGACAGGCCCGCGACGATGTCGGCGTCGCGGCTGGCCTCGATCAATTGCCGCGTGCTCTTGCCGGCGTAGGCCAGCATGATGTTCTCGAACAGGAACCGGTCCGAGCGGGCGATGCGCGCGGTCAGCTGCGCGAGGTCGAGGCCGGTGTCGGCCTCCAGCCGCGCGATGCTGGGGCCAACCTCGCGGAACGTCAGCCCTTCGGCCTCGATCTTGGCCCGGTAGTCCACCGAGGTGGCGACCACCGCCGTCAGGCCGCGCGCCTGCAGGGCCATACCGACCGCAATGACCGGGTGGATGTCCCCGAGGGAGCCGCCGGTCGCCAGGATGACGCGGCGGCTCCGGTTCATCAGGCGTAGGCCTGCACCGGCTTCACATCCAGCTCGCCGGCCTTGATGGCGGCGATGGCGCGCGCCGCAGCGTCGGCCCCCGAGGCGGTGGTGTAGTAGGGGATCTTCATCATCAGGGCCGAGCGCCGGATGGAGAAGCTGTCCGACAGGGACTGCCTGCCCTCGGTGGTGTTGAAGACTAGCTGCACCTCGCCGTTCTTCATGGCGTCGACGATGTGCGGGCGGCCTTCCAGCACCTTCTTGACCAGCCCGACCTCAAGCCCTTGCGCCGTCAGCCAGGCGTGGGTGCCGGCGGTGGCGATCAGGCTGAAGCCCTGGGCCAGCAGGGTCCGGGCGGCGTCGAGGATGAACGGCTTGTCGTCGTCCTTGACCGAGATGAAGGCGCAGCCGGACGTCGGCAGTTTCGTGCCCCCGCCGATCTGGCTCTTGGCGAAGGCGCGGGCGAAGGCGGGCCCGAGATCGGCCTCGCCCTCGCGACGGAAGTCCAGCCCCATGACCTCGCCGGTCGAGCGCATCTCTGGGCCCAGCACCGTGTCGACATTGGCGAAGCGGGCGAAGGGGAAGACCGCCTCCTTGACGGCGATGTGGTCCAGCGAGCGGTCCGTGAGGCCGAAGGACGCCAGCGGCTCGCCGGCCATGACCTTGGCGGCGATGGCGGCGACCGGCGCGCCCATGGTCTTGGCGACGAAGGGCACCGTGCGGCTGGCGCGCGGATTGACCTCCAGCACGAAGATGCGCGGAGCGTCCGAGTGCGGCTCCTCGATGGCGAACTGCACGTTCATCAGGCCGCGCACCTTCAGGGCGCGGGCCATGGCCTCGGTCTGGCGCTTGAGCTCAGCGACGATCTCCGGGCGCAGCGAATGCGGCGGCATGGAACAGGCGCTGTCGCCCGAGTGCACCCCGGCCTCCTCAATGTGCTCCAGTACCCCGGCCACGAAGACCGTGTCGTCGTCGCACAGGGCGTCGACGTCGACCTCGGTGGCGCGGTTCAGATAGTGGTCGATCAGCACCGGGTCGTCGCCGGAGACTTGCATGGCCTCGTGGACATAGCGGTCCAGCTGCTCGCGGTCGTGGACGATCATCATGCCGCGGCCGCCCAGCACATAGGAGGGGCGCAGCACGACCGGATAGCCGACCTGTTCGGCCTTCTCCGCGGCCTCTTCCGCCGAGCGGGCCAGGGCGTTCGGCGGCTGCTTCAGGCCGATGGCCTGGAGCATCTGCTGGAAGCGCTCGCGGTCCTCGGCCAGGTCGATGGAGTCGACGCTGGTGCCGAGGATCGGCACGCCGTCCGCCTCCAGCGCATGGGCCAGCTTCAGCGGCGTCTGGCCGCCGAACTGCACCACCACGCCGATCAGGTCCCCGGTCGAGCGCTCGACGTCGATCAGCTCCAGCACGTCCTCGGCCGTCAGCGGCTCGAAATAGAGGCGGTCGGAGGTATCGTAGTCGGTCGAGACGGTCTCGGGGTTGCAGTTGACCATGATCGATTCGACGCCGATGTCGGCGAAGGCGAAGGCCGCGTGGCAGCAGCAGTAGTCGAACTCGATGCCCTGACCGATTCGGTTGGGGCCGCCGCCGAGGATGATGGCCTTGCGGCGCATCGACGGCGCCGCCTCGCAGGCGGGGACCTGGCCCAGCGCCCCGGTCTCGTAGGTCGAGTACATGTAGGCCGTGGCCGAGGCGAACTCGGCGGCGCAGGTATCGATGCGCTTGAACACCGGCCGGACGCCGAGGGCGCGCCGCGCATTCCGGACCTGCTCTTCCGTGACGCCGGTCAACTTCGCGATGCGGGCGTCCGAGAACCCCTTGGACTTCAGACGCCGTAACTCCATGGCCGTCGTCACATCGCTCCCTTCCCCCTTGATGGGGGAAGGGCCGGGGTTGGGGGTGACACAGGTGGAGGATTTGTCCGCAGCAGCGACAGCTTCCGCCGACGGGGCCACCTCTATCCCAACCCTTCCCCCATCAAGGGGGAAGGGCTTGAGCCCCGGCAGACCCTTGACCCGCAGGTGGCCCTCCTCGCGCACCAGGTCCGCGATCTGGCGCAGGAACCAGGGCTCGTAGGCGCAGGCGGCCTCGACCTCCTCGACGGTCAGGCCGTGGCGGAAGGCCTGGGCGATGACGCGGATGCGGTCCGGCGTCGGCTGGCCCAGCGCCCGGATCACCGCGGCGCGGGCGGAGGCGTCGTCCTCGGCCCCGGCGACGCCGTCGATCTCGATCTCGTCGAAGCCGGTCAGGCCGGTCTCCAGCCCGCGCAGGGCCTTCTGCATCGACTCCTGGAAGGTCCGGCCGATGGCCATGACCTCGCCGACCGACTTCATCGAGGTGGTCAGATAGGGCTCCGACCCCGGATACTTCTCGAAGGCGAAGCGCGGGATCTTGGTGACGACATAGTCGATCGACGGCTCGAAGCTGGCCGGTGTCACCTGGGTGATGTCGTTCTGCAGCTCGTCGAGGGTGTAGCCCACGGCCAGACGGGCGGCGACCTTGGCGATCGGGAAGCCGGTGGCCTTGGACGCCAGGGCTGAGGAACGCGACACCCGCGGGTTCATCTCGATGACGACCATGCGGCCGTCCTTCGGATTGATCGCCCACTGGACGTTGGAGCCGCCGGTCTCGACGCCGATCTCGCGCAGCACGGCGATCGAGCCCGACCGCATGCGCTGGTACTCCTTGTCGGTCAGGGTCAGGGCCGGGGCGACGGTGATCGAGTCGCCGGTGTGCACCCCCATCGGGTCCACGTTCTCGATCGAGCAGACGATGATGCAGTTGTCCGCCCTGTCGCGGACCACCTCCATCTCGTACTCCTTCCAGCCGAGCACGGACTCCTCGACCAGCACCTCGGTGGTGGGCGACAGGTCGAGGCCGCGCTCCACGATCTCGCGGAACTCCTCGACATTGTAGGCGATGCCGCCGCCGGTGCCGGCGAGAGTGAAGGACGGGCGGATGATGGCCGGCAGGCTGACCATCTCCAGCGCCTCCATGCCTTCCTCAAGCGTATGGCAGGCGCGCGAGCGCGGGCTTTCAAGCCCGAGCCGGTCCATGGCGTCGCGGAACTTCTGGCGGTCCTCCGCCTTGTCGATGACCTCGGCCTTCGCCCCGATCATCTCGACCCCGTGCCGCGCGAGGGCACCGGAGGCCTCCAGCGCCAGCGCGGTGTTCAGCGCCGTCTGGCCGCCCATGGTGGGCAGCAGGGCGTCGGGCTTCTCCCTGGCGATGATCTTCTCGACGATCTCCGGCGTGATCGGCTCAATGTAGGTCGCGTCGGCGATCTCCGGATCGGTCATGATCGTGGCCGGGTTCGAGTTGACCAGGATCACCCGGTACCCCTCAGCTTTCAGCGCCTTGCAGGCCTGGACCCCCGAATAGTCGAACTCGCACGCCTGGCCGATGACGATGGGGCCGGCGCCGATGATCAGGATGGAGGAAATGTCGGTCCGCCTCGGCATGGGTCCTGATCTTTCTCGCGCGCGCGACCCCGGCGCGCGTCGAGGGGGAGGCGCGATCCGGGGGCGGATGGGTTTGTCGGCTAAGCGGCCCGTTTAGAGGGAACCGGACCCGGCCACAAGCGCCGCCCGCGCCCCGGGCCGAATGCGGGGCGACCGGCGGCTCGCCGGCCCCCGGGGACACCCGCAGTTGCCGCAGGGCCGGGCGTCAGCCTTACGCCTGCCGGGCTCTGCGGAGGCGGCCTTGCGTGGCCGGTAGCTTTGTGGAGATCGGCGACGCCCGAGCCTTAACGAAAAGGGGCGGCCCGTGGGCCGCCCCTTCCGTCTCCGACAGCGGTGTCCGGTCAGTAGCGGCTGACCAGGCGGACGAAGAAGCTGCGGCCGACCGCCGAGACCGGGGTCGCGACCGAGGCGATGAACGGCTCCTCGTTGGTCAGGTTGCTGACCCCGAAAGTCAGGGTCTGCTGCTCGGTCACGTCCCAGCGCACCGACGCGTCGTGGATCCAGATCCTGTCCGCGAAGGCGATGGTGAAGTTCTGGGCGTTTTCGATCTCCACCGCCGGCAGGGCCTGTTTGCTCATGTACTGGTGGCCGGTGTTGAAGGTGAAGTCGCCGATGCTCCAGCGGAGGCTGGCGTTGAGGGCCAGCTCCGGGTTGTTGAGCTCGAGTTTCTGCGGGTTCGGCCGGTTCGGATCGGTGGCGAACGGGAAGTTGTTGCGATCTTCCACGTGGGTGCCGCCGACCGACAGGCCGACATCGCCCCAGGACGGCCGTCCGAAGTCAGCGAAGTCGAAACCGTAGCTGACGTTGAAGTCGATGCCCGAGGCCTCGAGACCGGCGAAGTTCAGCTGCGAGGTGGTGATCGAGTTGAAGCCGAGGAAGGTCGGCGACGTGGCGTTGCGGTTCCGGGTGAACTGGCTGCAGAACACGCTCTGCAGATTGGGTCCGTCATAACAGCTGTCGACGATGTCCTGCGCCGACACGGCCGAGATCGCATCGTCGATCTCGATGTTCCAGTAGTCGACGGTCACCGACAGGCCCGGAATGAAGCGCGGCTGCAGCACCACGCCGTAGGTCAAGCTCGTGGACTCTTCCTCCTGCAGGTTCGGGTTACCCCCGGTGCGGCCGGCGAACTGGCTGGTCAGGGGGTCAGTGTACCCGGCCGGGATGCCGTCGGCGCGGCAGTTGGCCAGACGGTTGGCCGGGTTCGGCCCGAGACGGATGTTGTTCTCGTCGCAGGGATCGATCGGCCGCGCGTTGAAGGTCGTGATCGGCGAGAAAAGCTCGGAGATGTTGGGGGCCCGGACGGTCTGGGCCTGACCGCCGCGGAAGCGGATGTCCGGGATCGGCGACCAGACGAGATCGTACTTCCAGGTGCTGGTCGAATCGATGGTCGAGTACTCGCCGGCTCGTGCGGCGGCCGTCAGGGTCAGCTCATGGGCGAATGGCAGGTTCGCCAGCAGCGGCACGCGCACTTCGGCGAAGACTTCGGTGACGTCGAATTCGCCGCTGACGTCGGCCACGGTGCGGCTTTCGAAGTTGAAGCCCCGGTTGACGAAGTCATCCGCGTCGAAGTCGCTCTTCTCCTCGCGGTACTCGCCGCCCACGGCGAAGCTGACCGGCCCGCCGGGCAGTTCGAACAGCCCCGAGGAATCGCCGGTGAGGACGCCGGTCAGGACCGTCTGCTCGATCGTGAAGACATCGACGGCCGAGTAGTCGAGGAAGGCGAGGGCTTCCGGGCTGGCGCGGTTCAGGCCGAACAGGTTCAGCGGGCGGCACGCCGAGCCGGCACCCGGGGTGAAGGTGTTGAACGGGATGGTCCCGCCCGGGTTCGGGCCGAGCTGGCCCTTGCGGGGCAGGGCAGACGGATTGAGGGTCGAGCGGCAGACGATCTCGCCATTCGGGGCCCTCACGGCGTCGATCGCCGCGAAGAAGCGATCCTCGAGGCGGGTCTTGCCGGAGGATTCGCCTTCCGTGCGGCCGTAGTTCAGCGACAGGTCGTAGGACAGGTTCCAGCCGAGGTCGCCGCGCGCGCCGAACACCGCACGGTAGGTCTGGCGCTCGTCGTGGATCGCGGGGTCGAACAGATCCGTGTGGTCGCGGCCAAGCAGGACCTTGGCGACGCTGGCGATCGAGGGATCGGCCGCGATCTCCGCGTTGATGATCTGGCGGATTTCCGTCGGGATGAACGGGTTGTCCAGCGAGATCGGGATCGAGTCGTCGAAGGTATTGTAGGGGTTGTAGCTGGTGGCGTCGGTCAGCACGACCTTCAGCTCGGCGTAGGGCTGGAAGGCCTCGGACACCTCGTAATTGAGGAACAGGTTGGCCGAGAACTGGCGCTCGTCCGGCACCAGCGACTGGCCGTTGAAGGTCTGGGGCGCGCCGTCGCCGCCCGACTGGTTGATGCTGCCGGCATAGACGCCGTCGATGAAGGGACGCACCTGGCCGGTCACCGGATCGATGACATAGCAGCCGTAGCCTTCGCGGCCGGCGCGGCTCTGGTTACAGTCGTTAACCCCGTTACGGTCGAGGTCCTGGAAGGTCGAGAGGAATCGGGCCGGAGCCGAGAAACCGCTGCCGTCGGTGTCGAAGCCGATCAGGCCGCTGGTGCTGGAGACGTCGAAGGTCGGACGATTGATGAAGGCGCGAGCCTTCGCCGCTCGCGCCCGCGCCACCAGCGCCGGATCGGTGTTGGCGAAGCGCGGGTTCGTGCCCACGAGAATCGTCCGGCCCAGCGCACGCGCGCCCGGCGGCAGCGGGTCGCCCTGCTGGAAGAACAGCTCCGGGTTCGGGTAGTCGTCGGCGAGGAAGTTGTCGCGGGTGATGTCGCGGTCGCCATAGAAGACTGCCCGGCGGTCGTAACCCTCCAGCGCCAGGGTCACATTGCCGCGACCGCCGGCGAAGTTGCGGCCGAACAGGGCGGAGCCGAACAGCTCTTCGCCGTCGCCCTCGCCGGACATGCCGGCCTGGAAGGTGTATTCGTGGCCTTCGAAATCATTCTTCAGGATGAAGTTGACGACGCCTGACACGGCATCCGAGCCGTAGATGGCCGAGGCCCCGCCGGTCAGCACATCGACCCGCTCGATCAGACCCGACGGAATCGAACCGATATCGACCGCCGCCGAGCCGGGGACCCCCGCCACATGGCGGCGGCCGTTGACCAGCACGAGGGTCCGGTTGTTTCCGAGGCCACGAAGACTGAGGGTTGCCTGGTTGCCGTTGGCCTGGGCGGAGCTGGTCGAGCTAAGCAGAGCGGGAAGGGTGTCCAGAAGGTCGGCGATCGCGACAGTGCCCTGGGCCGCGATCACTTCGCTGCTCACCACCTGGACCGGCTGGGCGGCTTCAAGCGCCGTACCCGTGCTGAGGCGCGACCCGGTGATGACGATCTCCTCGACCTCGGTCGCCTCCTGGGCCAGTGCAGCGCCTGCCGAAAAGGCAGCCAAGGTGGCGACCGCGGCTCCCGTGAGGAGTTTCTTGCGGCGCAGGCCCAGGCACGGTTTGTTGGCAGACATTATTGACCCCCCAAACGGTTGTTTCGATATAATCGAGATCGTCCGGTGAGCGTCATGCGATAGCAAGAGCGCGGCTGTTATTCAGCGCAAATCGGGTGTGTGCTGCGGCGCATTTGACACAGTTTGGCCATCGAGCAGACACGTCAACCGGGCGCGACCCCGTCCAGCCAGGCCGGGGCGTCGGCGAGGGTCCCGAGCGCAGCATAGCGCGGATGCCCCTCCGGCGCGTCGGCAAGCTCGTGGGCCCAGGTGACCACATAGGGGACGTGGGCGGCCCAGGCACCCGCCTCCAGCGCCGGCAGCACGTCCGACCGCATGGAGTTGCCGATCATCGCCGCCTCCCCGGCGCCGCTGCCGTGGCGGGCGAACACCCGGCCGTAGGTGTAGCACGTCTTCTCCGAGACGATCTCCACCGCGGCGAAGAGGTCACCGAGCCCGGAGGCTGCCAGCTTGCGCTCCTGGTCCAGCAGGTCGCCCTTGGTGATCAACACCAGCCGGTAGCGTTCGGACAGGGCGGCGAGGGCAGCCTCGACCCCGGACAGGGGCTCTACCGGATGGGCCAGCATGTCGCGTCCGGCGGCGAGGATGTCGCGGATCACGGCGGGATCGACCCGCCCGTCGGTCAGCTCCATGGCCGTCTCGATCATCGACAGGGTGAACCCCTTCACCCCGTATCCATAGAGACGGAGGTTGCGCCGCTCGACCTCGGCCAGACGCGCCTCGATCAGCGCCGGGTCGGCCGCCTCGGCCAGCAGCTCGGCGAAGCGGGCATGGGTCATGCGGAAGATGGTCTCGTTGTGCCAGAGGGTGTCATCGGCATCGAGGCCGACAGTGGTGATCGGCATAGGCGGCTCCGGGGCGGGGAGCGGCGGCATGACGCGCCCCCCGCATGCGGTCAAGGCGGGGCGATCAGCCGCGTTGTTCCCGGCCATCCCGGAGAGCTAGGCGGGAGCAGGCTTGAGGAGGCAGGACCATGGGCTCAGGGTTGGCGTTGGTGGTGGGAGCGTCCGGCGGTGTCGGGGCGGCGGTCCTTGATCAGCTGCGCGCGGCCGCACGTTTCGGCAGGGTGCACGGGGTATCCCGGGCCGTCGACGGTCTCGACATCACCGACGAAGCCTCCGTGGCCGCACTTGCAGCGCGGCTGTCGGACGGGCCGCCGCTCGAGCTGGTTTTCGTGGCGACCGGCGTGCTGCATGACGGCTTCGAGCCCGAGCGCAGCTTCAAGGCGCTGGAGGCGGCGCATCTGCGCCGGGATTTCGAGGTCAACGCCCTGGGGCCGGCGCTGCTGGCGCGTCATCTGATCCCGCTGTTGCCGCGCGACCGCCGCGCGCTGTTCGTGGCTCTGTCGGCCCGGGTGGGCTCGATCGGGGACAACCGCCTGGGCGGCTGGCACAGCTACCGCGCCTCCAAGGCCGCTCTGAACATGATCCTGAAGACGCTCGCGGTCGAGCTGGCCCGCACCCATCCGCAGGCGGTCGTGGCCGGCCTGCACCCCGGCACCGTCGACACCGACCTGTCGAAGCCATTCCAGCGTGGCGTGACACCGGAAACGCTGTTTACCCCGGAGCAGTCGGCGACCCATCTGCTGGCGGTGCTTGACGGCCTGCAGCCGGCGGATTCCGGTGGCGTCTTCGCCTGGGACGGTGCGCGCGTCCCGGAATAGCCGCAAAGGCCGTCTCATGCGTTGACCCGGTCGACCGGCCCCTGTAGCGGAGCGACCGTTTGCCCGCCCCCGCGCCGCCACAAGGAGTCCGTCCATGACAGCCAGACTGATTGAGGGGGCGACCGGGGTGCTGGTGCTGGCGGACGGGACCGTGTTCCAGGGCCGCGGCGCGGGCGCTGTCGGCCAGGCGCTCGGCGAGGTGGTCTTCAATACAGCCATGACCGGCTACCAGGAGATCCTGACCGACCCCAGCTACATGAGCCAGATCCTGGCCTTCACCTTTCCCCACGTCGGCAATGTCGGGGTCAATCTCGAGGATCTGGAGCAGATCGGCGGCGGGGCAGAGACCTCGGCTCGCGGAGCTGTCTTCCGGGATCTGCCGACCGCCCCGGCCAACTGGCGCGCCGACGACAGCTTTGATGCCTGGATGACGCGCCGCGGCGTGGTCGCCGTGGCCGGCATCGATACTCGCGCCCTGACCCAGGCCATCCGCGACAGGGGCGCGCCGCACGCGGTCATCGCCCACGACCCCGAGGGTCGCTTCGACCTCGACGCCCTCGTGGCCGACGCGCGGGGCTGGGCGGGTCTGGTCGGGCTGGACCTGGCCAAGCTGGCCTCGACCCTGCAGAGTTTCGAGTGGGACGAGGGGCTATGGGACTGGCCGGCGGGCTATCCTCGCGTCGACGCCACGGGCAAGTCGATCGTGGTCGTGGACTATGGCGTCAAGCGCAACATCCTGCGCGCCCTGGCCTCGACCGGGGTGAAGATCGCCGTCGTGCCGGCCACGACGACAGCCGAGGAGATCCTCGGCCGCAAACCGGATGGCGTGGTCCTGTCCAACGGTCCGGGTGATCCGGCAGCGACGGGCACCTACGCCGTGCCCGAGATCCGCAAGCTGGTCGACAGCGGCAAGCCAGTGTTCGGCATCTGCCTTGGCCACCAGATGCTGGCCATCGCGCTGGGCGCAAGGACCGTGAAGATGGCCCAAGGCCATCACGGGGCCAACCACCCGGTCAAGGACCTGACCACAGGCAAGGTCGAAATCGTGTCGATGAACCACGGCTTCACCGTGGACCGCGAAAGTCTGCCGGAAGCGGTGATCGAGACCCACGTCAGCCTGTTTGACGGCACCAACTGCGGGATCGCCCTGAAAGACCGGCCGGTGTTCAGCGTCCAGCATCACCCCGAGGCCTCACCGGGGCCGACGGACAGCCTCTATCTGTTCCAGCGCTTCGCCGATTCGATGAACGGGGCAAAGGTCGAAAGATGACCCGGTCGCCCTATCTGGACTGGCTGTCGCGGGTGGTGCGGCCGACTGCAAACCTTGGAGATCGCAAGACGACATCGCGGGGCGATCTCGTCCTCGGTTACGCCACCGGATACGGCGTCGAGCATATTGAGGCGTTCGTGCGTTCCCTGAGGGCCTGTTACGACGGCCCGGCAGCACTGGTTGTGGACCCGGTCCCGGCCGTTTTGGCCTTTCTGGCCGAGCAGCGGATCGAGGCCATCTTTCCGCAGGACGCTGGCGGCTGGACCCCGGAGCCAGTGGTGCGGCGTTTCGCGGCCTATGCGGACATTCTGGCCGGGCGACCCGGACTTGGCGCGGTTTTCTTGACCGACGTGCGCGACGTCATGTTCCAGGCTTCGCCGTTCGAGACGCCGGTCTCACGTCTCGAGGTCTTCGTCGAAAGCGAGACGGTCGCGATGGTTGACCATGCTTTCCAGATAAAGCACCTGCGGGCGCTCGTGGGACGACCCTTGGCGCAGCACCTTGAAGACCGGCGTTGCATCTGTGCGGGGACCATCGCCGGGCCGGCGGTCGATTTGTTGAGGCTATGCCGACTTGTATTGTGGCTGGGTGCAATTCCACGTTCTGCTGTCGGTGGCGGCTTCGGCGTCGACCAGGCATCCTTGGCGGTAGCGGTCCGCTATGGCCTGGTCGACGCGCAGGTCGAGGACAACTATCGCCGTGTGGCCACCCTTGGGCGTCAGCTGGACGGCATCCGCGTCGAAAATGGTCTCATCGTCAACGCTGATGGCACGGTCAGTCCTGTGGTGCACCAATATGACCGGCACCCAGAACTTATGGCTCTGGTTCGCAGCCGCTGGAGCCATGAATCGCCGGATCGGGTCAAGACGGGCGAGCAGGGGGCGCGTCGCGCCTGGAGCAAGTTGGTGCACTCACTGGCCAGGCGGACGCCCGAGCCTCGCTGAGGTTTCAGGCGCGCGCGGGGTGAGCGAACTGGTGCCAGCGCCACGCGCTTTCGATAACGGTTTGCAGGTCAGAGCATGTGGGCCGGAAGCTCAGTTCCCGCTGGACCCTACTGGCGTCGGCGCGGGCACTGTCGGCCAGGCGCTCGGCGAGGTGGTCATCGCCGACGCCAGGGGGCGAGATCATCTGTGGGTAAGGTCGGGTCGATCTGCTAAGGGGCAGGCGTCTGAGCGGAGACCCGGCATGTGCAGACCCGGCGTGATCCTGATGGCAGCCCTGGCTGCGGTTGCCATGGGCCTTGGCGGCTGTGTCGGCATGAGCCGGAATCCCTATGCACCGGAGGCGCGGACGGGGGCTGTCCCGCGCGGCTTCGTCCTTGATCAGGCCGAGCCCCTGCGATTCTTCAACGACGACCTCGACCGGGTCGCCTTCTTCGAGGCCGAACTGGCGCAGGGGCTCGAGGTGGGCCCTGACGGCCGGTTCGACGTCCTCGCCCTGTCGGGCGGCGGGGCCAACGGGGCCTTCGCCGCCGGCGTGGTCAACGGCTGGACCGAAGCTGGCACGCGACCCGACTTCGAGGTCGTGACGGGCGTGTCCACCGGAGCCCTGGCGGCCCCGTTCGTGTTCCTTGGCCCGGACTGGGACGACGCGCTGGCCGAGGCCTATATCGGTGGCGCGGCGGATGGCCTGCTTCGGCCGCGCGGGTTCGGCGTGTTCTTCGGCTCCGGTGTGTTCCGTGACGCCCCGCTGCGACGGCTCGTCGAGCGCTATGTGGACGAAGCCATGCTCGCCGCTATCGCCGCGGAGCATCGCAAGGGTCGCACCCTGCTGGTGGTCACCACCGATCTCGACGCCCTGCGCGGCGTCAGTTGGGACATGGGGATCATCGCCGCCCACGGCGGTCCCGAGGCGATCAAGCTGTTCCGCGAGGTGCTGGTCGCCTCGGCCAGCGTGCCGGGCGTGTTTCCGCCGGTCATGATCCCCTCCGGCAACGGGGCTGTCGAGTTCGAGGAAATGCATGTCGATGGCGGGGTCACGACGCCGTTCCTCGGCCTTCCGGAGGCCATGTGGTCGCTTGAGGATCCGTCCGGGCATCTCCGGGGTGCCCGGCTGCACGTGATCGTCAACGGCAAGCTGTCGCCCGTGTTCAACGTCACCCTCGACACGCCCCAGGATGTGCTTGAGCGGTCGGTGGATGCATTGCTGCGCGGCGCGTTGATATCAGCGCTGGCTGGCAACCGCGCCTTCGCCCAGCGTAACGGGATCCAGTTCCGCTATGCCGCGATCCCCGACGACCTGGATGCTGACTCGCTGAGTTTCCGTACCGAAAGCATGCGGCGGGTGTATGAGGCGGGTCGGCAGGGTGCCCTGAGGGGCGATATCTGGCGCTAGCTGTTCCGGAGAGGTTCGATGTCGATGCTTTTGTCCCTGTTCGCCGTGGCCGTGCTCCAGGGCGCTCCCCAGGAGGCCGCGGCGCGCTCCGAGCTCCTGCAGCGGCTGGTCGCCTGCAGCGCCGAGGTGGTCGACTCTGCCCGGCTGGTCTGTCTCGACGCGGCCGCAGCGGCGCTGGACGCGGCCGAGCGCAGCGGCGAAGTGACGGTGGTCGACCGCGAGCAGGTCCGCGCCGCCCGCCGCAGTCTGTTCGGCATCGAGGGAGGCGACCTCAACATCTTCCGCGGGCGGGGCGGGGACGAGGCGAAGGACGCGACCCTCGAGACGCGGCTGGACTCAGCCGGCCAGGGACGCGACGGCTGGCGCTTTACGCTCCAGGACGGCTCGGTCTGGCGCCAGATCGACGACGAGCCGCTGCGGGTGACCCCCCGCGCCGGCCAGCCAGTGACCATCCGGCGCGGGACGATCGGCAGCTACCTGCTCAGCGTCGACGGCGCTCGCTCGCTGCGCGTCCGCCGCGAGCGCTGAGACGCGATTTGCGCTACATAGACCCGTGCGGTTCGACGAGCGATACATAGAGGAGTTGAAGGGCCGGCTACGGCCGTCCGAAGTGATCGGGCGGACCGTCAAGCTGAAGCGGCAGGGACGCGAATGGGTCGGCCTCAGCCCCTTCACCAAGGAGAAGTCGCCCAGCTTCTTCGTAAATGACGACAAGGGCTTCTTCCACGACTTCTCGTCGGGCAAGCACGGCGACATCATCAGCTTCTTGCAGGAGACCGAGCGGCTAAGCTTCGTCGAGGCAGTCAGCCGGTTGGCCGGGGAGGCCGGCATGGCCCTGCCAGCCGAGGACCCCGAGGCCGCCGAGCGCGAGCAGAAGCGCCAGGGCCTGGCTGACTGGCTGGGCCTGGCCCAGAAGTGGTTCGCTGCCAACCTCCGCCGCTCGGCCGGGGTGGCGACCCGGGACTATCTGGCCCGCCGCGGCCTGCCAGAGGACCAGTGGGAGCGCTTCGGCCTCGGTTACGCCCCGAATGACCGCGAGGGACTGAAGAGCGCGCTCGTCCAGCGCGGCGCGCGCCCCGGGGACCTGGTCGAGGCGGGCTTGCTGATCGCGCCGGAGGGCGGCGGCGCGCCCTACGATCGGTTCCGCGACCGGCTGATGTTCCCGATCCTCGACGCCCGGGGCCGCATCGTCAGCTTCGGCGGCCGGGCGATGAACCCCGACGACCGGGCCAAGTATCTGAACGGGCCGGAGAGTCCGCTCTTCCACAAGGGCGCGACCCTCTACGGCCTGCCCGAGGCGCGGCGTATTCTCGGGGCCGCCTCGAACAGCGACCAGGCCCTGATTGTGGTGGAGGGCTATATGGACGTCATCGCCTGCCAGCGGGCGGGGCTGCCCGCGGTCGCGCCCATGGGCACGGCCCTGACCGAGGAGCAGATGGCGGTGCTGTGGCGCGTGTCGTCCGAGCCGGTGCTGTGCTTCGATGGCGACGCCGCCGGCCTGCGCGCCGCCTATCGCGCCGTGGAGCGGGCCCTGCCGCTGCTGAAGCCGGATCGAACATTTAGCTTTGCCATGCTGTCGGGAGGCATGGATCCGGATGATCTGTTGCGCGAAAAGGGAGCCAGTGCGCTGCGGGATGCGATGGCCGCGACCAAGCCATTCGCTCGTGTACTATTCGAAAAGGAGGTCGCGGCGGCTGGGCCGCTGGACCGGCCGGAGCGCGAAGCAGGTCTTCTGGCGAGTCTTCGGAAAAGCGCGGCCTCAATAGGCGATCCAGATCTTTCCCGGACGTACAAGGACTACTTGGTCGGTGCGTTTTTCCAGCTCGTTCGTCCATCGGAAGTGGAGCGAAGTCAAGCTAACAAAACCATCTACAGGGACCGTAAAGCGCGCCAGACGCTAAACGTCCTCGATGCAACACCAGAAGCAAAAGCCGCAGCGGTTCTTTTGTCGACTGCTCCGCCGCCGCTCGTGTCAGCAGTCGTCAATGGGCTGATAGCTTATCCAGATGTTGTTCAGGCCCATGCTGAGCTGTTAACAACACGTGCTATTGGCGATGCTGATCTGAGCCGCATGATCAATGACCTGGTGAGCTTGACTTATGACAGAGCAGCATTCGGGTCGGGTCTGCTTCGTTCGCGTCTGATCGCCCTTGGCCACGAGGCGACGCTCCGGCGCGTCGATCGAACCGCGCCCTTGGCTCATGCGCCTTTCTCATCACAAGACGCGCTGCCGGATCAGGCGCGCGCCGACCTGACAAAGGCGGTCGAATTTCTCGTCAGGCAACTAGCTTTGAGCCGCGCGCTTGAGGAGTTGAAGCGAGACGACGACTTTGACCCGAAGCTGTTCCTGGGTGCATTCAATCAGCTGAAAGCTGAGCGCGACGCATTGGACCGCCAAATCAAGTCGGCAGAGATTTGGGACTCCGCGACCATCCACTGATTGTCCATTACGTGGATCGGCAGTACATTTCTGGTCATGGACGCATCCAAGCCGGTTCGGGTGACGCGTGATGGGGACCATCAGGTGGTTCACCTTCCGGCCGACGTGACCGCGCCCGAGGCCGCCGTGGTGCGGCGGGACGGCGAGCGGTTGATCATCGAACCCGCACGGCGGGGGGGCGAGCTGAAGAGCTTGCTGGAGATCTGGGCGACCGAGGCTCCGCTTGGCGAACACGAGCGCCTGCCTCCGGCGTCGAGATCTGCGCCCCGACCCTTCCGTCTCTGACGGTGTACCTGCTCGATACCAACGCCCTGTCGGCCATCATTCACGATCCGGCCGGCCGCGTGGCGCAACGTCTGGCCCTCGTCGGAGCAGAGCAGGTCTGCACCAGCGTCATTGTCGCCGCGGAGCTGCGATACGGAGCGGAGCGCCGCGGGGCGCCGAGGTTGACGCAGCGGGTGCAGGACCTCCTCGGCCTGATCAACGTCCGGGCGCTCGAAGCGCCGGCGAACCAGATCTAAGGGCGGCTGCGCGCCGGCCTTGAGCGGGACGGGCAGGTGATTGGCGACCACGACCTCCTGATCGCCGCCCATGCGCTGGTGCTTGGCATGTGCGTTGTCACGGATAACGTCAGCGAGTTCGCGCGCGTCCCCGACCTGCGTGTGGAGAACTGGCAGCGGATGACATGAGCGGGCAATCGCTTGACTCTTCGGGACTCCGCCGCCATCTGGCCCAATCGGGTCATGGCGTCCTGTTGCGTGAGGTCGAGAAGGCGGCGGCAAAGTCCGGCGCGCCTTTCCTGGCTGCAGACAAGCCCCTCGCCGAGGCGCGGACCCTTTGGTCGCAGGCGTTCGATGCGTTGACGCGCGTCGCGACGCTGGAGTCAGCCCTGGAAGCGGTCAAGGCCGCGACCGGGGAGGATGACACGTTCCGGCGGCTGAAGGCCGAGCGGGACGCGCTTCGCCGTGCGATCAAGACCGGAAACATTTGGGATCTGTCCGCGGGCCGGTAACCCCGGCGAGGGTGGACAGATCAAGCGGCGGATCAACCCCGCCCGGAGACGAATACGGAATGACTGCCCAAACCGAGACGCCGGACGTCGAGACCGCCCAGGACGGTCCGCTGCTCGATCTGACTGACGCCGGCGTCAAGAAGTTCATCAAGCAGGCCAAGGCCCGCGGCTACGTCACCATGGACGAGCTGAACAAGGTGCTGCCGTCCGAGGAGGTCACCCCTGACCAGATCGAGGACACCCTCGCCATGTTGTCGGAGATGGGGGTCAACGTCGTCGAGGCCGAGGAAGACGGCCAGGAGGCGGCCGGCGGCGAGGTGGCGGAGCGCGCCGACACGGCCGTGGCCGAAACCGAATCCAAGCCCGCCTTCGACCGCACCGACGACCCGGTGCGCATGTATCTGCGCGAGATGGGCTCGGTCGAGCTGCTCAGCCGTGAGGGCGAGATCGCCATCGCCAAGCGCATCGAGGCCGGACGCGACGCCATGATCTCCGGTCTGTGCGAAAGCGCCCTGACCTTCGAGGCCATCATGGTCTGGCGCGAGGAGCTGACCAACAACCGCATCCTGCTGCGCGAGGTCGTCGATCTCGACGCCACCTACGGGGTGATGCACCCTGCGGCCCCGCCGGGCGAGACCGGGGAGGAGGACGAGGCGGACGGCGAGGCCGAGGCGGCCGAAACGCCGGAAGGCGATGATGACGACGACGATTTCGACGATGGCGGCGGCCTGTCGATCTCGGCCATGGAGGCCGAGCTGCGCGACGGCGTCATGGAGGTGCTGGACGGCGTCGCCGCCGACTTCGGTGCCTTCCGCCGGCTGCAGGACAAGCTGGTCGAGGCGCGGCTGAAGGGCGAGGCCCTCTCGGCCAAGGACCAGAAGGCCTATCATGCCCTGTCGCGGTCCATCTCGGACCGTCTCAAGACCCTGAAGCTGAACAACGCCCGGATCGAGGCGCTGGTCGAGCAGCTCTACGCCATCAACAAGCGGCTGATCGGCCTCGAGGGCCGGCTGCTTCGTCTGGCCGACAGCTACGGCATCTCGCGGCCGGAGTTCCTCAACGCCTATTTCGGGGCCGAGCTGGACCCGACCTGGACGACGCGGGTCAAGGAGATGGGCGTGCGCTGGACCAAGTTCGCCGAGAACGAGGCGACCCAGATCGGCGACATCCGCGGCGACGTCGCCGCCGTGGCGACCGAGGCGGGCCTGCCGATCGACGACTACCGCCGCATCGTCCAGAAGGTCCAGAAGGGCGAGCGCGAGGCCCGTCAGGCCAAGAAGGAAATGGTCGAGGCCAACCTGCGCCTGGTGATCTCCATCGCCAAGAAGTACACCAACCGCGGCCTGCAGTTCCTGGACCTGATTCAGGAGGGCAACATCGGCCTGATGAAGGCGGTCGACAAGTTCGAGTACCGCCGCGGCTACAAGTTCTCGACCTACGCCACCTGGTGGATCCGGCAGGCGATCACCCGCTCGATCGCCGACCAGGCGCGGACCATCCGCATCCCGGTGCACATGATCGAGACGATCAACAAGATCGTCCGCACCCAGCGCCAGATGCTGCACGAGATCGGCCGCGAGGCGACGCCGGAGGAGCTGGCCGAGCGTCTGGCCATGCCGCTCGAGAAGGTGCGCAAGGTTCTGAAGATCGCCAAGGAGCCGATCTCGCTCGAGACCCCGATCGGGGACGAGGAAGACAGCCACCTGGGCGACTTCATCGAGGACAAGAACGCCGTCCTGCCGATCGACGCCGCCATCCAGTCCAACCTGCGCGAGACGACCACGCGGGTGCTGGCCTCACTGACCCCGCGCGAGGAGCGGGTGCTGCGCATGCGCTTCGGCATTGGCATGAACACCGACCATACCCTGGAAGAGGTCGGCCAGCAGTTCTCGGTGACACGCGAGCGGATCCGCCAGATCGAGGCCAAGGCCCTGCGCAAGCTCAAGCACCCGTCGCGGTCGCGGAAACTGCGGAGCTTCCTGGACAGCTGAGGCCGGGCAGCCGCCCTCTACGCCCGCACGTCGAGCATCGTGCCGGTCATCTCGTCGGCGGCCTGGACGACCTTGACGTTGGCCTCGGCGTCGCGCTGGGCGAGGCGGCGGGTGACCTGCTCTTCGGCGAACCGGTCGAGTTGGGCCCTTTCCGTCCGGCGCGCGCTTTCCTCGAAGCGGGCGACGGCGCTCTGGATCCCGGCGGCGGCGATGTTCGAGCTTTCCATGGGTTCATCATCCCACAGCTACGGTCACCGGGACGTGTAGGAACACGGTCAACGATCGCGGTTATTCCGCTCGACAGATGGCCGCCGCTGACGCACCGTCACGCGGGGGCGTGGAGGGGATTCCGTCGTGATCTCGCTGTCGCATGTGAAACGCCGTCTGGGCCAGTACGGGGCCCTCTGGCTGTTCGGGTTTTTCGGGGCGCTGGCCATCATCCTCGGGGGCATGGCCTTCGGAATGGACCTTATGCTCGCCGCCGACATGGCGCTGCCGGCGGCCTGGGCGGCCCAGGGACTGGCGCTGGCCCTCGGGCTGGGCCTGACCTGGGCGCGCGGCCCCAGCCTCGGGACCAGCCTCGCTGTGACGCTGCTGGCCCTGGTGCTGGTGCTGCCGTTGCTGTGGGCCCCGACCTCGGCGGCGGTGATCGTCGCCTTCTTCGCCGACCGCTCGATCGAGTATTCGACCGCCTATGCCGCCTTCCGCATCGGCGTCAGCCGGCTGCTGTACCCGGCCTCGGAGGCGATCTTCGGTCCCGGCCTGATCCAGATGATGTGGCAGGCCTTCCAGGTCGCCGCCAGCGTGGTCGGCTTCCTGTCGGCCCTCGCGAATCTCTGGCCGCGGCTGCGCCGGCTGCTGGGGCCGGAGCCCGCTGTCGAGAGCTGAGGTTCAGCTCTCGAAGATCGGGGCGAAGCCGCCCCACATCATCCGCTTGCCGTCGAAGGGCATGTCCATGGCCTGCCAGGCGGGATCCGACTCCATGGTGGCGAAGCAGGCGTCGGCGGTCGCCCGGTCTGGCCATTTGATCCACGACAGGACGACGACCTCGTCCTCTTCCTTCTTCACGGCCATGGGGAAGCTGGTGTGGGTCCCGTCGGGCACGTCCTCGCCCCAGGTCTCGACCTGCTGCAGGGCACTGTACTTCTCGAACAGGGGCCAGGAAGCCTTCGCCGAGGCGATGTAGCGGTCCTTGTCCGCCGCTTTCACGGGGATCAGGAAGCCGGTGTACCAGGTCATGACGTCCTCTCCGAAAAGGGCAGGACAGAATGCCCGCCGGCGGCCAGCCTCGCACGGCCGGCTGGATGTGTCTCGCCGGAGCTCTTGCTGTCTGCGCGACCGTCCGGTGCCGTGCACCGTGCAAGAACCCGCCCGGGAGTTCCGCCGGCTCGGTGAGGTGGGTGGCCGCGCCGGCGCGGGCGCGACCGCCGCCGTCTGATCGAAGCCGGGGACTATCGCAGGGAGCCTCGCAACGGCTAGGCTGGCGACCTGTCTGAAGGGGAACCCATGTCTCGTCGCGTTTTCGCCGCGCTCTTCGCCGGTCTTGCCTTGTCCACCGCCGGTCCTGCCGCCGCCCAAACCCTCGCCCGGGCTCCCGTGGCCTCGCCGACGCTGCTGGCGGGTGCCAGCCATGACCCGTCCGTGCCGACGACGCAGCAGGTGCTGGGCTGGGCCACCGGCGAGCAGATCAGCCGGCCGGCCGAGCTGCGGCGCTATTTCGAGGCCCTGGCCGCCCACGCCCCGGACCGGGTGCGCCTGTTCGACTACGGCCAGACCCACGAGGGCCGGCCGCTGTGGGGTGCGGTGGTGGCCTCGCCGGCCAACCTGGCCCGGCTGGAGGCGATCAAGGCCGGCTCGCGCGCCCTGTCCGATCCGCGCGCCACAAGCGCGGCCGAGGCCGAGCGGCTGATCGCCGACCTGCCGGCCATCGTCTGGCTGGCCCATTCGGTGCACGGCGACGAGATCAGCCCGGCCGACGCCGCCGCGGCCACGGCTCACCACCTGCTGGCCTCCCGTGATCCGGCGGTGCAGGCGTGGCTGCAGCGGACCATCGTCGTCATCGTGCCGAGCCAGAACCCCGACGGGCGCGACCGCTTCATCAACAGCTTCCGCGCCGGTCTCGGGGTCGAGCCCAATCCCGATCCCCTGTCGGCCGAGCGGGCCCAGCCCTGGCCGGGCGGGCGCTTCAACCACGACCTGTTCGACCTGAACCGCGACTGGTTCATCCAGAGCCAGCCGGAGACCCGGAGCCACGCCGCCCTGGTGCTGGACTGGCGCCCGCACGTGCTGGTCGACGCCCACGAGATGGGCACGGACGAGAGCTTCTTCTTCCCGCCCGAGGCCGAACCGCTGAACCCGCTGCTGCCGGCCTCGACCCTGGCCATGCGCGAGCGCATCGGCCGCAATACGGCGCAGCGCTTCGACGAGATCGGCCAACCCTACTTCGTGCGGCAGGTCTTCGACGCCTTCTATCCGGGCTATGGTGACGGCTGGCCGGCCTATCTGGGCGCGGTGTCCATGACCTACGAGCAGGGCTCGGCCCGCGGCCTCGTGGCCCGGCGCAGCGACGGCAGCCTGCTGACCTACCGCGAGGGCGTGCGCAACACCTTCGTCGCCCTGCTGTCGACCATCGAGACGGCGGCGGCCAACCGGGAGCAGCTGCTGCGTGACCGCTGGGCCTTTGCCCGCGACGGGGTCGAGGGCGGCCGCGGAGCGTACATCCTGGGGCCCAACCCGGCCGACCCGACCGCAGTCGAAAAGCTGGCCGGGCTGCTGGTCCGGTCGGGCATCGAGGTCGGCCGCGCCGATCGCCCCTTCAATGCCTGCGGCCGCCAGTGGCCGGCGGGCTCCTATGTGGTCAGCCGCAGCCAGCCCCTGCGCCGCATGGCCGAAGTGCTGCTGACGCGGGACATCCCGGTGCCCGCCGACTTCATGGCGCGGCAGGCGGCGCGGCGCGACCGCGGCCTCGGCGACGAGCTGTACGACGTCACCGCCTGGTCGCTGCCGCTGATGTTCAACGTCCCGGCCGAGGCCTGCGGCGCGGCTCCGCAGGTGGCGACCACCGCCGTCGGCCCCGAGCTGGTGCGCCCGGCCGCCGTGGCCAATCCCGAGGCCCGCTACGGCTGGCTGATCCACCCCGGGGCGGCCGGCCAGAAGTTGACCATCGCCCTGCTGCGCCAGGGCGTGGCTGCCCGGGCCATGCTGGCCCCCTTCACCCACGAGAGTGGTGCCTGGCCGGCGGGGACCGTGCTGGTGCCCCGCGCGGGCCAGCCATCTGATCTGTCGCAGCGGCTGCAGGCCCTGGCCGCTGCCACCGGTGCCCGGGTCGTCGGCGTCGACGGCAGCTGGACCACCTCGGGCATCAGCTTCGGCTCGGCCGAGGCCGTCGGCCTGACCCTGCCCAACGTCCTGCTGGCGTGGGACGAGCCGACCTCCCCGACCGCCGCCGGGGCCGCGCGCCACATCCTTGAGCGCGAGTTCGGCCTGCCGGTCACCGCCGCACGCACTGCCCGGCTGGCCGGGGCCGACCTCAACCGCTACCCGGTCATCGTCCTGCCCGACGGCAGCGACTACGCCGGCCGCCTCGGCGCGCGCGGCATCGCCAACCTGCGCGCCTGGGTCGAGCGCGGGGGTATCCTGGTGACCCTCGGCTCGGGTCCCGCCGCCCTCGTCGCCGATGCGGACAACGAGCTGGGGGCCGTGCGGCTGGAGACCGATCCGGAGGACGAGGAGGCCGGGACGGAGCGCACCCTCTTGACCACCGAGGCCGAGCTGCGCGCCGCGGTGCTGGGGACCGAGCGCCCGACCTCGGTCGCCGGCGCCCTGGTGCGGGCCCGCACCGACGCCGAGCACTGGCTGGCCGCCGGCGTCGCGCCGGAGCTGATCCTGCTGGCCCAGGGCGACGCCACCTATGCGCCGCTCAGCCCCGACGCCGGCGCCAATGTGGTCAGCTACCTCGGCCCCGACCAGCTGCGCGCCTCGGGCCAGCTGTGGGACGAGACCCGCCGCGCCTTGGCCTTCAAGCCGGCGGTGATGGTCACCCCGGTCGGCCGCGGCCAGGTCGTGGTGTTCACCCAGGACCCCACCACCCGCGCCTACCTCGACGGCCTCAAGCCCCTGTTCCTCAACGCCCTCCTGCTCGGCCCGGCGGTGAGCGGCGCCAGCTGGGTGCAGTAGGGGGCTTCTCCTCCCCCTTCATGGGGGAGGGGGACCGCGAAGCGGTGGAGGGGGGCGACGCCGCTGCCGGTTCATCACGGAGAGCACGGAGGGGTCTCGGAGGCCACAACGGCCCTGTGCAGCGACGCGCGCAGCGCCTTCTTCTGCCGCCTGAAAGACAGGGTGCCTGCGGCGCAGCAGCGCCACCCCGCCGTGTCCTCCGTGTCTCTCTCTGTGCTCTCCGTGATGAACCTGCCCCGGTAAGGACGGCGCACACCCCCGCCGTCCGTAACCCCTCACCCTCTCGCGCAAGACCGATCGCCCTTGCCGGCGCCCGGGCGCTCAAGCCCTCTCCCGCCGGGAGAGGGGGCAAGACTAACGTCGCAAAATAGAACAAAATTGGAACATCCGCCCGCTCGCGATAGGGTGCATGGCGAGACGATTGGCGGGCGGACTTTCTATGGTACAGTCCGGCTGACTGGCGTTTGGCCAGTACACAGGAAGGGAATGAGCCCAGCCATGGATCTCCGCAGATATATGCTCGCAGGGGCAGCCCATGCACACGGTCCGCTTCTACCAGACGCCCACCGGCCGGCCTGTCATTCAGGAGTGGCTGCGATCCTTCGACAAGCCTGATCGCGCGATCCTCGGCGCCGACCTCAAGCGGGTCCAGCTGGGCTTTCCGATCGGGCTTCCCCTGTGCCGCTCGCTAGGAGGCGGGCTGTGGGAGGTCCGCTCGAGTCTGAGCGGCAACCGCGAGGTGCGAATGATCTTCTTCCACGAGCCGCAGCAGAAGATGCTGGTCGTGGTCCACGGCTTCATCAAGAAGGCCCGGAAGACGCCGCACGCCGACATAGACATCGCGTCCCGGCGCATGAAGGAGTGCAGCCTCTAGGAGGTGAGCTCATGGCTGAGATGAAATTCCGCGACCTGTCGCACCTCTCCACCCTGGACGACTTCCTCGACGAGGAGGGCATCCGCGAGGAGGTCACGCTGCGCGCCATCAAGAGCGTGATCGCCCTGCAGCTGCGCGAGGCGATGAAGGCGCAGAACCTGACCCGCGCCGCCATGGCCGAACGCATGCAGACCAGCCGCGCCCAGCTGAACCGGGTGCTGGACCCGGAGGCCTCGAACGTGACGCTGGAGACCCTGAGCCGCGCGGCGAAGGTGGTGGGGCGCGGGCTGAAGGTGGAGCTGGTTTAGGGGAGCGAGCGCGGCCTCTCCTCCCCTTCATGGGGGAGGGGGACCGCCCCCGGGTCTCGCCGTAGGCGAGCACGAGAACAGGCTACGCGGTGGAGGGGGCGGCCGTGGCGTCAGGTCAGGGGATCACGGCGCTTCAGCCATCGTCCGGCCCTTTCCACTCAGGGGCGCCGGGCTCAGCGGCGATCGGCCAGCCGCGCCGGGCGCGCAGGTGGGCGGCGAGGTCCTCGACCGACATCAGGCCGTTGCGGTGGATGATGCGGTGGCAGTTGGCGCAGACGGCGGCGAGGTCGGCCAGGCGGGTCGTCTGGCCCGGTTCCAGCGCCGCCACCGGCGTGCGGTGGTGCGCCTCGATGTAGCCCGCGCCGAGGGGGCCGTAGATCGCCTCCATATCGATCCCGCAGGCCTCGCAGGCGAAGGAGGTCAGCGACGCCTTGAACCGTTCGATCAGCTTGCGGGAGCGTTCGCGCGTGAGGTGGACCCGCAGCCGCGTCCGCCCCTCCTGCGCCTCGATCTCGACCTCGGCCCCGTCCAGCACCGCGTCGGGGTTGTCCGCCGAGAGGGGATCGCGCTTCAGCCGCCAGCGTCCCTTCCGGGCAGCGACGCCATCCACGCTTTCGAACAGGTCCGCGCCCCCGGCGTAGCTGGTGGTCTCTGACGCATGTTCGTAAAGCCGGCCGCGGATGATGTTGCGGGCGTTTCGCGAATGGGGCGGCGGCGCGATCTCCAGCACCTTCTGCAGGATCGCGCTGATGTCGCCCTCGCCGCCGAGCTGCTCGAGCGCCTCCACCACATGCCGCACAGAAATCGGCATCAGACGCGACGCTCACCTGTTGGGCGGTGCGCCCGGACTTCCCACTTGTGGTTGCTGACGCGATCCATGCGCGACCACCTTAGGCGGTGGTCGGGCGCGCGTCAGCCCCGCCCGCTCAGGACGGTGAAGCGTGGGACGATCCTTCTCCCCTTGTGGGAGAAGGTGTCATGCGGAGCATGACGGATCAGGGGCGGCAGAGCCGACGTCGCCGGTTCATCACGGAGAGCACGGAGGGTCACAAAGGGCACAACGGCCCTGTGCACCGGTGCGCGAAGCGCCTTCCCATGAAAGGTTGACTGGAAAAGGCGCCTTCGGCGCAGCGCCGCCACGCCGCCGTGTCCTCCGTGTCTCTCTCTGTGCTCTCCGTGATGAACCTGCGCCGGTAAGGACGGCGCACACCCCCGCCCCCCGTAACCCCTCACCCTTTCGCGCAAGGCCGATCGCCCTTGCGGGCGCTCGGGCGCTCAAGCCCTCTCCCGCCGGGAGAGGGGGCGCTCTACCCCTCGCCGCGGGCGTAGCCGTCGATGTCCTCGCCATCGGCGTCGATGGCGGACATGCGCACGGCGTCGAACTCGACCACGCCCTGCGGGGTCCAGGTCACTTTGATCAACCCGTTGTAGACGAGGTCCACCGCCTCTTTGGCCGTGAGGGCCTCCACCTCACAGGTGTAGTCCGCGTATGCATCGACGCGGGACAGGATGGTGAACTTCGGCATGGCGCGCTCCCTTCGGCGGGAGTGTGCCTCACGGCAAGGTTGGGGGCTACTAATCCAAGGTAGGCGGCTTCGGACGCCGCCCCTCCACCGCTGCGCGGTCCCCCTCCCCATCGCGGGGCGATGGGGAGGAGAGGGGGTCACCGCCCCTTCCTCCCCCGCGCCGCCTTCTCCGCCGCCGCGGCCTTGCGCCAGCGGCCCGGGGCGGCGGCGTCCACCTCTTCGCCCGCGCCCGTCAGCATCTCGTTGGCGAACTCCAGGTCCAGCGCCTTCATCCGCTTGACCTCGTCGCGCAGGCGGGCGGCCTCGTGGACATCGAGGTAAGCATCGGGCCCGGTCCGCCGCTCGCGGGCCTTCACGGCAGGCGCGCGGGGAGGTCCATGCGGTCGTCCAGGACCCGGACCACCGCGATCCGGTCCCCGTCGCGCCGGAACACGATCAGGTGGCGCGGGCGCGCGACCCGGTCGGGGCGGGGCAGGTCGCGGCCGCTGGATCGGAGGTGGTAGGTGGACAGCCCGTCAGCCACCTCGCGAACGCCGGCGCGGTCGGAGTCCTCGGCGATGGCGGAAAGCGCGAGCTGGAACAGGCGGGCGTAGCGGGCGCGGGCGGCGGGGCCGAAGGTCTGGCGGCTGTGGCGCAGGGCGGCGGCGATATCGGCGCGCGCCGCCGCCGTGAGGAGAACGCGGTTCACGCCACCGGGTCGGCGAACCCGGCTTCGACCTCGGCCTCGATCTCGTCGAGGAAGGCGCGGATGTCGGCGACCTCGACGACCTCGCCGCGTTCGATCTGGTCAAGGCCGACCCGGACCGCCTCAAAGAAGCGTTCGCGACGCCAGGCCTCGTCCTCCGCCTGGGCCTTGAAGCGGCGGACGCCGGCGAGGATCACCTCGTCCGCGCTGGCGTAGGCACCCGCCTCCACCTGCGCGCGGACGAAGGCGTCGAGGTCGGCGGGGAGCTGGACGGCGTGGGCGCTCATGGGTCGAGTTTATCATGACCGGGCGACGGCCAGAACCCCGCCCCCTACCGCCCCTTCCTGAACGCTTGCGCCTTCTCCGCCCGCGCGGCGGCCCGGTCGCGCTTCGGGGCCTCCCGGTCCACCGCCTCGCCGTCGGCGGTCAGCATCTCGTTGGCGAACTCCAGGTCCATCAGCTTCATGCGCTTGATCTCGTCGCGCAGGCGGGCGGCCTCCTCGAACTCGAGGTTGGCGGCGGCGTCGCGCATGCGGGTCTCCAGGTCCTTGAGGGCGGCCTGGAAGTTGGAGCCGACGAAGGGGCGGGCGTCCTCCTTCACCCCCGGGGCGGTGAGCTGGTCCAGGGCGCGGCTCTCGTAGGGGCTGGCGAGGATGTCCTGGATGTCGCGCTTGACGCTCTCCGGCGTGATGCCGTGTTCGAGGTTGTAGGCCACCTGCTTCTCGCGCCGGCGCGTGGTCTCGGCCATGGCGCGCTCCATCGAGCCGGTGATACGGTCGGCGTAGAGGATGACGCGGCCGTCGACGTTGCGGGCGGCGCGGCCGATGGTCTGGATCAGCGACGTTTCGGAGCGCAGGAAGCCCTCCTTGTCGGCGTCGAGGATGGCGACCAGGCCGCACTCGGGGATGTCGAGGCCCTCGCGCAGCAGGTTGATGCCGATCAGGACGTCGAAGGCGCCCAGCCGCAGGTCGCGCAGGATCTCGATGCGCTCCAGGGTGTCGACGTCCGAGTGCATGTAGCGCACGCGCACGCCCTGCTCGTGCATGTATTCGGTCAGGTCCTCGGCCATCTTCTTGGTCAGGACGGTGACCAGGCTGCGGTAGCCGGCGCGGGCGGTGTCATTGACCTCGGCGATGACGTCGTCGACCTGGTTGCGGGTCGTGCCCGTGACGGGCCGCACCTCGACCGGCGGGTCGACCAGGCCGGTGGGGCGGATGACCTGCTCGACGAAGACCCCGCCGGTGCGCTCCATCTCCCACGGGCCGGGGGTGGCGCTGACGTGGATGGTCTGGGGCCGCATGGCGTCCCACTCGTCGAACTTCAAAGGTCTGTTGTCGATGCAGGAGGGCAGGCGGAAGCCGTACTCGGCCAGGGTCGACTTGCGGCGGTAGTCGCCCCGGTACATGGCCCCGATCTGGCCGACGGTGACGTGGCTCTCGTCGACGAACAGCAGGGCATTGTCGGGGATGTATTCGAAGAAGGTCGGCGGCGGCTCGCCCGGGGCGCGGCCGGTCAGCCAGCGGCTGTAGTTCTCGATGCCGGCGCAGGAGCCGGTGGCCTCCATCATCTCCAGGTCGAAGCGGGTGCGCTGCTCCAGCCGCTGGGCCTCCAAGAGCTTGCCGTTCTCGACCATCCAGTCGAGCGTCTCCTTCAGCTCGGCCTTGATGCCGGTGATGGCCTGGTTGAGCGTCGGCCGCGGGGTGACGTAGTGGCTTGCGGCGTAGACGGTGATCTCCTTGAGGTCGGCGGTCTTGGCCCCGGTCAGGGGGTCGAACTCGGCGATGGCCTCGATCTCGTCGCCGAACAGGCTGACGCGCCAGGCGCGGTCCTCCTGGTGGACCGGGAAGATCTCGATGACGTCGCCGCGCTTCCTGAACATGCCGCGGTCGAAGGCGGCGTCGTTGCGCTTGTACTGCAGGGCGATCAGGTCGGCCCGCAGCCTGGCCTCGTCGATCGTGTCGCCGACCTTCAGGGTGAAGGTCATGGCCGTATAGGTCTCGACCGAGCCGATGCCGTAGATGCAGCTGACCGAGGCGACGACGATGACGTCGTCCCGCTCCAGGATCGCCCGCGTCGCCGCGTGCCGCATCCGGTCGATCTGCTCGTTTATGCTCGAGTCCTTTTCAATATAAGTATCCGTACGCGGAACATAAGCTTCCGGCTGGTAGTAGTCGTAGTAGCTGACGAAGTACTCGACCGCATTGTCCGGGAAGAAGGCCTTGAACTCGGAATAGAGCTGGGCGGCGAGGGTCTTGTTGTGGGCGAGGATCAGGGCCGGGCGCTGGGTCTGCTCGATGACCTTGGCCATGGTGAAGGTCTTGCCCGAGCCGGTGACGCCCAGCAGCACCTGATCGCGGTCGCCGGCCTCGGCCTGGGCGACCAGCTCGGCGATGGCCGCGGGCTGGTCGCCGGCGGGGGAGTAGGCGCTGACCAGACGGAACGGGGTGCGGATGCGGGCGTCCGGGCGCGACGGCCGGTGCGGGACCCAGTCGGCCCCGGCCCCCGGCGCCTCCTCCGGCGTCAGGCGCGGCCCCGTGACGGGCGCGAACATCGGCATGGCCGAGCGGTCGAAGGCGGCGGGCGCCTCCTGTACGCCGGCGGGCGCGGAGGAGGGACGGGGAGAACGGGCCATGAACGGAAGATAGGCGGCGGTGTGCCAGGGCGCCAGCGGGAAGCAGCTTGACTCCCTCGCACAGTATGCCGCATACACTGTGTGTCACACACTATGCGAGGCGATGTCGAGTGTCCGGCGGCGACGAACTGTTCGAGAGTTTGCGGCTGGAGCTGCGGCGGGGCTCGCTGAGCCTGGCCGTGCTCGCGCGGCTGCGGGTCGAGCGGTACGGCTATTCGCTGCGCACGGCCCTGGCCGGGGACGGCGTCGAGATGGAGGAAAGCACCCTCTATCCGCTGCTGCGTCGGCTGGAGGGGCAGGGGCTGCTGACCTCGGAATGGCGCGAGGAGGAGAAGCGCAGGAAGCGCTTCTACCGCCTGTCGCCGGCGGGCGAGGTCATGCTGGCGCGCCTGCTGGCGGAATGGCGGGGCATCTCGGCCTCGCTGGATCGGATCTTCACGGAAGAGGAGGGGGCGCGATGAGCGCAGGGACGACGGCGGCGCTGGTGGAGCGCTATCTGAAGGTGGTCGCGGCGCATCTGCCCGCGGACCAGCGCGACGATGTGGTCGCCGAGCTGCGCGACGAGATCGACAGCCGGCTGGAGGCCCGCGCCGCGGAGCTGGGCCGGGCGCTGCAGGCTGACGAGGTGGAGGCGGTGCTGCGCGAGATCGGGCATCCGCTCAGCGTCGCCGCGCGCTATCGCCCCGGTCCACGCCACGTCGTCGGCCCGGAGCTCTATCCCTACTGGCGGTTCGCCATCCGCGCCGGCGGCATCGTTCTGCTGGTCCTGACGGCGCTCGGCCTGGTCGCCCGGGTGGTCAGCGGCGAGGTCGATCCGGGCATGGCCCTCGGCCAGAGCATCGCCGGCCTGTTCAGCGGCGTCATCACCCTGATCGGCTTCGCCACCCTCGCCGCCTACATCTTCGAGCGTCAGTCCGAGCGCCCGCGCTGGCTGCACGACTGGCGGGTCAAGGATCTGGGCATCTACGAGTTCGGGGTCGGCGAGGACTGGCTGGACAGCCTGGCCGCGCGGCCGAAGGACGGGGGCGGCGCTGCGCCCTCGGCCCGCGTGGCACCGCGCCGGACGACGACCGGCGAGGCCCTGGGCAACATCGTGGCCTGGGCGGTGGTGCTGCTGTGGTGGACCACGGCCTTCCGCATCCCGGGCCTGCACCCGACCGAGTGGGTCTATGTGCGCGACGGAGTCGACTGGGGCGCGCTCAGCCGCGACGTCTTCGCCCTGGTCTATTGGCCGGTGATCGCCTTCGGGGGCGCCCGAATCGCCTTCGATCTCGGCCGCGCCCTGTGGCCCTCGGCCCGCATCTATGCCGGCCTCGGGGAGGCCGCCTTCGCCGCCGGGCGCGTGGCCCTGGCCCTCTGGCTGTGGTTCGCCTCACCCCTGTCGGTCCACATCGCCGTGGACAGCCTCGACGCCTTCATCGACCGCGCCGTCGATGGCTGGACCCCGCCCTTCGATACGGCCGGGATAGTCATGTCGGTGGTCGCCCTGGTCGCCGTGGAAGGGGTCCTCGCCGCGCTCGGCGCGCTCGCAAGGACGGGCCGGAGGTGAGCGAGGCGCGCGGCGCGTCGGGGTGGGGGAAACGTGTGGTCCGGCGGGCGGCCTCGTCCCTCGTCGGCCCCGGCGGGGCTCCTGCGCTGATGCCGTGGCGCGTCGCGCGCCGCCATGCCGGGCGGCGGCGTGTGTCCCGCGAGTGACAGTTCCGCGCACTTTCCGTCAAAACCTGACGCCCACGCTTGCCAAGATGGCGGGAATGCGACGAAAAGGTGCCGAAGCAGGGTGCCCGGCGTGTTTCCGGTCCTGCGCCTTTTCAATGTAGGGGGTTCCCAGCGTGAACATCAAATCAAAGCTTCTCGGCGGGTCGGTGCTGGCCGGGGTGATGATGATCTCGGGCGTGGCAATCGCGCAGCAGGCCCCCGCGCCCGCTGGTGATCCCGCGACCACCGAGGTCGAGGAAATCGTGATCACCGGCTCGCGTCTGCGCCGGGAATCGCTGGACACCGCGACGCCGGTCAAGACGATCACCGAGGAAGAGTTCGTCCAGACGGGCGTCGGCAACGCGATCGACGTGCTGGAGGACATCCCGCTGGTCGGCGCCGGCTCCAACAGCCGCGGCGCCAACAACCAGTTCGGCGACAACTTCGCCTTCGCCGACCTGTTCAACCTGGGCACCCAGCGCACCCTGACCCTGGTCAACGGCCGCCGCTTCATCTCCGGCAACCAGGCCACCGTGTTCGTGCCGGACAACGCCACGGGTGCCCAGGTCGACATCTCGGTGATCCCGCCGTCGCTGATCGCGAGCGTGGAAGTCACTCCGCTGACCGGCGGCGCCATCTACGGCGCGGACGCCGTGGGCGGTGTCATCAACTTCATCCTCAAGGATGACTTTGACGGCCTCGAAGTCGGTGCCCAGTACGGCGTGACCGACTATGGCGATGGTGCCCGCTATCGGGCCAACGTCACCTGGGGTACGAACTTCTACGAAGACAAGGCCAACATCACGCTGGCCTACGACTACTATGAGCAGGAAGCCATCACTGTCGGCGGCGATCGGGACTTCTACTTCACCGGTGCGCAGACGAACTCGGCCAACGGATTTACCCGCAACGACACCCTGTCGGGCGGGCAGCTGGCGGATCTGCTCCGCAGCGGCACCACCCTGCCGGGCGCGTTCCGTTCCGGTGCCGCGGACCGTCAGCCGGGCGCGGTGTTCACGCCGGGCCGCCTCGCGGTGAACAACAACTTCACGGCCGGCGGGCTCCTGGGCCTGGGCTTTGCGCTTCCGTCGGGCGTCGGTGGCGCCTCCTTCATCATTCCCAACGGCTTCGTCGCGCCGACGGTTGCCGGCGCCGGCGTCGCCGGCCAGATTTCGTTCTTTGCGCCGTCTGCCCTGCCGACCGGTGTCACGGGGCAGCAGGTGATCAACCAGTACGCCCCGGGGACCAACATCGCGGGCCTGACCCAGGCCCAGATCAACGCTCTCGGGCTGAACATCCTCCAGCGCGTGCGCCCGACCCCGCAGGAGTATTTTTCGGCAAACCCGAACCTGAATCCGAACCTCTTCCTCGGCACCTTCTTCAATACGTCGGGGGCGGGCCCGCTCGGCACGTACCCGACCATCGCCAACACGGATCCGGCGACCAGCGCCCTGTTCCCGCGCATCGCCGTGCCGCTGCAGTTCAATGCGTCAGGCGCTCTGGTCCCCTACAATTTCGGGGATCCGCGCCTCGCCACTTTCGGCACCGGCATCGGTGGTGACGGGTTCAGCAACACGGCCCGCGGTTACGGCAACCTGCAGTCGTCGACGGAGCGTCAGAGCCTGGCCATCCTCGGCCGACTGGACATCACGCCGTCCATCACCTACCGCGGCGAGGCGTTGTACACCGACATCGCATACCGCTCGGTTGGTGGCGCCGACTCCAACACCAACACGGGTTCGACCACCGCTGGCAGCCGCGCCATTCCGGTCTACATCGATCAGAACCCCTTCTTCGGCGCGGCCAACCTTGCCCAGATCAATAGCCTCGTCGCCCAGGGCCTGACGGTGCCGACCATCAACGGCCAGCGCGTGATGTTCGTGAACCGCGCCCTCGCGGATGTCATCGGCGGCGGCTACCCCAGCGGCAATGACGTGGAGATGTTCCGCACCTCGCATACCATCGAGGGCGAGTTCGGTCTGTTCGGTCGTCGCTTCTACTGGGATGGCTCTTACGTTTACGGTCAGAACTCGATCCTGAACATTGGCCAGAACCTGCTCGATACGGAGTTCGCCCTGGCGATCGACGTGGTTCAGGGACCGACCGGGCCGGTCTGCCGCCAGAAGACGCTCGCGACGCCGGAATCGATCGCGATCCGCAACCCGGGTCTGGCCAACATCAATACCACGCTCGGTCTCGTGCCGACGCGGGCCCAGATCGACGCCTGCGTGCCGTTCAACGTGTTCGGCGAGAACAACGCGACGGTCACTGACGCGCTCCGTGATTACGTCCGGGCCGATACCAGCTCGACCAATGAGGCGCGCCAGCACTTTCTCGCCGCCTCGTTCGGCGGCGAAATGTTCCGCCTGCCGGCGGGCTGGATCAGCGCCGGCGCCCAGATCGAGTGGCGTAATGAAAGCCTCGACTTCAAGCCGGGCCGCGACACTGCTACCGGGGCGGCGCGGAACACCACCGGGGCCTTCTCGAACGGGGAGCTGCGCTTCCTGGAGTATGGTTACGAAGCGCTGATCCCGATCTTCGGTGGGGACTTCACCCTGCCGCTGTTCCAGGAACTGGAGCTGTCGGGGGCCTACCGGATCGTTGACCGCGACCAGGAAACCCTGACTGCCGGCTTCGCCGCCGCGCCGGGCGTGACGGATGAGGTCTACCAGGCGAGCATCCGCTGGCGTCTGACCGACGACCTCGTGCTGCGCGCCAATACGTCGACGTCGGTGCGTTCGGCCTCGATCATCGAGCTGTACGGCGCCCCGGGCACGGGCTTCACCAACCCGGCGGGCGGCGGTATCCCCTGTACCCCGGCCTCCATTTCCAGCGCACCGGATCCGGCGGTGCGCCAGGCCAACTGCCGCCGCGCCGTCATTCTGACCGGGGCTGCGACTGACAACGCCTCGGCCGACGCCTTCCTCGCCAACTATGTTGGCGTGGGGGGCAGCCGTCCCGCCGCCACCGCCGGTAACCCGTTCCTCAACAACGAGGAATCGGAAGCGGTCGGCTACGGCTTCACCCTGACGCCGCGAGCCATTCCGCGCCTGACCATCGCCTTCGACTATTATGATGCCGAGATCACCGGCCAGGTCGGCCTGACCGGCCCGCCGACCACGGTCGACGCCTGCTTCGACCAGGCGGATTTCCCGAACTCGCAACTCTCCGGCACCCCGGCGTGCGACCAGTTCATCTTCGGCGTCCTGAACACGGCCACCGGCAACTATGTCATTCCGACGGTCAACCCGCTGACCGGCACCCCTGTGGCGCCGGTGGCCCAGCCGGGCAGCCCTGCCCTGGTCAACCAGCCGTTCCAGAGCGCCTTCTTCTTCTTCCCGAACTTCAACCTGAGCACCACGAAGCTGAGGGCGGCCACACTTGAGGCGCGCTACAACTTCGCCCTCGAGGAGCTGTTCGGCGAGCGCGCGGCGAACTGGGGCGACCTGTTCCTGTCGACCTCGGTTTACAACCTGCTCCAGTACGACGTCGTTGCCGGTTCCGTTAACCCGAACGCGGGGGAGCCGGGCTTCACCGAGTGGGAGTTCCGGACCGACATCGCCCACCGCATGGGGCGTCTGGATCACCGCCTGACCTGGTTCCGCACCGCCGGGACGGTGGGCAACGCCCTGACCGCTCCGTCGGACTATCCGGAGCAGAACATCACCTTCCAGTTCCCCGGCTATGACCTGTTCAACTACACGGTCGGCTATCAGCTGCGGGACAACATCGATGTCCGTCTGACCGTGAACAACGTCCTGAACACCCAGGAAGTTATCCCGGACATCGGTATCGATGGCGTGGTTGATGCGGTGGGCCGGACCTACCTCTTCTCGATCACCGGCCGCTTCTAAGCCGCACAGCGTCCGGGACGCTGGTCTTCCTGCAGCCGCCGGGCTCCGAAAGGGGCCCGGCGGGTTTGCTTTCTCGCGTATCGCGCCCGGCTTGAGATCGAGGCACTGTGGGGCCATGATGATCCGTCGCCCCCAGAACGCCGCCAACACGGCCCCCGCCCCCGCTGCTGCGCCGAGAGGTCAGAGGGTGCACGACGGCGATCGGGCGATGGCGAGTGTCAGCAATGGGGGGCCGCGGGGCCGCGCCGCCTGCGTCGGCCTGGCCGAGGCCCTGCGGTGGGCCTACTTCGGGTGAAGCGCGACCTCGCCGATTTCTGGAACCTGCTGTGGGAGGCGGCGCTCGGTCTCTGCGCCGCCTTTGCCCTGCTGAACGCCTTCGCACCGCCGCAGGACCTGCCCTGGACGCCGCTGGATCTGTCAGCCCCGCTGGGGCAGGCGACGCGGGCCAAGGTCGCCGATTTCGAGCTGTCGCGGAGCGCGGCGCCGCCCGCCGAGGAGGTGACGGCGGTGACCGACGCCTGTCTGGCCCTGCTACGCGAGGCCGGGGTCGAGGCCGAGCGGGCGGACGATCGCGATGACGGCGGGTTCTGCGTTGTGCGCGGAGCCGTGCGCATCACGGGTGGCGCGGTGACGCCGCTGGCTCCGGGGGGGCTGGTGATGCAGTGCCCGATGGCCATCCGATATGTGCTTTGGGACCGGCAGGTCCTTCGCCCGGCGGCGGAGGCGGCTTTCGGAACCTCGATCGCGTCGGTCGACACCTACGGGACCTATTCCTGCCGCCGCATCTATGGCTCGACCGAGCCCGGGGCCCGGCCCAGCGAGCATGCGCGGGCCAACGCCCTGGACGTGGCCGGGGTCACCCTGGCCGACGGACGCCGGGTCAGCCTGACCGCCGACTGGGACGGCGACGGGCCGACCGGAGCGGCGGGGGCCGACTTCCTTCGGCGCATCCGGGACGGGGGCTGCGACGTCTTCGCCACTGTGCTTGGTCCGGACTATAACGTGGAGCATGACGACCACCTGCACCTCGACGGAGCGCCGCGCGGTCTGTGCGCCTGAGCGTGCGATTCGCTTTTCCTTGACCGTTCGCCCGCGACGCGAGACAACCGTGGCGCAGCCCGGATTTTCGCTGGGGTCCAAACCCGCGCGTCGCTCCTTCGCCTGAACGAGCTGTCCAGATGGGCTGACGGCGTTCCCCTGCGGGGGGCGCTGCCTGGCAAAGCGCGTTGACGGAGAACGCAGATGGCGACCGGTACGGTCAAGTGGTTCAACCCCACCAAGGGCTTTGGCTTCATCCAGCCCGAAAACGGCGGCAACGATGTGTTCGTGCACATCACCGCCGTTCAGAAGGCCGGCCTGGCTGGTCTGAATGAAAACGCCCGGGTCGAGTACGAGCTGGAATCCCAGCGCGGCAAGACCGCTGCGGTGAACCTCAAGCTCCTGTAGTCCAGCAGGACATTCAGGTCTTGGCGGGCGCGGAGGCTTCGGTCTCCGCGCCCGCTGTCTTTCTGCCGCTGGTCCACTGGGCCATGGCCACAGCGATCAGGACGAGCGCGCCACCCAGCGCCTGCACCAGCGTCAGTGTCTCGGCGAACAGCATCCAGCCGAACAGGGCGGCGACCAGCGGCTGGACGAGGATGGTCAGGGCGGTGAGGCCCGCCGGCAGCCGGCCCAGCGCCCAGGTGACGCCGGTCTGGCCGGCGACATGCACCAGGGCGAACAGGCCGCAGAACAGCCAGCCGATCGGTTCGGCCGGCAGGATCGTCTCTCCAAGCAGCAGGGCGGCGATCAGCATCAGCGGGACGCCGGCCGCCGTCGACCACAGCATGACCTGCAGCGCAGGGGCGGTGCGGCGCGCCGCCTTCACGGCGAGGAAGTAGCCCGCGTACCAGAAGGATACCGACAGGCTCAGAAGATCGCCGAGCATGGGGTTGCGGCCCTGGGTGGGATCGGCACCGGCGGCCATGGCGAAGGCTCCGGCCAGCGCGACGGCCAGGGCGATCGTGAAGCCGCCGCCGGGCCGCTCCCGGAAGGCTATCCAGGCGACAGCTGTGACCACCACCGGCGTCAGGTTGCAAAGGACGGTGGCGTTGGCGACCGAGGTCAGGCTGATGCCGTAGTGCCAGAAGCCCATATCGAGGGCGAAGAAGGTCCCGGCCAGCAGCATCCAGCGGTTCGGTGCGAGCCCGGCCCCACCGGCCTCGCCGCGTCGCGTCAGGGCGAGATTGAGTGCCAGCAGCAGCGGCAGGGCGAGAATCAGCCGCCAGAAGCCGGCGGCGGCCGGGCCGGTCTCGGTCAGGCGCACGAGGATCGGTGCCAGCCCCAGCACGCAGGCCGCGGCGGTCAGCACCGCCAGAGGCAGGAGCGGCGGCCGGCTCATGCAGGGTCGGGCGTCCCGGCCCAGTCAGCGAAACGCAGGCGCAGGGGCGGGGTTCGGTCGGGCCGGGCCAGCTCGACGACGAGCGGGCCGATCGCTTCGGGGTGCGGCACGGTCATCGGATCCTCGCCCGGATAGGCCTGGGCGCGCAGGCGGGTGCGCATGCGGCCGGGATCCACGATGGTGGCGCGGATCGGGGTGTTCTCGATCTCGTCGGCCCAGCAGGCGATGAGCGCCTCGGCTGCCGCCTTGGTCGAGGCATAGGCACCCCAGAAGGCGCGCGGGGCGTGGGCCAGGCTGCTGGTCAGGTGGATCATGCGCCCGGCGTCCGAGACGCGCAGCAGCGGCTCCAGCGATCGGATCAGCCGGTAGACGCCGGTGAAGTTGACGCGCTCGATCTTGCCGAACTCGCGTGGGTCGGCGTGTGCCACCGGGGTCAGGCCCGCCGGGCCCATGGTCGCCGCCGCCTGGACCCAGACATCGAGCTTGCCGAAGCGTTCGTGCAGGGCCCCGCCGAGCCGGTCGATGCCGCCGCCGTCGACCAGATCGAACGGCACCAGGGTCGCGTGCCGGCCGGTAGCCGCGAAGACGGCGTCGTCGAGCGCCTCCAGCCCGCCCTCGGTGCGCGCCGTCGCGACGACGTGGGTGCCGGCCTTCGCCAGCGCCAGGGCGCTCTCGTAGCCGATCCCGCGCGAGGCCCCGACGATGAGGGCGATGCGGTCTTTCAGCGGCTGGTCGGTCATCGCGCGGGTCTAGGGATGGGCGCGGGGACGGTCAATGTGTTGGATGGCGCTCCGGCGACGGCAGGCGCGATCGTCCTCAGGCGCTCACCAGCAGGGACAGCTGCCTCGCCGTCTCGTCCCGGCCGCCTTCGTCGATTTCGCGGTCGAGAAGGCGGGTCGGGTAGTCGCCGGTGAAATAGTGGTCGGTGAACTGGGGCTGGCGCGGGTCGCGGGGGCCGGCACCCATGGCCTCATACAGGCCGTCGACCGACAGGAAGCCGAGTGAGTCGACCTCGAGATAGGCGCGCATCTCTTCCAGCGTCTTGGTCGCGGCCAGCAGCTGGTCGCGCTCGGGCATGTCGATGCCGTAGAAGTCCGGATAGAGGATCGGCGGAGAGGCCGAGCGCAGGTGAATCCCGGCGGCCCCGGCGGCGCGCACGGCGCGCACCAGCTTGACCGAGGTGGTGCCGCGCACGATCGAGTCGTCGATCAGCACCACCCGCTTGCCGGCCAGCACCCCGCGGTTGGGACTGTGCTTCATGCGCACGCCCTTTTGCCGGGCCCCCTGGCTGGGCTGGATGAAGGTGCGGCCGAGGTAATGGCTGCGGATAATGCCCATCTCGTAGGACACGCCCGATTGCTGGGCGTAGCCCAGCGCCGCCGGCACGCCGGAGTCCGGCACCGGCACCACGACATCGGCCTCGGCCGGATGCTCGCGGGCGAGGATGCGGCCCATGGCCTTGCGCACCTCGTAGACGGACCGGCCGTTCACGACGCTGTCCGGGCGCGAGAAGTAGACATATTCGAACAGGCACGGGCGTGCCGGGCGCACCGGGAAGGGCTTGAGCGACTGCAGGCCGCCCTGGTCAATCACCACGACCTCGCCGTTCTCGACGTCGCGCACGAACTCGGCACCGATGGTGTCGAGGGCGCAGGTCTCCGAGGCCAGCACCCAGGCGTCGCCCAGCCGGCCCAGCACGAGAGGACGGATACCCAGCGGATCGCGGGCACCGATCATCTTCGAGCGGGTCTGGCAGACGAGGGCGTAGCCGCCCTCGATGCGGCTGATGGCGTCGATGAAGCGATCGACGATCTTGGCCTTCCGGCTGCGGGCGATGAGGTGAAGGATCACCTCGGAGTCCGAGGTCGACTGGAAGATCGCGCCCTCGCCGACCAGAATCTTCCGCAGATAATGGAAGTTGGTCAGATTGCCGTTGTGGGCGATGGCGATGCCGCCGGAGTCCAGATCGGCGAACATCGGCTGGATGTTGCGCACAAAGCCGCCGCCTGCGGTGGAGTAGCGGGTGTGGCCGACCGCCGCCGAGCCGGGCAGGCGCTGCGACAGGTCTGAACCCCCGAAGGCCTCACCGACAAGGCCCTGGTGCCGCTCGGTGTGGAAGCGGGCCTGGTGCACCGAGGCGATGCCGCAGGCTTCCTGACCACGATGCTGCAAGGCGTGCAGGCCGAGCGCAACGACCGAGGCGGCATCGGTGTCGGGAGCCCCCCAGACGCCGCAGACGCCGCATTCCAGCCGCAGCTGGTCATCGCCCTGATCGCGCCAGCGCGGACGATGGACGACGGGCTCGGCGATCGCGTGGACGGGGCGGCTCATCGTCGGGGCTCCGATGATCGGCGGGGGTCAGGCGTCGGGAGGTGAAGTAGGCGCGGTTTGCGGCTGGGGCAAGGCGTCATGCCCGCCAAACCCTCTGCGGACGGACGAGTCCAGCGCCGGCGTGACCGCATCGACACTCTGGCCGATGCCCGGAAGGATCCACTGGATGGTTCGGGCGGCCCCGGCGCTCACGCCATAGAGGCCCGCTTCGGAGAGCCAGCGCGGGGTGCGCTCGCCGGGCAGGGCGGCAGCGATCACCAGGTGCACCGCCCCCACCAGAACAAGGGCGCGGCCCGCCCCGACGAGCACGCCCAGGACGCGGTCAACGCCTCCCAGCTGCGGATGGGCCTGGGCCCGCTTCGACAGGACCGACCCGACGATGCGGATGCCGAAATAGACAAGGAGGAAGCTGAGCACCGCAGCGAGGATTGAGCCGGCCCACTCCGGTTCGACCAAGTCCCGTCCGACGGGGGCGGTGTAGGGCAGGGTGATCAGCGTCAGGAACGCGGCGAGGATGAAGCTGAGCAGGGTGACGATCTCGCGCACGCCGCCGCGCACCCCGCCGGACGCCGCCGAGGCCAGCACCACGAGGATGACGAAGACGTCGTAGCCGGTCATGCGCTCCATCCGTTTCCTCCCCACAGCGTGGGGAGGGGGACCGCGAAGCGGTGGAGGGGCCCCTCCGTTTCGCTACGCGAGTCCCCGCCCCGCTCGCTGCGCGACCAGGGAGGAGACGAAACCCTAATACCTGTTCGTCGAGATTCGTTCGACCGCCTCGGTCAGGCGGGTGACGGCGGTCAGGCCGACCGACTGCGCCGGGCCGGGCGGGGCGAGGGCCTGGTCGAAGCCGAGCTTGGCGGCCTCCCGGAGGCGCGCCTCGGCCCGGCCGACGGGGCGCACCTCGCCGGACAGGCTGACCTCGCCGAATACCACGCAGCCCTGGGGCAGGGGCATGTCGCAGGCCGAGGAGATGAGGGCGGCGGCGGCGGCGAGGTCTGCGGCCGGCTCATTGACCCGCAGCCCGCCGGCGACATTGAGGTAGACGTCGCGGTCGCCGAAGCCGAGGCCGCAGCGAGCCTCCAGCACCGCCAGCACCATGGCCAGCCGGCCGGAGTCCCAGCCGACCACGGCCCGTCTGGGCGTGCCGTAGGCCGAGGGGGCGACGAGGGCCTGGATCTCGACCAGCACGGGCCGCGAGCCCTCGATGCCGGCGAAGACGGCGGCGCCGGGGGCCCGATCCTTGCCCTCGCCCAGGAACAGGGCCGAGGGGTTGGCCACCTCGCGCAGCCCGGCGTCGCCCATCTCGAACACGCCGATCTCGTCTGTCGCCCCGAAGCGGTTCTTGCCGGCGCGAAGGATGCGGAAGGGGTAGCCGCGCTCGCCTTCGAAGCTCAGCACCGCATCGACCATGTGCTCGACCACCCGGGGGCCGGCGATCTGGCCGTCCTTGGTGACGTGGCCGACGAGGATCACGGCCGGGCCGCCGGCCTTGGCCAGCCGCACCAGCTCGGCGGCGCAGGCGCGAACCTGGACGATCGAGCCGGGGCCCGCCTCGTGGGCGTTGCTCCAAAGGGTCTGGATCGAGTCGATCACGACAATGTCGAAGCGGTCGCGCTTGAGAGTGGTGAGGATGTCGCGCAGCGAGGTGGCCGAGGCCAGCGCCACCGGGGCGTCAGCGACGCCCATGCGGCGGGCGCGCGCGCGAATCTGCTCGATCGCCTCCTCGCCGGAGATGTAGGCGGTGCGCGCGCCGGCCCGGGCCGCCTTGGCCAGAACCTCGAGCAGCAGGGTCGACTTGCCGACGCCGGGGTCGCCGCCCAGCAACAGGGCCGAGCCGGGCACCACGCCGCCGCCGCAGACCCGGTCGAACTCACCGACGCCGGTCAGGATGCGCGGAGGCTCGGGCGTCTCCGAGGTCAGGCTCTCGAAGGTCAGGCCGCGGCCGCGGGCCGTCGAAACGGGTTTCAGAGCGCCCGGCGGGGCAGCCTTCGATTCCTCGACAAGGGTGTTCCAGCCCTGGCAGGCCGAGCACTGGCCGGCCCACTTGGCGTGAACCGCCCCGCAGGACTGGCAGACATGGAGGGTACCGTCGCGAGCCATGAGCCGATCCTAGCAGGCCGCGGCGATTCCCGGCGGCACACTGTCAGTGGTGCCCGCCTGCGACAAAGGCGGACAGAGGGCGTCAGCGGTAGAGGCGCGGCACCCGGGCGGTGACGGAGGTCTGCAGCTCGTAGGCGATGGTGCCGGCCGCGGCGGCCTGGTCGTCGATGCGCCGCAAGGAACCGAACAGCTCGGCCATGTCACCGACGGCGACCTCCAGCCCGGTGACGTCGACCGCGCAGACATCCATCGACACGCGGCCGAGGAGGGGGCGCAGTTCGCCGTTCAGCGCGACCTGGCCGCGCGGGCCGTAGTTGCGCAGCACGCCGTCGGCGTAGCCGGCGCCGACCGTGGCCACGCGAACCGGCCGTTCGGCGACGAAGCCTCGCGAATAGCCCAAGCTCTCGCCGGCCGGGACCTCGCGCACCTGCAGCACCGGGGCGCGGAAGGTGCCCACGGCGGCGAGGCGGGCATCGGGCCGGCCCTCGGGCCCTCCGCCGTAGAGGCTCATGCCGGGGCGCACGGCGTCGAAGGCGAACTCGGGCCCGAGGAACACCCCGCCCGAATTGGCGAACGACCGGATCGCGCCGGGATAGTATTCGGCGACGGCGGCGAAGACGTCACGCTGGTGCCGGTTCATGGGCTCGTCCGGAGCGTCGGCGCAGGCGAGGTGGCTCATCACGAGGGCGAGGCCGGGGAAAGGCTCCGGCGCGTCCTCGGGACGGAAGCCGAGCCGGTTCATGCCGGTGTCGATCTGGACCCCGCACGTGCCGCCGCCGGCCGCGCGCCAGGCCACCAGCTGTTCCGGCTGGTTGAGCACGGGCCACAGGACCGCCGCCCGCAGGGTCGCCTCCGTTCCGGGCACGCAGCCGTCGAGCACATAGATGTCCGGGGCAGGCCCGACCGCGGCGCGCAGGCGCTCGCCCTCGGCGGCGCGGGCGACGAAGAAGGCGCGCGCCCCCTCGGTGAGCAGGCGCTTCGCCACCGGCCCGGCGCCGAGCCCATAGGCGTCTGCCTTGACCACCGGATGCACCGGCGCGCCGGCGATCACGGACAGGGCGTGGAAGTTCCGCGCCAGGGCGGACAGATCGACCTCAAGAACAGCATTCGGACGCATCGCGCCCTTATGCCGGAACTTCCATGTGACGCCAGAGGGGGAAAGCGCTCCTCCCCCATAGCGAAGCATATGGGGGAGGGGGACCACGCGCAGCGTGGTGGAGGGGGCGACCGCAAGCGCCGCGCCTGAACTCGCCCCCTCCACCGCTTCGCGGTCCCCCTCCCCCGCATCGCGGGGGAGGAGAGATGGTCTGTCACTCGTATCCGCTGTAGCGGACCTCGCGGGCGAGGTTGCCGAAGCGGGTGGTATCCTCGTCGAAGGACAGTTTGACGATGCCGATCGGGCCGTGACGCTGTTTGCCGATGATGACTTCGGCCTGGTGGCGCAGGCGGTCCATGTCCTCCTGCCACTTCAGGTGTTCCTCGGTACCCTCCTTGGGCTCGGCTCGGCCGAGGTAGTAGCTCTCGCGATAGACGAACATCACAACGTCGGCGTCCTGCTCGATCGAGCCCGACTCGCGCAGGTCCGAGAGCTGGGGCCGTTTGTCCTCGCGGCTCTCGACCTGGCGGGAGAGCTGGGACAGGGCGATGATCGGAACGTTCAGCTCCTTGGCGAGGGCTTTGAGCCCCCCTGTGATCTCGCTGATTTCCTGCACCCGGTTCTTCTGGCCGTTGTTCTCGCCCGTGGTGATCAGCTGCAGGTAGTCGACGATGATCAGGTCGAGGCCATGCTCAGTCCGTTTCAGCCGCCGCGCCCGGGCGGCGAGCTTGGAGATCGACAGGCCGCCGGTAGCGTCGATGAACAGCGGGCTCCCGCCGATCTCGATGGCGGCGTCGCGCACCCTGCCATAGTCGCTGGCGTCGATCTCGCCCTTGCGCAGCCGGTCCGACGAGACGCCCGAGGCGTCCGCGAGGATCCGCATGGCCAGCTGCTCGGCGCTCATTTCCAGCGAGTAGAAGGCGACCACGCCGCCCGAAACGCTCTTCCGGCCCTCGGGGGTGATGTCGTAGCGGTAGTTGCGCGCGACGTTGAAGGCGATGTTGGTCGCCAGCGCCGTCTTGCCCATCGACGGGCGGCCGGCGAGCACCAGCAGGTCGGACGGGTAGAGGCCGCCCAGCTTCTGGTCGAGGTCATCGAGGTGAGTGGCGAGGCCCGCCAGCCTGCCCTCGCGCTGATAGGCCTCGCCGGCGATGTGCACCGCGCCCTTGAGGGCTTCGGCGAAGCTGATGAAGCCGGACGAGGGCTTGCCGGTCTCGGCGAGGGAATACAGCGACTGCTCGGCCCGCTCGATCTGGTCGAGGGCTGCCGTTTCCGGCTCCGGCGCTTCCTTGATGATGTCGCCGCCGATGCGGATGAGGTCGCGGCGCAGGGCCAGATCGTAGACCACGCGGGCATAGTCCGGGGCGTTGGCCGCGGGCGGCGCGCGGTCGACGAGGTCGGCGAGGTAGCGCAGCCCTCCGAACTCCTGGAACGCGGGATCCTGCCTGAACCGCTCCATCAGGATGGTCGGCTCTGCCAGCAGGCCCTGACGGATGTGATCCTCGATCGCAGAGTAGAGCCGCTGGTGAAAGGGCTCGAAGAAGTGGGACCCGCGCAGCCGGTCGCTGAGCCGCTCGAAGGCGGCGTTGTCGAACATCAGACAGCCCAGCAGCGCCTGCTCGGCTTCGAGATTGTGCGGCATCGCGGCGACCGGAGCGGCCGACGCGAACGGGGCGATCGCGTTCATCCTCATCCGATAACCATGACGCGGCGGCGCGTCAGGAGCGGTCGGGGTCGAAACCGTGCGAAACCCCGCCCGGCCTGTGGACGCTTGCAGTGCCCCGTCGGATCATCCTTCGCAGGGGTAGCGTTCGGCCATCCAGGCTTGCAGGCCCTCGGTGACGCTCATGCGCGCCCGTCGCGCCTGGGGGATGGCATTGAGGAAGGTCAGCAGCTGGCGCGGGTTCAAATCGATCGCTTCCGGCGGGCAGGCCGGGGGCGTGAGCCCCGCGGCGCGGTCGGCCTGGACTCGCGCCAGGACGGTGGTCAAGCCCGTGCGCACCTCGCCGAACAGCCGGCGAGTGTCCGACCGGAGCACGGCCGTCGGATTCTGCGGGATGCGGTTGGCCTCGGTCACAAAGGTGTCGAGGGTGCGCCCGTTCTGGGCCCCCGCAGATCCGGCGAACAGGAGCGCCGCTCCGGCGGCGGTGAGAATGACATGACGCATGGGGGCTCTCCCGAAAGCGCCGAGGCTGGCGACGCAGGGCTGAACCGGAGATGAACACTGCGGCGGGAAGGGGGCGGAGCCGACGGGTCTCCTCCCCCGCACGCGGGGGAGGAGCGCGCGTTTACCAGCTGACGCTCAGCCGGGCGTAGCCGTACCGACCGTTGAAGCCGAACGGGGAGTAGAAGGGGAAGCCCAGCACGCCGTTCGAGTTGAGCGCGGCGGGGGTGAAGTCCGGGTACTCGTCGAACACATTGTCCACTCCGACGGTCAGGGCCACCCCGTCCACGATCTGCAGCCGGCCGGACAGGTCGACGACGGTCTTGTCGCCGGTGAACAAGTCGTTCGGGGCGGTGGTGCCGGGCTGTGTCACGCTGGCGTACCAGGTCGCCCGGGCCGAGGCCTCGAAACGGAGCGAAACCCGGTCCGGCCTGTGGACGCTTGCGCGCTCCGATTTCAGGCGGCGCAGGGATAGCGGCTGGCGATCCAGGTCTGGATGCCGTCGGCGACAGTCATCTCCGCGCGACGGGGCTGCGGGATTCCGTTGCCGAAGTTGAGGAAGGCCAGCATTTCCATCGGATGCCCACCGAACCCGTCGGGCGGGCAGGCCGGCGGCGTCCGGCCGGCGGCACGATCCTCGCCAATTCGGGTGACGACCGTGCGCACGCCGCTGCGATACTCGCCCATAAGCCGACGGGTGTCGGCGCGAAGCAAGGCCGTGGGGTTCTTCGGGATGCGGTTGCCCTCAGTGACGAAGGTGTCGAGGTTCCGCGGGCTGGTCTGGGCGGTTGTCGAGCCGGCCACAAGCACCAGGGCTCCGGCTACGGCGAGGGTTAGGTGGCGCATGGTACTCTCCTTCCCGGTCAGGTTGGGTCCGGCGACCCTGCCGCAAAGAGGAGCGAAAGACGGGGCGGAATTGTGGCGGGTGCCGCGAAGCCGAAAGCCCCCTCCCCCATGCGGGGAAGGGGCCACGGCGCGGCGGCGGGACAGCTGAAAGCGTGGGAACTACCAGCTAAGGCTCAGCCGGGAGTACACAAATCTACCGTTGAAGCCGAAGGGAGAGAACTGCGGGAATCCTACCGATCCTGTCGGCGCATTCAACGTCGACGGCGTGAAGTTAGGATACTCGTCGGTCAGGTTGTTTACCCCGACAGCCGCAGTGACGCCAAAGGGGAACTCGTACCGGCCCTCAAGATCGATGAGGGTGGCGTCACCGGTCTGGTAGTCGAGCGTGGCGACGTTGTTGGCGACTAGAACGCTCCTGTAATGGGTGGCGCGAGCCGTCGCCGACCAGCCCCCCAGGGACCAGTCAACAGATGCGACCCCCTTCGACTCCGGCGTGCCGTCCTCGAAGGCCAGGATGTTCGACCGGTCGAACAGGAAGTTCGGCGAAACCGGGATCGACACCACCGGAACGCCCGGCACACGATCGACGGTCGTGTCGTTGAAGTTGGCTGCGAGCGTGAAATCGAAGCGGCCAAGCCTATCGGTCGGCAGGCGATACCGGCCCACAATGTCCAGACCTCTGGTCGTGGTCTCAAGGCCATTGGTGAAGAAGCGCGCCGACGAAACGCCGAGCGGCTGAATGATCCCAAGCACTGCCGCAATTGTCGCAGCCGACTGACTGGGACGTGTCGGTCCCAGGTTCTCCGACAGGATGATCCGGTCAGCGACCTCGATCTGATAGGCGTCGATCGTAAGTTCGAGAGGCCCGCTGCGGAAGATCGCGCCCAGCGAGTAGTTCGTCGAGGTTTCAGGCTCCAGCGGCCGGGCCCCGAGCGCGATCGAAACGGGATCGTCCACGCGGAAGGTGCCGGACTGGATCAGATTGGTAACCGGAACACCACCGACCACGGTTGTTACCAGGTTGGTGGCGATATAGCTGAAGTACTGCTGCTGGAGCGCCGGAGCGCGGAAGCCGGTCGAAATCGACCCGCGCAAGGCGAACTCGGGGCGAACATCGAGACGGCCTGAAATCTTCCCGGTTAAGGTGTCGCCGAAGTCAGAGTAGTCCTCGTAACGCGCAGCGAAACCGAAGGTGAAAGCCTCATTCAACTTGCCTTCCAGATCGACGTAAGCGCCGACGTTATTGCGATCACGCGCGGTGGCATTGGCCGGGCTGAAGCCCGGGAAGCCCTGTGCCCCCCCGCCCTGCGTGCTGCCCGAGTTTCGAATCCAGGACTGACGCTGACCTGCTGTCTGGGCGAAATCTTCGGCCCGATACTCGAGACCGAAGGCCAGGTTCCAGGGCTCGACCAAGCCGACATCCATGAGCTTGACGCCGTCGATGGCGAGGGTGGCCTGCTCATACTCCAGTCCGCCTGCGCGGAACGAGCGAAGGGAGTTGGTGCCGAACGACGCATTGATGGAGTTTTCAACGCGGTAGTCGATCGCATTGCGCCCCCAACTTGCCGAGATGTCCCAGTCGAACCCGTACGCCGGACCGCGGACGCCGCCATAAACGTTGTAGTCGTTGATATGGGTGGCAATGAGCGGCAGGAAGCCGTTCGGATAGACTGCCAGAACATTGTTGGCGTTATTGAAGGCGCGAGCGGTCGCCGCTGACTCCGTGTCCTTGTCCACGAATCCGCCAAAGGCGTAGGCTTCCCAACCGCTGCCGAGTGTATGACCCGCATTGGCCCAGATCGCGCGTGACTCAACGGACGGATCACCGAAGCGACCGAGCACCGTCGTTGACGAGTTCGTCGGCGTGGCGGTCGGAGCCGCATAGTCGGATCGGTTGGTCGGGTCGCGCCGCTGCCATTCTCCGGACAGCGTCAGGAAGCCGGATTCGAAAAGAGGCAGTCCGATCCAGCCCGCCACGGCAACCTGCTCTCCGTCGCTCCGGCTGTGCGAACCGCGAGCCGTATCGAAACTGGTATCATAGCGGCCGAAGTTGAAGGTCAGCGCGCCGCCATTGTCCGCTTCGCGAAGCCTCAGGTTCACAACGCCCGCGATGGCGTCCGAGCCGTACTGCGCCGAAGCCCCGTCGCGAAGCACCTCGACGGTGTTCAGCGTAACCGAGGGAATGGTGTTCAGGTCGAAAGCCGCAGCGCCGCGGCCGAGGTTGCCGTTGACGTTGACGAGTGCGCTCACGTGGCCACGCTGGCCGTTTATCAACACAAGCGTCTGGTCAGGCGCAAGACCACGCAGCGTCGCCGGACGGACATGGTCCGAGCCGTCGGAGATGGAGGGACGCGGGAAGTTGATGGATGGCGCGTTGGCCGCAAGCGCCGTCGCCAGCTCCGTACCGGCACCCTGACGCGTCAGGACCTCACCGGCAATGACATCGACCGGTGCAATCGTGTCGAGCCGCGTGCGGCCCGCTGTTCGCGTGCCGGTCACGACAATCTCGCCGACGGTCGTGGGATCGTCCTGGGGACCGGTTTGGGCTTGGGCGGGGGCCGCAAGGCCCGCGATCGCGGCGAGAGAAGAGAAGCCGAACAGCAGAGCGCGGGTCGCGCGTTGGGTCATAATGTCCATCCTGATGCCATGGTCCGACGCCCATGCGCCGGAAAGACTGCCTTGCCTCCGCCGAACCGATCAGCGCCTGCCGCCCGTTCAACAGAGCAAGTTTCTTGCAAGCTTGAACGCCTCCGAAGGCGGCATCAGCAAGGTGCGATGCTTAATGGGGTCGCGCAAGCATCAGGCCTGCAAAAGCACCCGACCGTTGCAATTATGACATGATTGCGCCGACTTCTCCGAAAGGCAGGTTGAATCGCGCGTCAGTGACGGGAACGTGAGACCAGAACGGCCATCAAGAGGGAGGAGGCGCGCCCGAGGACGCGCCCTTCCTGCCTGCCGGACTTCAGCCGGCCAGCAGGGCCGCTTGAGTCACCATTGGAGGCTGAGCCGCGAATACACGTACCGACCGTTGAAGCCGAACGGGGAGTAGAAGGGGAAGCCCAGCACGCCGTTCGAGTTGAGCGCGGCGGGGGTGAAGTCCGGGTACTCGTCGAACACATTGTCCACTCCGACGGTCAGGGCCACCCCGTCCACGATCTGCAGCCGGCCGGACAGGTCGACGACGGTCTTGTCGCCGGTGAACAAGTCGTTCGGGGCGGTGGTGCCGGGCTGTGTCACGCTGGCGTACCAGGTCGCCCGGGCCGAGGCCTCGAAGCGGCCGCGCTCCCAGTCCAGCGATCCGGCGACCTTGGTGTCCGGCGTGCCCTGTTCGAAGGTCAGGATGCGCTGGCGGTTGAACAGGGTCGGTGCCGGGTTCAGGACCGAGGTCGAGGTCGGCACGCGGGTGACCGCCACGTCGTTGACGTTGGCCGCCACGGTGAAGCCGAAGTCGCCGAGGCTGTCGGTGCGCAGTCGGTAGCGGCCGACCACGTCGATGCCTTCACTCTCGCTCTCCACCCCGTTGATGAAGAACCGCGCCGCCTGGACGCCGCGCGGGTCGAGCAGGGCCGCCACCTGCGGGCTGAAGGTGCGGGCGATGTTCTCCGACAGGACGATCTGGTCCTCGATGGCGATGCGGTAGGCGTCGATCGTCAGGTCGAAGGTGCCGAGCCGGATCACCGCCCCGATCGAGGAATTGGTCGAGGTCTCGGGTTCGAGCGGTTCGGCCCCGAGGATGCGGGCGACGGTGCTGGTGGCCGGGAAGGTGCCGGTCTCGACCACCTGGCCGTTCTGGATGACCGAGGAGGTGGCGGTGTAGAAGCTCTGCTGCAGCGACGGGGCGCGGAACCCGGTCGAGATCGAGCCTCTCAGCGCAAAGGACGGGCTGAAGTCGTAGCGGGCTGCCAGCTTGCCGGTCCGGCTGTCGCCGAAGTCGGAGTAGTTCTCGATCCGCACGGCACCCGAGGCGGTCAGCTTCTCGGTTAGCGGCAGCTCCACCTCGGCATAGAGGCCGATGGCGTCGCGGTCCTCGTCAACCTCGTTCGAGGGCTGGAAGCCGACAAAGCCCTGGGCCCCTCCGGCGAGGGCGGTGTTCGACCCCAGAGGACCACGGTTGTAGCTCTCCGGCTGGCCGGCGACGATTTCATAGGTCTCGCGGCGGGCCTCCAGGCCCCAGGCCAGGGTCAGCGGGCCGGACAGGCCGACCTCGAACCCGCGTACGACGTCGATCCCGAGCACCAGCTGATCGTAGATCGTCTCACCGGAGTCAAAGCTGGTCGGTGAGGCGGCTCCGTAGGTGGCGTTCAGCGTCTCCTCGGTCCGGTACTCCAGCGCGTTGCGGCCGTAGACGAGGCTGACGTCGGTCGACCAGCCGCCGAGCGGCCCTCGCACGCCGCCGGCAAGCGACAGGTCCTGCGAGTTGATGGCGATCTTCGGCAGGAAGCCGTTCGGATAGAGGGCGGCGACATTGTTGACGTTGTCGCGCAGGCGCGGGAAGGCCGCGCTCTCGCTGTCGCGGTCCTGGAAACCGGCCCAGCCAAAGGCCTCCCAGTCGGCGCTCAGCGGCTTGCCGGCGTTGGCGAAGACGGTGATCTGGTTGACCTCCGGATCGCCGAGGCGGGCGGTGACGCGGCCGGCGGCGGCGGCGCGCGGGTCGAAGTCCGAGCGCCCGGTCGGGTCGCGCTGCAGAAGCTCGGCCGACAGGGTCAGGAAGCCGTCGCCGCCGAGCCCGAAACCCTGCCAGGCGGAGGCGGTGAGGGTCTCGCCATCCGTCACGTCGCGGCTGCCGCGGGCGGTGGTCACCTCGGTGTCGTAGCGGCCCCAGGTCAGGTTGAGACCGCCGCCTTCCCGGGCTTCACGCAGGCGCAGGTTGACCACCCCGGCGATGGCGTCCGAGCCGTACTGGGCCGAGGCACCGTCGCGCAGCACCTCGACGCGGTCCAGCGCGCCGGCCGGGATGGCGTTGAGGTCGACGGCCGCGGCACCTCGGCCGACCGAGCCGTTGACGTTGACCAGGGCCGAGGCGTGGCGGCGCGTGCCGTTGACCAGCACCAGGGTCTGGTCCGGCTGCAGGCCGCGCAGGGTGGCCGGGCGGATCGAGTCGGTGCCGTCGGTCACCGACGGGCGCGGGAAGCTGAGCGATGGGACGGCCTGGGCGAGGGCGGCCGCCAGCTCGGTGGTGCCGCGGTTCTGCAGGGTCTCGGCGGTGACGACGTCAACCGGGGCCAGGGTGTCGAGGCGCGAGCGGTTGGCGACGCGGGTGCCGGTGATAACGATCTCCTCTACCTCGGTGGCCCCGGACGCCTGCTGTGCGAGGACGGGGGCGGCGAAGACGGAGGACAGGGCGGCGGCGGAGACAGCGAGGGTCAGGCGGGCGCGGCGTGAACGGGTCATGACTTCATCCTTCGGTGACGGATCGGACCGACCGGTGCATGGCCGGACGGTCTTGTGGACGGACGAAGGAAACGCGCCGGCGCGGCGGCGATCGGTCGACGGATGCATGGCGACGTCTCCTTCCACGCATCGAGGCTCGCGCGTGACCGGAAGGCGGACGGGTGACGCACAGGCGTCTCCGGACCACCCATCTGTCGTGAGGCCAACTAAAGCCTCCGCAGGAGTTGGCACCTTGCGTCTCCGCAGGTTGCCCCGGCGTCCAAGGGCCCGTCCCTCAGCCGGTCTCGATGAGCCCAGCCATATTGCGGTGCCACATGCGGCGGGCAAGCTGCGGCGGGTGCAGCAGTTCTTAGGTCGCCTTCAGACTGGCTCAAGCCAGGTCGGGGTCCGGTCACGAAAGAGGGCGCGACCGTCGCCGGCCGCGCCCTCCAGTCTGGATCTCTGAAACAGGATCAGGCTTCGTCGCCGAAGCCTTCCTGCTGGCCGGCACCGCCCTCGATGAGCTCCTGGGCGGCCTGATCGGCGGCCAGGCGCTCATCATCGAACTGGGAGCGGATCACATCCTCGCCCTTGGCCTGTCGTTCGGCCTCATCGGCCGAGCGGGCGACGTTGACCTTGACCGCAGCGCGAACTTCGGCGTGCAGGCGGACCTGCACCTCGTGGAGGCCCAGGGTCTTGATCGGGGTGTGCAGGACGACCTGCGACTTCTCGATCTTCCCGCCCTCGGCCTGGATGGCGTCGGCGACGTCGCGGGCAGCGACCGAACCGTACAGCTGGCCGGTTTCCCCGGCCTGACGGACCAGGACGTAGGTCTGGCCGTCAATCTTGTCGGCAACCTTCTGGGCCTCGGCCTTGTTCTTCTCGTTGCGCTGCTCGATGGCGGCGCGTTCGACTTCGAAGGCCTTCAGGTTGGCGGCGGTGGCCCGGCGGGCCTTGTCGCGCGGCAGGAGGAAGTTGCGGGCGAAGCCGTCCTTGACGGTGACGACGTCGCCGATGGCACCGAGGTTCTCGACGCGTTCGAGCAAAACGACCTTCATCTTACTTCACCACATACGGCAGGAGGGCGAGGTAACGAGCGCGCTTGATCGCCTTGGCCAGCTCGCGCTGCTTCTTCTGGGAGACGGCGGTGATGCGCGAGGGCACGATCTTGCCGCGTTCGGAGACGTAGCGCTGCAGCAGCTTCACGTCCTTGTAGTCGATCTTCGGGGCGTTGGTGCCGGAGAATGGGCACACCTTGCGGCGTCGATAGAAGGGGCGGCGGGCCGGGCCGTTGCCGACCGGAGTGCCGGGAGTTGCGTCGGTCATCTGGAATCCCTCTCTCAGGCGGCCGCTTCGTCTTCGAAGCGGGGGCCGCGTTCACGCTCGCGCTCGCGTTCCCGCTCGCGGCGGGCCAGCAGCGGCGACAGTTCGAGGTCGAGTTGCTCGACGCGGACGGTCAGCCAGCGCAGCACATCCTCATTGATCGACAGCTGACGCTCCACCTCGGCCATGGCGGCCGGGGGGGCGTCAAGGGCGAGCAGCGAATAGTGCGCCTTGCGGTTCTTCTTGACCCGGTAGGTCAGGTTGCGCAAACCCCAGTACTCGATCTTGGCAACGCGGCCGCCGTTTTCCTCGATCAGAGCCTTGATGGTGTCGTTCAGCGCCTCGGCCTGTTGCGCGCTGACATCCTGGCGCGTCATGACCGTGTGCTCGTAAAAAGCCATGCGGTAGTCTCCCATGTGTAGGCGGCGGCACCGGCGGGCCGGGTAGCCCGTCGACGATGGCTCTGGTCACGGCGGACGGGAGGTTCCCGTCCCTTTGGCGCTCCGTGACGAGACCGCCGTCCTCGAAAGGCGGGCGCTATAGGGGAAAAGCACCGGCGGGGCAAGGCTGCGCGTCGGCGAGGGGAGGCGACACATGGACGAGCGGGCGGCGAAGTGGCGGCTGCTGGGGCCGGGGCTGGTGGTGGCGGCGACCGGTGTGGGTGCCGGCGACCTGGTGGCGACCCTGATCGCCGGGGCCCGCTATGGCGACGCCCTGCTGTGGGCGGCGATCGCCGGGGCGGTCGTCAAGCTGGCCATGGCCGAGGGCGTCGGTCGTTTCACCCTCGCCACCGGTCGCACGCTCTATGACGGCTGGCGCGGGCTGCCCGGCGGGTTCGGCCGCGTCGCCGCCGCCTATTTCGGCCTCTACCTCGTGATCTGGGGCTTCGTGTACGGGGCCGCCGGCATGACCGCCACGGCCCTGCCGCTGGCGACGCTGGCCGCGCCGCTGGGGCTGGAGCTGGATTTGGCCGCCTGGGCCATGCTGGTCGGGCCGCTCGCCGCCCTGATCACCTGGTTCGGCGGCTACAAGATGGTGGAGTGGATCATCGGCTGGCTGGTGGCGATCATGTTCGTCACTGTCGTCGGGCTGGCGGTGCTGGTGGCACCGGACATCGGCCAGACCCTGCGCGGCCTCGTTCCCCTCATGCCGGAGGGCGCGGGCGTCTACGCCCTGGGCCTGATCGGCGGGGTCGGCGGAACGGTGACGGTGGCGGCCTATGGCTACTGGATCGCCGCGAAGGGCTGGACCGGCCCGGAGTGGATGGAGGTCATGCGGCTGGACAACCGCGTCGCCTATGCGGCCACCGGAGTCTTCGTCGTGGCCATGCTGATTGTCGGGGCCGAACTGCTGCACGCTGCCGGCATCGCGCTGGAGCGGGGCGACCGGGGGCTGCTCGACCTCGGCGAGGTTCTGTCGGAACGCTTCGGACCGGCTGTGGCGACGGTGTTCCTGATCGGCTTCCTCGCGACCGCCTTCAGCTCGGTGCTCGGCGTGTGGCAGGGCGTGTCGCTGATGTTCGCCGACTTCTACGCCCACCTGCTGGGCCGCGCGGGGGATCCAGCGGTCACCGGCGACCGCAGCCTGGCGGCGCGGGCCTACATGCTGTGGCTGACCTTCCCGCCCATGCTGCTGCTGATGCTGGACCGGCCGTTCGCGCTGATCGTGGCCTATGGCGTGCTGGGCGCGGTGTTCATGCCGTTCCTGGCCGGCACACTGCTGTGGTTGCTCAACAGCGAGGCGACGCCGAAGCCGTGGCGCAACGGCTGGGTCTCGAACGGGCTGCTGGCGACCGCGGCCCTGATGTTCCTGGTGCTGGCGGGGATCGAGGTCGCGGGCCTGTTCAGCTGACAGGCGGCCTGAGGCCGATCATGGTCATGACCAGCGCCTGGGCCACCATCACCAGCAGCCAGTGCGCCGCGTCGAAGGCGGCCAGTCTCAGGGAGATGCGGCGGTAGGCGTGGGTGACGACGAGGGCCGGGGTGACGAAGCCGACCCAGATCACGACGGGCGTGGCCATGGCCATCACCCAGCGCGGTGCCTCCGGCGGAGCCAGGATCAGCGCCCCGGCGAGGATGCAGGCCAGCCAGAACTCGGCCGCCAGGGCGATCAGCAGCAGAGGCGGCCGGGTGGCGGCGGGGGCGTGCGCGAGCCGCCCGGTCAGCAGGTGGTGGGCGGTGCCGACAGCGAGTCCGGCCAGGGTCGCGGCGAGGATTGGCCCAAGGTTCTGGACGATGTAGATCACGGCGCACCCTCCGCTGACGGCCAAGCTTATGACGGGCCGGGCGGCGCGTCACCCCGGCCGCTCTTGCCCCGCGAACGCCCATCCCCTACCGCTCCGGCCACGGATCTACGGCTCAGGACGACAGGCACATGGCGCTCGCTCTTCTCTTCCCCGGTCAGGGCAGCCAGTCGGTCGGCATGGGGGCTGCGCTGGCCGACGCCTTCGCCAGCGCGCGGGAGGTGTTCGCCGAGGTCGACGAGGCGCTGGGTCAGCAGCTGTCGGTTCTGATGCGCGAGGGGCCGGAGGATCAGCTGACCCTGACCGAGAACGCCCAGCCGGCGCTGATGGCGGTATCGGTGGCCGCGATCCGGGCGCTGAAGGCCGAGTTTGGCGTGAACGTCACGCGCGCGGGCTTTGTCGCCGGCCATTCTTTGGGTGAGTATTCGGCGCTGGCTGCCACCGGGGCGGTCAGCCCGTCGGACACCGCGCGGCTGCTGAAGCTGCGCGGTCAGGCCATGCAGCGCGCCGTTCCCGTGGGACAGGGGGCTATGGCCTCGCTGATCGGGCCGAAGACGGACCTGGCGCTGGCGGAAGCCGCCGCGCAGGCCGGATCGGAGGTCGGCGTCTGTGTCGTCGCCAACGACAACAACCAGGGCAATGTGGTCATCTCCGGCGAGAAGGCCGCGGTCGACCGGGCCATCGAGGCGGCCAAGGCGCTGGGCGCGCGCGCCATTCCGCTGAACGTGTCGGCCCCGTTCCACTGCCCGCTGATGCAGCCGGCTGCGGCGGAGATGGCGGCGGCGCTGGCCTCGGCCGCGATCCACGCCCCGGCCGTCCCGTTGGTCGCCAACGTGACGGCGCGGCCCGAGAGCGACCCTGAGACGATCCGGCACCTGCTGGTCGAACAGGTCACGGGCCGGGTGCGCTGGCGCGAGAGCATGGAGTGGCTGGCCAGGGAGGGGGGGGTGACGCGCTTCGTCGAGGTCGGCTCCGGCAAGGTGCTGACGGGGATGGCCAGGCGCATCGCGCCCGAGGCCGAGAGCCTGGCCCTGAACACGCCCGAGGAGCTTGAGGCCTTCGCCCGCAGCCTGTGACCCCGCAGACGCTTTGAAAATCGCCGCGCCATGGCCATATGAAGCGGCAACCTCGACGACGCCCGACACCGCCCGCCAAGGAGCGCCGATGCCCCATGCCGACAGCCTGATCCTGACGCTGGTGGGCGGCTTTGTCCTCGCCTTCGTGTTCGGGATGCTGGCCAATCGGCTGAAGCTGTCGCCGCTGGTGGGCTATCTGGTGGCCGGCATCCTCGTCGGCCCGTTCACGCCGGGCTATGTCGCGGACACCGAGCTGGCTCCCCAGCTGGCGGAGGTCGGGGTGATCCTGCTGATGTTCGGGGTGGGGCTGCACTTCTCGCCCCGCGACCTGATTCAGGTGCGACGGGTCGCCGTGCCCGGGGCTCTCGTGCAGATCGCCGCCGCGACGGGCCTGGGCTGGGTGCTCGGCCGCTTCCTGCTCGGTCTCGGCGACGTCGAGGCCCTGTTGCTGGGCTTTTCGCTCTCGGTGGCCTCGACCGTGGTGCTGCTGCGCGCGCTCGAGGAGCGTCGTCAGGTCAAGGGCGAGACCGGCCGCATCGCGGTCGGGTGGCTGATCGTCGAGGATCTTGTGATCGTGGTGGCACTGGTGATGCTGCCCCTGATCGTCGTGCCACCCGGCGAGACCCTCAACCTGACGTCTCTCGCCACGAACATGGGCTGGACCCTCCTGAAGGTCATCGCCTTCGTCGGCCTGATGCTGATCGTCGGTGGACGGGTTCTGCCCTGGCTGTTGGTGCGGATCGCCCATACGCGGTCCCGCGAGCTGTTTACGCTCGGGGTGCTGGCCATCGCGCTCGGCATCGCCTGGATCGCCTACGGCGTGTTCGGTGCCTCGTTTGCGCTCGGAGCCTTCGTTGCCGGTCTGGTACTCAACGGCACGCCGCTGGGTCACAATGCCGCCGAGCGATCGCTGCCGCTGCGCGACGCCTTCGCCGTGTTGTTCTTCGTCTCGGTCGGCATGTTGTTCGATCCCTCGATCCTGTGGCGTGAGCCGCTGGCCGTGCTCGGCGTTCTGTTCATCGTCGTCGTCGGCAAGACGCTGGCGGCCCTTGCGATCACCGCGGTGTTCCGGCTGGACCGGGCTACCAGCCTGACGGTCGGCGTTAGCCTGGCCCAGATTGGGGAGTTCTCCTTCATCCTCGCGGCGCTATCCATGTATCTGGGAGCCATGAGCCGCGAGACGCACGACCTGATCCTGTCGGCGGCGCTGCTGTCGATCACCCTCAATCCGTTCCTGTTCCGGCTGATCGACCGGATCGGGGCGCGGCCCGTCCCGCCGGCGGAAGGCTCGAAGGAGGCTGCCGACGCCGCCCGCGAAGAGACCGCCGCCGGCAACCCGGCGACGGCCTGATCGTCTCGTCGGTGATGGAGCGTCAGAGGACGCCGATCATCGAGGCGACGAGAGGGTGGCGGACAATGTCCCGTTCGGCTAGCTGGACCACTGCGATGTCAGGCACCAGCTTCAGCCTTTCGGCGATGTCGGCGAGGCCCGAAACGCCCGGCAGCAGGTCGGACTGCTGCGGGTCGCCGGTGACCACCATCGTCGAGTGCCAGCCCAGCCGGGTCAGCAGCATCTTGAGCTGGACGTAGGTGCAGTTCTGCGCCTCGTCGACGACCACGAAGGCGTTGTTCAGGGTGCGGCCGCGCATGTAGCCGATCGGGGCGATCTCGATCAGGCCCTCGGCCATCAGCGCCTTGACCCGCTTCATGCTCAGCCGGTCGGAAAGGGCATCGTAGAGCGGCCGCAGGTAGGGGGCCAGCTTGTCCTCCATGTCGCCCGGCAGGAAGCCGATCGACTCCCCGGCCTCGACCGCCGGGCGGCTCAGCACGATGCGGCCGACGCGGCCCGCTTCCAGCGCCTCGACCGCCTTGGCCACCGCCAGATAGGTCTTGCCGGTGCCGGCCGGTCCGAGCGCGAGGACCAGATTATGCGCGTCGATGGCGTTGATCAGCGCCGCCTGGCCCTCCGACTTGGGCTTCAGCGTCTTGAGATAGCCCTGCTCCCGCTCGTCATTCGACGGGTAGGGCGACCATCCCGTATGAGTCGGAAGGCGACGCACCTTGGCGTCGTCCGAGAACTGGTGCGGATCAAGCACCGCTTCGCGGGCTTGACGCTTGAGGGCGGATCGCTTGGTCATGGACGCCTCCAGGGCATTAAAGAAGGCGAGCCCGAAACGGACTCGCCTGCGGTCGACTTAGAAGGGGAGGAAGAAGCGGGTGCGAGGACAGCGCGACCGCCGGGATCGGAAGACGGGCCGACTTCATGCGGGCGAACCCGCGGCCGTTCCGAACGCGACACTCACGTCCTCCTGGGCCTGGCCGAACCGGATTGGTCCGGCTTCCGAGACGAAGGCCCATCAGCCTTCCGAATCGTAACGACAGCTTGATGCTATCGTGGTTTCCGAATGCTTAAACCCGGCAACTGTTCAGAAAAGGCCTGCGCCGCATGACGGTTTTGAGACTTGGAGACAAGCAACCCCAGCTCCCGCCAGAGGGGGAATACTGGATCGCGCCGAACGCAACCGTCCTAGGCAATGTGATTCTGCGGGCCGGTGCCAGTGTCTGGTTCGGCGCGGTGCTGCGCGGCGACAATGAGCTGATCACTCTCGGGGAAGACAGCAATGTCCAGGACGGGGCGGTGCTGCACACCGATCCGGGGTCGCCCCTGACCCTCGGCCGCGGCGTCACGGTCGGTCACCAGGCGATGCTTCACGGCTGCGAGATTGGCGACTACAGCTTGGTCGGCATCGGGGTGGTGGTGCTCAACGGAGCCCGTATCGGGCGAAACTGCATCATCGGGGCCAAGGCGCTGATTACAGAGGGCAAGGTTATCCCGGACAACAGTCTGGTGGTGGGAGCCCCGGGCAAGGTGGTGCGTAGCCGCGAGCCGGACGAGGAGTCGGTGTTGCGCTTGTCGGCGGAGCACTATGTGCAGAACTGGCGGCGATACGCCCGCGACCTGGGGCCGGTCTGACCCCACGCCTGCGAGGCAACGGAAACGCAAGGGTTTGCTGATCCTCTGAGGGGATGTTCGGCCCGTTCCTTGCAGGTCCGGGCGGCGAGTGTCTCGACAGGAGCCCGCTCCATGCGGTTGCGGATCGACATCTGGTTGGCGGCGACGACCGCCTTCCTCGCCCTTACGGCCTTGGCCGAGCGGGCCGAAGCCCAGTGCGGCACGGGCTGTCATGCCCCGCCGGAGCCCTGCTGCGAGCCGCCGCCGCCCCCGCCGCCGCCGCCGGACTGCTGCGAGCCGCCCCCGCCGCCGGAGTGCTGCAGCGGCAACGTCAATGTGAACGTCAATGTCAACGTCAACGCGGGGGCCTCGGCCAGCGCCCGATCGTATCTGAACGCCCGCGCCGGCACCGCGGCCGGCAGTTTCGGCCGCAGCGGCGGCGTTGCCTACTTCAATGTCGACCAGCCCTATCCGACCACCATTCAGGGGCTGAACGTCGAGGCCGCCTCGGTCGCCCGTGTGGTTCGCGTGCCCTACACACTGACCCGCAGTGTCTCGAAGCGGGTCGTCATCCAGGCTTTCTGCATCGACGATCGTGGCGTGCCGCATCCGGCCTCGCAGGTTCGTCCGGGCCGCGATGTTCAAGAGGACCATGAGGGCGAGCTGTACCGCTGCCTCGCGGGTACGCGCCTGCAGATCACCATCGCGGAATATGAGGGCGAGGTCCGCTTCGACGGCGGCGAGACGCTGACGTGCGAGAAGGGCGAGGCCCTTTGGCACGAGCCGGGCGGGATCATCCAGTGCCGCGTCCAGCGCCCCGAGCGCGAATGCAACGAGCGTTCGCTACTGCGCCGCTACGGTGCCGGCCTGAAGATCCTGACGATGCTCCGCGAGGAATCCTACACTGAGTATCGCGAGGAGATCGTGCACGAGGCCGGAGCCGTCGTCGTCGGCTCCTCGATCACCCTCGACGGCGGCGTGGGCGGCCGGGTGTTCTGAACCTGCGGTTCAGCGACCGGTCAGCTTCAGCGTTATGAATTCGGCCAGGGTCGAAGTCTCCGTCGACCTCCTGACAACTGCCCCGCTCCGGCGAACCGGAGCGGGGTTTCTTGCGTCAGGCTCAGTTAGCCGCCGCAGCGGCAGAGACCACCTGGGCGCGCCAGGCGCGGTCGGCGTTGAGGTAGCGCTGCGCCAGGGCCTGCAGCATGGCCGGGGTGACGGCCTCCAGGTCGGCGATGTGGTTGACCACGTCGTTGACCGCGTTGGCGTCGCTGGAGGCGTCGACCAGCTGGGTCAGCCAGTACTCGTTGCCGGCCAGCGCGCGACGCAGCGCCTCGATCTGCGGGGCGCGGGCCCGGGTCAGCTCATCCTCATCGATCTGCGCGTCGCGCAGGGCGGCGGCGATGGCGTCCATTTCGGCGAAGAAGGTGGCCAGGTTCTCCGGCGAGGTCTGGGCCGAGGCGAAGATGGAGCCGTAGCCGGCGAACACGTCCGAGCTCGAGGACCCGACGCCCGGGGAGTAGGCGATGGCCAGCTCCTCGCGGATCCGGTCGAGCACGCGCAGTTCCATCACCGAGGCCAGTACGTCGAGCTGACGGGCCTCCGTGGCGTCGGCGACAGCGTCCGTGGTCGGCCAGGCCACATAGGCAAGGGCCTGGTCAGCAGGACCCGAGTGGGTTAGGGCCACCGGCTGCGGCGTGCCGGCAGGGAAGCGCAGCACATCGCCACCGGCCGGGACCGCCGGACGGGCACCGCGCGCCGGCAGGGCGCCGAAGGTGGCACCGACCGCCGCGGCGACGGCGTCCACGGTGGTGTCGCCCACGACCACGATCTCGATCGGGCCCTGCGACAGGCCTTCGGTCAGGGTCGCCTTGAGCTGGTCATTGGTGAAGCTGGCGACCGTTTCCGCCGAGGGCAGACCCTGGCGGGCATCGCCCGAAGCGAGCAGGCCGGGTGCCTGCAGGCCGAAGGCCCCGGCCGGAGTGGCCGACTGCTGGGCGATGATCTGCGGGAACAGGCCCTTGATCCGCTCGAACGGTGCTGGGCGCAGGCCGGGGTCGGTAAGATAGGCCGCCAGCACCTGCAGCTGCAGGTCGAGGTCCTGCGGGCGGGTGGTGCCGCTCAGGCGGTAGGCGTCGCCCTCGACCCCGAAGCCGACACTGTAGATGCGGCCCGACAGCACGCGGTTCAGCTCATCCAGGGTCAGTTGCCCCAGGCCACCGGCAGTGAAGGTCCCGCCCGCCAGCGGGGTGGGGGTGACGCGGTCGGTCGGCAAGCCGAGCTCGCCCAGACCGGTCCGGACGCTGATCAGGATCTGCTCGTCGCGGAAATCGGTTGGCTTGACCGTCAGACGCACGCCGTTCGGGAAGGTCAGGACGGTTGCGCCCAGCTCGGCGATTTCGCGGCGCTCGGCCGGGGCTGCGGGCGCGCCGAAGCTGGTGTAAGGCCAGTTCAGCGCCGTGGCCTCGGCCCGGGCCTGGACGGGGGTGGCGCGCGACGCCTCGAGCCAGCCGGTGACGGCCGCTTCGCCGCCCTCGATCGGCTCCGGCGTGATCACCAGCACCAGCGGCCCTTGGCCCTGGAAGGCCGGACGCAGGGCGGCGAGCACGGCCTCGGGGGTCAGGCCGGCGACGGCGGCGTTGAACAGGTCGAGGTTGGTCGGGGGGCTGGTGAAGACGCGATTGGCGTTGGTCGCGCCGAGCAGGCCGCCGGCGAGGCCGGGCGTGGTGCGGGTGGCGGCGGCGGCCACGGCATTCTCCAGCGCCGTGCGGCGGTCGGTGACCTCGCGCTGCAGCTCCTGGGCGGTTACGCCGAACTGGGCGATGCGGCGGGTTTCCTGCTCGATCGTCTCGAGGGCCCGCTTCAGGCCGCCCGGGTTGAAGCTGGCCGAGACGCTGCTCAGGTCGAGGCTGTTGAACAGGGTGTCGGACGAGGCACCGCCACCGAGGAACGGCGGGTTATCCTCGCGCGCCAGTTCGCCGAAGCGGCGGTTCAGCACCGCGAGGCCGAGGCCCAGCACCGTATCTTCGCGGCGCTCGGAGACGCTGTCCGGATCGAGGTCGGGGTCCCGGGTCCAGTTGATCTGCACCGAGGACTGGATGCCCGGCTCGACGAGGATGCGGGTCTCCGGACCGCGCGGGGCGACCCGGCCGAGATCGGGCTCGGGACCATCGGCGGCACGCGGGGTCCAGTCGGCGAAGGCAGTGCGGACCTTCTGTTCCATCACATCGACGTCGAAGTCGCCGACCGCGATCATGGTGGCGCGCGACGGACGATAGTAGGCCTCGTAGAAGGCAACGAAGCGCTCGCGCGGTGCTGTGCGGACAACGTCGAGGTCGCCGATCGGCAGGCGGTCAGCGATGCGCTGGCCGGGGGCCCACAGCGCCAGTTGGGCCTTCAGCGAGCGCAGCTGCGGCGTGTTTCGGGTGCGTTCCTCGCCGACGATGACGCCACGCTCCTCGTCGATGGCCTCAGCCGCGAACAGCGCCTCGGACACCTGCTCGCGCATGATGCGCAGGGCGGTGTCGACGGTCTCGTCATTCGTGCGCGGCAGTTCCAGCTGGTAGAAGGTCTGGTCGAAACCGGTCGCGGCGTTGGTGTCGGCACCGAAGGCCAGGCCCAGCCGCTCGAGAATGCGCAGCAGGTCGTTCTCGGGAATGTTGGTCGTGCCGTTGAAGGCCATGTGCTCGGTGAAGTGGGCGAGGCCGAGCTGATCCTCGTTCTCCATCAGCGAGCCCGCGTCGATGCGCAGGCGCAGCGAGGCCTGTCCCGGAGGCGTGGCGTTGCGCAGGATGGCGTAGCGCATCCCGTTATCCAGCGTGCCGAAGCGAACGGCGCTGTCGGAGGGGATGTCGCTGGAGGCCTGGGCCCAGGGATCCGACGGCGCGACCTGGGCGACGGCCGGCAGCGCGACCCCGGCGAACAGGGCGACGCTGGAGGCGCAGACTAGAAGGAGGCGACGGGCCCGGTTCATGGAGACTCTCTGAATGGCATCAAAGCTTGACGCTGCCGCGTCGGCGGCACCGACGCAAATGACTTAGTCTTAATCTATCCCGGAAGGGGGCCTGTTGACGCGCCTCGGCGTGAATGCCGGCCTTGAGACAGCGCGTGGAGGAACGGATGCGGATGCGGATGCGACGCGGGAGGGCGGGGCTGGCTGTCGCGGCAGGGCTGCTGGCGAGCGGCGTGGCGGTTGCGGAAGAGGCGGTGACGATCGCCGGGCCGACCGGTCCGCTGGCCGGGTCCTATCTGGCGCCGCTCGAAGGCGGACCGGTGATGGTGATCATCCCCGGGAGCGGCCCGACCGACCGCGACGGCAACAGCCCGCTTGGCGTGGCCGGCGGGGCCTACCAGAGGCTGGCGGAGGCGCTGGCGGCCCAAGGCGTCGGCTCGATCCGGATCGACAAGCGGGGCATGTTCGGCAGCGCGGCCGCGGCGGCGGATCCGAACGCCGTCCGCATGACGGACTACGCCGCGGATGTTCGCGCCTGGGCGGCCGAGGCGCGTCGGCGCAGCGGTGCCCCGTGCGCCTGGTTGCTGGGACACAGCGAGGGCGGGCTGGTGGCCATCCTGGCGGTGCAGGACAGTCCGGACGTGTGCGGTCTGGTGCTGCTGGCGGCGCCGGGACGGCCGGTGCAGCAGGTGCTGCGCGAGCAGCTGGCGGCCAATCCGGCCAACATCCTCATCCTGCCCCAGGTCGATCGCATCATCGCCAGCCTCGAGGCAGGACAGGCGCCGGATCTGACCGGCGTGCACCCTGGCGTGGCCGGCCTGTTCAACCCGGCCCTGAACACCTTCTTCATCAGCCTGTTCAGCCATGATCCGGCCGCCGAGCTGGCGCGCTACGCGGGGCCGGTGCTGGTGGTGCAGGGCGAGACCGACATCCAGGTCACCCTGGCCGACGCCGAACGTCTGGCGCTGGCGAGGGGGCTGGAGCCGGTCATCATCCCTGGTATGAACCATGTGCTGCGCGACGCCCCGGCGGACCGGGCGGCCAATGCGGCGTCCTACAGGCTGAGCGATGCGCCGCTCTCGGCGGGGCTAGCGGAGACCATCGCCGGCTTCGTCACCGGCCGGTGACGCGGCTCAGTTGGTCGGGCCGGTGACGTAGAAGGTGGCGCGGTTGCCGACGGCGTTGGCCCCGACCACCACAGCGCGTCCGTGGCCGCCGACCGAGACGGTGGCGGTGGAGGTCACGGCGGCGGTGTTGGTCTGGATGTTGGCGGCGACCAGCGTGCCCTCGCAGGCGGCGCACGCATAGGCGATAACGTTGTTGCCGACCGCCTCGGCCCCGACCTGGGCGTCATAGCCCCAGGCCCCGACAAAGGCCGCGTCGGCGCTGACCACACCGCCGTTGAACTGGCTGTTGTCGACCTCGACGTAGCGATCATTGTTGCCGACCTGGGCGCTGTTGCCGGCGGCGGTGGCCGAGGCTTCGGCGCGGCCGAAGTCGTACGCCGTCACCAGGGACGCGGCGCGCACGGCCGAGCGGCTGGTCTGGTCGGTGGCGGCGACGACCGAGCCGCCGGCGTTTCGGAGAATCGTCTGGTTGGCGGCGGCGCGGGCCCGGCCCGCGAGGTCCCAGGCGTTGCCGGCGTTGGCGCTGACGGCGGCGGTGACCAGCGCGCCGTCAGAGACCTGGCGGATGTCCAGCGCCGCGCTCGAGGCACCGGTCCCGCCGGACTGGACGGCGTTGCCGAGGGCCTGGGCCGAAACCATCGCCGCGGCGGGGATGTACCGGGTGAGGGCGAGGGCCCCGGCGTCGATCGAGGCGGCTGTCGAGGTCTGGGCGATACTGCCGCTGACCCGCCCTTCCGTGGCCCGGAGGGCGGCGACATTGCCCCGGGCGGTGGCGGTCAACTCGCCGCCCTCGAGAAGTCGGGCGGTGTCGTTCTCGATCCGGGCGCGGGCGATCACCGAGGGCGCGCCGACCGTTTGGCGGACGTCGAGGTCGAGGCTGCCGCGCTCGGCCGTGCCGCCGAGACTCTTGCCTGTGGCGTCAGCGCGGGCTTTCAATGGGCCGGTGTCGCCTTCCAGCGTCAGGCTGACGGTGGCGCGGGCCCCGCCCTGCATCGTCTGGTCGGAGGTCAGACGACCGTTGGTGTCCACCACGCTGGTCAGCACTTCGTTTCCCAGTGCGCTGGCGTAGGCGTCGACTGCGGCGGCGTCGACGACGTTCAGCGTCGTCTCGGCGACGCTGTCGTTCAGCTGGATCTGTCCGTTCAGGACGGTCGAGCCGTCCTGGGCCAAGGCCTCAGTAGCGGCCGCGGCGTACGTCACGGTCGCGGCGATCATGCCAGCGACCCGGCTCAGCGCGGGTTTCGCCATTGTTCGTGTCCGTGTTGGCGTAGGCCGGATAGTAACCGCCCGTGGGGCCCACGCTGCCGAGCGGGTCGTTGGCGGCGTCGAGACAGACCTGCGGGCCCGGCGCACCATAGAGATTGGCCATCATCTCCAGCGTGGCCCGCTCTACGAGGGCGCGCACGGCCAGTTGCACCGGCTCCATGCCGCCGGTCCCGGCGGACAGGTCGAAGACGTTGCCGTTCAGGAAGTCGAACAGGCCGGCGGAAACCTCACGGCCGACCACCTGCTTCTGGTAGGAGATGACATCGACCACCTCGAGCGTCTGGGTCTGTACCAGCCGCAGGTCGAGGGCGATGTTCATGACATAGATGCGCCCGGTGACGATCCCCGAGCCGCCGTGGTCCTGCACCTCGCCGCCGGCGACGTCGAAGCCGGCCGAGCGGATGTTGGCGTTCACCTCGGTGATGCCGCCGACGATGTAGAAGTCGGAGCCCGGTACCTGGCCGGCCATGATGCGCCTGAACTCGATTTCGCCCGGCGACTCGGGATTGGTGCCCTCGTCACCGATCAGGCGGTTGTTGGCGTAGCGCAGCTCCAGTTCGGACACCGAGGTGTCGAAGCGCTCGACGATGCGCGCGCCGGCCTTGGCGAGGGCGGAGGTGGCCATCAACGAGGCCCCGCCGGTGATCTGGCGGCCGCCGTCCGACGAGATGGTGCCCGTGTAGTCGCTGATCCGCCCCACCGCCATGCGCGGCGAGGGCAGGTTGTTGCGGCGAGCGTAGTCCGCGAGACAGTACAGGGCCGTGGAGTAGGGGGTCGGATTGGCCGTGACCGGTGCATTGCCGATGGGTCGGGCGTAGAGCCCGCCGGGGCCGGCGATCGGGCTGACCGCGCAGGCTGACAGCAGGGCCGCGGCGGCGGTCAGGACGCCGAGCGGGCGGGCGCGCTTGAGGGCGATTATCAGGCTCATGGCAGGTTCAGGGTTCCGTTCAGCACGGTGCCCGCCGTGACGTCGCCGCTGTTGGTCTGGCGCGAGTTGACGATCACGGTGTTGCGGCTGCCGGTGACGACCACATTTAGCTGGTTGCCGATGGCGGTGGCCCCGCCGACCTGGGCACCCCCGGTCTGGCCGCCGACGCCGGACCAGGCGCGGGCGACGCCGCCGGAGGACGAGGAATAGGCGCTGGCCCCGTCCTGGATGATGCCATTGACGATGAGCCGGTTGCCATTACCGTCACGGGTCGAGCCGGTCGCCGGCGTGGCCACCGCGGTGCGCGCGTCGCCATAGCCCGATTGCAGGCGGGCGGGCGTGGCCCCGTACGACTGGGCCAACGAGGGGACGGCGAGGCCCAGCGACAGGATCAGGGCGACCGGAGCGGCCGCGGCAAAGGTCGTCATGGTGCGTCTACCATCTTGGTAAGCGACCCTGGTTAAGCGGGCGCCACTGCAAACTGGGCCACGTCTCTTAAGAAGCGCTTGATGCGGGGCGAGGGGCGGTCCCATCTGGGGGGGCATGGTGGATGAGCCTCCCCGATTCGCGCGCACCGAGCGCATCTTCAACGCTCCGGCGGTGGCCGTGGCGCTGGCGCTCTCCATGCCGGCGCTTTTCTGGCTGCAGTTGCGCCTGCCCGGCGAGGGGATCGACTGGGCCCTGCGTCCGACGGCCGTTCTGGAGGGCGACGGGTGGCAGCTCATTACCGTCATGCTTCTGCACGGCGGCTGGGGCCATGTGGCCATGAACGCCATCGGGGCCCTGGCATTCGGGGCCGCCGTGGCGCGGATGCTGCCGGGCCTGCGCGGCGTCGGGGCTTTTCTGGCCTTCTATGTAGTTTGCGGCGCGCTGGCCGGACTGGGCTATGTCGCCATCCACCCGGACAGCGGCCAGGCGCTCGTGGGGGCCTCGGGCGCGGTGTTCGGCCTGATCGGCGCGGCAACCCGCCTGCTGGGCGGAGGCGGGCGCGTCCTGCCCCTCCGCGACCGGCGGGTGATTTCGGCCAGCCTGGCGTGGATGGGGCTGAACGCCTTCGTCGGCCTGATCGGCTTCGCGCCGGGGGCGGAGGGCGCGTCCATTGCGTGGGAGGCCCACGCCGCCGGCTTCATCGCCGGGCTGGTCCTCATCGGCCCGTGGGTCCGCCTTTACGGGCCGCGAATTGATTCGTCCGCGGATCTGGGCGAACCTCCCGTCTAGAAGCGGTCCGACCGCGACCGCCGGGGCGAGGGAAACGCGCATGCTGGTGGCCGAGATTCTCAAGAGCAAGGGGGGTGCCGTGCACGCGCTTGGGCCGAAGGCGTCCGTGGCCGAGGCCGCGGGTGAGCTTCAGGCCCGCCGGGTCGGGGCGCTGATGGTCTGCGACGGGGACGCCTGCGTCGGTGTTCTGTCCGAGCGCGACATTGTCCGCGCCGTGGCGCAGGACGGGGCCGTGGCGCTGGACAAGCCGGTCGCCGATTACATGACACGCGAGGTTATCTTCGCCGATCCGGGGGAGAGCGTGGACCAGCTTTTGGGCCGCATGACCGACCGGCGCATTCGCCACCTGCCGGTGCTGCGCGATGGGTCGCTCATGGGCGTGGTCTCCATCGGCGACTTGGTGAAGGCGCGGATCAATGAGGCGGCGTACGAGGCGGAAAGCCTGAGGAGCTATATCGCGGCGGGCTGAGTCCGCGGTTCGCCGAACGACGCGCCGCGAGAAAGTTTGAGGAATCGCAAATCAGCACTTGCGGCCCGGACGGGCCCTCGGTAAGTCGCCGCCTCGTTCGGAAACGGGCGGAGCCGAGGCGGCGGAGCGGGGGTCACCCCTGTGAGCGGTGCCGGGAGAAAGTGAAAAAAGTCACTTGCTTCTGACTTCCGGGCCGCGTAATCTCCGCGGCCTTGATCGAATCGATTGCGGCCCCGACGGGAAGGCCTACTTCCCGGAGAGGCGAGTGCTGTCTCTGAAGCTTGCGACTTCGAAGCAGCGGAAAAAGTTCTGAAGGTTTGGTTGACACGGGGAACGGGCCTCTTTAGAGACGCCGCTCCCGCCGCCCCGGAGGTTTCTTCTGGACGCGGATCCGGGAATGACGGTTTTTCTTCAGGAAGAACCGCTTGACACGGAAAACCGAGGCGACTAATTCGCCGCCTCCGCCGTTGCCGGGCGCTAAGCGGTGGGACCGGAAAGCCTCCGGTTCGGGTCTTTGAAATCGTTGATCTGGAAAGAGAAACGCAGGCGGCGGTGTCCTGGCGATGGTCTTCTGAGGCCATCTCGACACTGACAACTGCGGTCTTTTGAAAAGACACCATGAAGTCGATCTTCGGATCGATCGAGTGGGATCTCGTCAAGAAACGTAGACTACGCCAAACCGGCCCCTCGAGGGCCGATGACGCGAAGGTCAGTGCTCAACTCAACCTGAGAGTTTGATCCTGGCTCAGAGCGAACGCTGGCGGCAGGCCTAACACATGCAAGTCGAACGAACCCTTCGGGGTTAGTGGCGGACGGGTGAGTAACACGTGGGAACGTGCCCTTTGGTACGGAATAACTCAGGGAAACTTGAGCTAATACCGTATGTGCCCTTCGGGGGAAAGATTTATCGCCATTGGAGCGGCCCGCGTCTGATTAGCTAGTTGGTGAGGTAATGGCTCACCAAGGCGACGATCAGTAGCTGGTCTGAGAGGATGACCAGTCACATTGGGACTGAGACACGGCCCAAACTCCTACGGGAGGCAGCAGTGGGGAATCTTGCGCAATGGGCGAAAGCCTGACGCAGCCATGCCGCGTGGATGATGAAGGTCTTAGGATTGTAAAATCCTTTCACCGGGGACGATAATGACGGTACCCGGAGAAGAAGCCCCGGCTAACTTCGTGCCAGCAGCCGCGGTAATACGAAGGGGGCTAGCGTTGCTCGGAATTACTGGGCGTAAAGGGCGCGTAGGCGGACATTTAAGTCGGGGGTGAAATCCCAGGGCTCAACCCTGGAACTGCCTTCGATACTGGATGTCTTGAGTGCGGGAGAGGTGTGTGGAACTCCGAGTGTAGAGGTGAAATTCGTAGATATTCGGAAGAACACCAGTGGCGAAGGCGACACACTGGCCCGTTACTGACGCTGAGGCGCGAAAGCGTGGGGAGCAAACAGGATTAGATACCCTGGTAGTCCACGCCGTAAACGATGATTGCTAGTTGTCGGAGTGCATGCACTTCGGTGACGCAGCTAACGCATTAAGCAATCCGCCTGGGGAGTACGGTCGCAAGATTAAAACTCAAAGGAATTGACGGGGGCCCGCACAAGCGGTGGAGCATGTGGTTTAATTCGAAGCAACGCGCAGAACCTTACCACCTTTTGACATGCCTGGACCGCCACAGAGATGTGGCTTTCCCTTCGGGGACTGGGACACAGGTGCTGCATGGCTGTCGTCAGCTCGTGTCGTGAGATGTTGGGTTAAGTCCCGCAACGAGCGCAACCCTCGCCATTAGTTGCCATCATTCAGTTGGGAACTCTAATGGGACTGCCGGTGCTAAGCCGGAGGAAGGTGGGGATGACGTCAAGTCCTCATGGCCCTTACAGGGTGGGCTACACACGTGCTACAATGGCGACTACAGAGGGTTAATCCTTAAAAGTCGTCTCAGTTCGGATTGTCCTCTGCAACTCGAGGGCATGAAGTTGGAATCGCTAGTAATCGCGGATCAGCATGCCGCGGTGAATACGTTCCCGGGCCTTGTACACACCGCCCGTCACACCATGGGAGTTGGTTCTACCCGAAGGCGGTGCGCTAACCAGCAATGGAGGCAGCCGACCACGGTAGGGTCAGCGACTGGGGTGAAGTCGTAACAAGGTAGCCGTAGGGGAACCTGCGGCTGGATCACCTCCTTTCTAAGGATGTCCCTTCAGGCCCTCACGCCTATCGGGACGTCAATCAAATGCGGGGCACCGCCGTCTCCGTTTCTCTTTCCACTTTCGCACTTCTAGGCGCCGACCCTGCGGGTCAGGGCGCAGAAGTGTGCGTTCGCGAGCCCGGGTTGTTCAGCCTGGCTGTCGCGCTGCCATAGGCCCGTAGCTCAGGTGGTTAGAGCGTACGCCTGATAAGCGTAAGGTCGGCAGTTCGAGTCTGCCCGGGCCTACCAGCCCCCACCCAGGGCGCTGCGTGACGGTCGCCGACAGCTCTCCTGAGCGGACCCCGAGCGGGGCCATAGCTCAGTTGGTAGAGCGCGTGCTTTGCAAGCATGAGGTCGTCGGTTCGATCCCGTCTGGCTCCACCATCCGCTCCACAAGGTGCGGGGCGCGATCGCGAACAGGCTTCGCACCTGCCGGCTTCGGCGGGCTGTGATTGACATTGTGAAGGAAGGATTCGGCCGCCCAGTCATGGGTTAGAGGCCGTTTTCGAGAAGACATCGTCTGGCATAGTAAAACCAGGCATGGATCCGCCGCCCACCTCTTTCCAGGCGTCGGGCCATTCATGCATGGGTTTTGCTGAGAAACGATCAAGCGTTGAAGGGCTTCTGACGGATGCCTTGGCGCAGAGAGGCGATGAAGGACGTGGCAAGCTGCGATAAGAGCCGGGGAGGCGCTAGCACCCTTTGATCCGGCTATTTCCGAATGGGGAAACCCACCTTTACGGTCTTCCAACCTTGCTCTCAATCTGGAGGGTAAGGATTGGCGGATCGTTAAAAGGTACAATGACCTGAATACATAGGGTTCATTGAGCGAACCCGGGGAACTGAAACATCTCAGTACCCGGAGGAAAGGACATCAACCGAGACTCCCGTAGTAGTGGCGAGCGAACCGGGACCAGGCCAGTGCTCTTGTGAAATAAAGGCGAACGATCTGGAAAGGTCGGCCATAGCGGGTGACAGCCCCGTAGCCGTCAAACAGCAAGAGACTCGAGTAGGGCGGGACACGTGAAATCCTGTCTGAACATGGGGGGACCACCCTCCAAGCCTAAGTACTCCTCTGCGACCGATAGTGAACAAGTACCGTGAGGGAAAGGTGAAAAGCACCCCGACAAGGGGAGTGAAACAGATCCTGAAATCGGAAGCCTACAAGCAGTCGGAGCCCCCATGCGGGGTGACGGCGTACCTTTTGTATAATGGGTCAGCGACTTCATGTGTCGAGCAAGCTTAAGCCGTTAGGTGTAGGCGTAGCGAAAGCGAGTCTGAATAGGGCGACAAGTTCGACGTATGACGACCCGAAACCAGGTGATCTATCCATGAGCAGGATGAAGGTTGGGTAACACCAACTGGAGGTCCGAACCGGTGCCTGTTGAAAAAGGCTCGGATGACTTGTGGATAGGGGTGAAAGGCCAATCAAACCTGGACATAGCTGGTTCTCCGCGAAATCTATTTAGGTAGAGCGTCCGACGAACTCCCTGGGGGGTAGAGCACTGGATGGATGCGGGCGGCGCGAGCTGTACCAACTCTAACCAAACTCCGAATACCCAGGAGAGCTATCGGGCAGACACACGGCGGGTGCTAACGTCCGTCGTGAAAAGGGAAACAACCCTAACCATCATCTAAGGCCCCCAAGTAACGGCTAAGTGGGAAACGATGTGGGATTGCTTTGACAATCAGGAGGTTGGCTTAGAAGCAGCCATCCTTTAAAGAAAGCGTAACAGCTCACTGATCAAGCGATCCTGCGCGGAAAATGTAACGGGGCTCAAGCCGTTCGCCGAAGGTATGGGCGCAGTAATGCGCGGTAGCGGAGCGTTCCGTAAGCCGGTGAAGGTCAGTCGTGAGGCTGGCTGGAGGTATCGGAAGTGAGAATGCTGACATGAGTAACGATAGGAGTGTGAGAGACACTCCCGCCGAAAGACCAAGGGTTCCTGCGTAAAGCTAATCTGCGCAGGGTTAGTCGGCCCCTAAGGCGAGGCTGAAAAGCGTAGTCGATGGGAAGCAGGTGAATATTCCTGCACCAGCTGGAAGTGACGGATGACTAAACTCGTACAGACTTATTGGATTGTCTGTGCGGGGGCGTTGTCCCTGGAAATAACTCCAGCAGAGACCGTACCCGAAACCGACACAGGTGGTCAGGTAGAGCATACCAAGGCGCTTGAGAGAACTGTGCTGAAGGAACTCGGCAAATTGCACGCGTAACTTCGGAATAAGCGTGACTCACCCTGCGCAAGCAGGAATGAGTGGCACAAGCCAGGGGGTAGCGACTGTTTAGCAAAAACACAGGGCTCTGCGAAGCAGCAATGCGACGTATAGGGTCTGACGCCTGCCCGGTGCCTGAAGGTTAAAGGGAGATGTGAAAGCGTCGAACTGAAGCCCAGGTAAACGGCGGCCGTAACTATAACGGTCCTAAGGTAGCGAAATTCCTTGTCGGGTAAGTTCCGACCTGCACGAATGGCGTAACGACTTCCCCACTGTCTCCAGCACAGGCTCAGTGAAATTGAACTCCCCGTGAAGATGCGGGGTTCCCGCGGTCAGACGGAAAGACCCTATGAACCTTTACTATAGCTTCGCCTTGGCGTTAGCGACCGTATGTGTAGGATAGGTGGGAGGCTATGAAACCGGGGCGCCAGCTCTGGTGGAGCCATCCTTGAAATACCACCCTTACTGTCGTTGACGTCTAACCGAGGGCCGTTATCCGGTCCCGGGACATGGCGTGGTGGGTAGTTTGACTGGGGCGGTCGCCTCCCAAAGTGTAACGGAGGCGCGCGATGGTGAGCTCAGAGCGGTCGGAAATCGCTCGTCGAGTGCAATGGCATAAGCTCGCCTGACTGCGAGACTGACAAGTCGAGCAGAGACGAAAGTCGGCCATAGTGATCCGGTGGTCCCGCGTGGAAGGGCCATCGCTCAACGGATAAAAGGTACTCTAGGGATAACAGGCTGATTTTGCCCAAGAGTCCATATCGACGGCAAAGTTTGGCACCTCGATGTCGGCTCATCACATCCTGGGGCTGGAGCAGGTCCCAAGGGTATGGCTGTTCGCCATTTAAAGTGGTACGTGAGCTGGGTTCAGAACGTCGTGAGACAGTTTGGTCCCTATCTGCCGTGGGTGTTCGAAGCTTGAGAGGATCTGTCCCTAGTACGAGAGGACCGGGATGGACATACCTCTGGTGGACCTGTCGTGGCGCCAGCTGCGCAGCAGGGTAGCTAAGTATGGAATAGATAACCGCTGAAAGCATCTAAGCGGGAAACTAACCTCAAAACAAGGCTTCGCTGAGGATCGTGGAAGACTACCACGTTGATAGGCCAGGTGTGGAAGCGCGGTGACGCGTGGAGCTTACTGGTACTAATAATCCGATCGGCTTGATCGTTTCTCAGCAAAACTCATTCGGTTTTATGCTGCCAATTAATTCGATGTCTTCTCACTGTTCTGTCTGATCGGTTGACCTGGTGACTATGTCGGAGGTTCCCCACCCGATCCCATTCCGAACTCGGTCGTTAAGCCCTCCAGAGCCAATGGTACTTCGTCTCAAGGCGCGGGAGAGTAGGTCGTCGCCGGGTCTACCGATCAGACAGACAGTCAGTTCGCCTCCTGCTCGCGACGCGATCGCTTGCGGCTTGAGGCGTGTTCTCGAACATCCTTCCTTCACAGACCGCCTTGCCGCGGGATGGAGCAGCCCGGTAGCTCGTCAGGCTCATAACCTGAAGGTCGCAGGTTCAAATCCTGCTCCCGCACCCAAGAACCACCCCACAGTCCCTGGCTGTGGGGTTTTTCGCGTCTGGCGAGGACGATCGGCTGTTGCACCATCTCAGGCCCCTTCCCCCCACCGCCGGCGTCGCTAAAGTCCGCGGCCTTGTGCCGTTCCGGGGGAAGAGATGACGAGGGCAGTAGGGGGGGTCCGCATGGCGGCGGCGATGGCGCTGGGGGCAGCGGTGGCCGCAGGACCGGCCATGGCGCAGAGCGCCGGCGAGGCCCTGACCTACCGGCAGCCGCCCGAGCCGATCGCCTCGATCCTCGACACGGCACCCACCCCCTTGTCGAGCCTCGGCCCGGATCGCAGCCGCTTGGCCCTGTTCAGCCGCTCTGCCCTGCCGCCGGTGGCCGAGCTGGCCGAGCCGACGCTGCGGCTGGCAGGTTACCGTCTCAACCCGCGCAACAACGGTCCCGCCAATGGCCGTCTTACCTGGCTGACCGGCATAACCTTCAAGAATGTCGAGGACGGGCGTGAGGTCGCCGCCGCCCTGCCGGCCGGCACGCGCTTCATTGCCCCGACCTGGTCGCCGGACGGGGCGAAAGTCGCTCTCCTGAAGGACGCGCCGACCGGGCTTGAGCTGTGGGTCGTGGACGCCGCCACCGGTGCCGCCCGGGCCCTGACCGGTCCGATCGTCAACGCCGCCGCCGGGGCGGATCTGGCTTGGTCGCCGGACAGCCGCGCCGTCCTGTTCCGCGCCATTCCCGAAGGCCGCAGGCCGGCCCCGACGCCGGAGGTCGCCCCGAATGGGCCGGTGATCGAGCAGACGGGCATCCGCCCAGCGCCGGTGCGCACCTATCAGGATCTGCTGGGCAATCCAGCCGACGAGCGCCTGTTCGATCACTACTTCACCGCCCAGCTGGCCATCGCCGGGATCGATGGCCGCGTCACGCCCATCGGAGCGCCGGGCATTCTGCTCGACGCGGCCTTCTCGCCCGACGGCACCTGGATCCTGCAGACGCAGGTCAAGCCCCCGTACAGCTATGCCGTCCCGGCGCGGCTGTTCCCGGCCGAGACCGCGGTGCTGGATCGCACCGGCCGCGTGGTGCACCAGGTCGCCGACCTGCCGCTGCGCGACAACATCCCGCCGCCGTTCGACGCGGTGGCGCTGGGCCCACGGTCTGTGCAGTGGCGCGCCGATGCGCCGGCCACCCTGGTCTGGGCCGAGGCCCAGGACGGCGGCGACCCGCGCACCCCGGCCGAGATCCGCGATCGCGTCTTCATGCTGTCAGCGCCCTTCACCGGCGCGCCGGCGACCCTCGTGGACCTGCAACAGCGCTACGCCGGCGTGACCTGGGGCCGCGACGACGCGGCCATCGTCACCAGCCGCTGGTTCAACACCCGGCGCGAGACCCGTATTCTGGTAGATCCATCCAACCCGGGGCAGGGGCGGGTGATCGTCGAGCGCAACTACCAGGACCGCCACAATGACCCGGGCTCGGCCCTGACCGAACCGAACGCTGCCGGGCGCCAGGTCATGGTGTTCGCCGCCGACGGCGAGTCCATCCTGCTGGAGGGCGACGGGGCGACGCGCGAGGGCGAATTCCCCTTCCTCGCCCGGCTGAACCTGCGCACCGGCGAGCGTACCGAGCTGTGGCGGTCGTCGCGCGACGCCTATGAGACCATCGTCGGCCTGCTGGCCGAGGACGGCAGCCGTCTGGTGACGCGCCGCGAGACCCGCGACACGCCGGCCAATCTGATGATCCGCAGCCTTGACGGCGCGGCTCCCACCCCGCTGACCAGCTTCCCCGACCCGGCGCCGCAACTGGCCGGGGTGACGCGCCAGCTGATCACCTACACCCGCGCCGACGGGGTGCAGCTGTCCGGCACCCTCTATCTCCCGACCGGCCATGACGCCGCGCGCGACGGTCCGCTGCCGCTGGTGATGTGGGCCTATCCGGCCGAGTTCACCGATCCGTCGGTGGCCGGCCAGGTGGTCGACACCGGCAACCGCTTCGTGCGCCCGGGCGGCTCGAGCCACCTGTTCCTGCTGACCCAGGGCTATGCCGTGCTGGACGACCCCTCCATGCCGATCGTCGGCGTCAACGGGGCGGAACCCAACGACACCTATGTCGAGCAGCTGAGCGCCAGCGCCCGGGCCGCGGTGGACGCTGTGGTCGCGATGGGTGTCGCCGACCGCGACCGGATCGCTGTCGGCGGGCACAGCTACGGCGCCTTCATGACCGCCAACCTGCTGGCCCACACGGACCTGTTCCGCACCGGCATCGCCCGTTCCGGCGCCTACAACCGCACCTTGACGCCGTTCGGCTTCCAGGCGGAACAGCGTACCTACTGGGAGGCGACAGACACCTACACGCGGATGTCGCCCTTCACCTACGCCAACCAGGTGAATGAGCCGATCCTGCTGATCCACGGCGAGATCGACGACAACTCGGGCACCTTCCCGGTGCAGAGCGAGCGCTTCTTCGCGGCGCTCAAGGGCACGGGGGCCACCGCCCGCTACGTGGTCCTGCCTTACGAGGCGCACGGCTATCGCGCCCGGGAATCCGTCGGCCACACCCTGTGGGAAATGGTCGAGTGGCTGGACGCCCACGTGAAAAACGCGCCGCCGCGGAACTGACGCGGTCCGGGCGGCGGTCGGCCTTCAGGTCGCCGCCCAGCGCCGCAGCAACGCGCCGATCGCCTTGTCCAGCGCCAGCCGCCCCCGCGGGTCGCCCTCCGCGGGCCAGGCGGCGCGGGCCCGCTCGAGGTCCCACAGCACCTCGCGGGCGGCGGCGTCGGCCACGAGGCTCTCGATCCAGCCGACGCAGGCGAGACGGACGCCCCGGGTGACCGTCTCGACCCGATGCACGGCTCCGGACGGATAGAGGACGAGATCACCGGCGGGCAGCCTTAGCCGGCGGTCCTCCAGCGGATCCTCGATGGCCAGGGCCCCGCCCTCGTAGGCGTCGGGCGCGCTGAGGAAGAGGGTGAAGCTCAGATCCGTGCGCAGGCGATCGTCCGCCGCGCCCATCAGGGCGTTGTCGACATGATCGCCATAGCCGCCGTCGACGCTGGTGCGGCTGATCAGCAGCCGCGTCACCCGCCGCGGCCGGGCCGCGGTCGCCAGCACCGGGTGGGCGAGGATGCGGCTGCGCAGGAACTGCTCCAGCGCCTGACCGGACGCTCCGGACAGGTCCGCCTGTTCGTTGCGCTTGACCCCCCGCGCCGCCGGGCCGGCGGTGGCGGCCCCGTCCCGCCAGTCAAGGCGGGCGATCTGCGCCTGGACCCAGGTCAGGGCCGCCGGGTCGAGGACCTCGCCCGCGATCAGCAGCATGGGCACCTCAAAATGAGAACGAATTGCAAGTTCATGGCCATGCGTATAAGCCGTTGCGACGCACGACACAAAGGGACAGGCGGTATGTCGAACTTCAAGCGCTGGACGGCGGTGGGCCTCGGGGCGGCCCTGATTGCGGGTTGCTCGGGCGAGGCCGAGCGCCCGGCCGAGGCTCCGGCGACGACCCCCGCCGCCGCCTCGGGCGAGGGTGCCGGTGAGGGCGGGGAGTCCGGGGAGGGCGGCGTCAACGTCGCCGCCGCGGCCACCGACCCGGTCGTCTATCTGTCCGCGCTCGCGCTGGTCGAGGCCCATGTTCGCGCCGCGGCCGAGGCGGCCGGCGCCGGCGAGCGCCAGGCCGCGGCCGAGATGTTCGCCCATCCCGTCGGCGAGGTTCTGGTCGACATGCAGCCGACCTTCCAGCAGCTCGGCGTCGACCCCTTCGAGGACCCCTTCATCGCCGCCTCGACCGCGACGGCTCAGGGGGCCGGGCCGGCCGAGGTCCGGCGTCTGGCCGACGGCCTGCTCGCCATGCTGGAGAGCGCCGAGGCGCGCGCCCCGGCCGGCGGCCTGCGCAATCCGGATGTGGCGGCGGCGGTGATCGCCGACCTCGTTGACCGCGGGGCCCTGCAGTACGCCACGGCCAAGGGGTCTGACGCCTATGAGCCCTATCTGGACGGCTATGGCTTCCTGCTGACTGCCCGCGCCTGGCGCGATCGGCACGGGGCGGAGATCGCCCGCGCGACGCCGGAGACGGCGCGGAAGATCGACGAAGCGATCGCCGCCCTGGCCGCCGCCTATCCGACGCCGACCCGGCCGGCGGCGCTGAACGCGGATGAGGGCGTGCTGCTGGCCGCGGCCTCGCAGCTGAAGCTGGCGACCTCTCGCTGAGCCTCGCGGCGCGCTCTCAGTCGAGGGCGCGGATCTCCGGAAGGCCGCGCAGGGCGCCAGCGGAATCGAGGCCGTAGCCGACCAGATAGCGCGCGGGCGCCTCCCAGCCGACGAAGTCGGGCGCGATGGCGCGCGGCTCTGGCCAGGGTTTGCGGGCGAAGACGCAGGTCAGCACCTCGGCCGCGCCGGCCTCGCGCGCCAGCCGAGCCGCTTCGGCGAGGGACAGGCCGGTGTCGAAGACGTCGTCGAGGATCAAGGCGCGCCGGCCGGCCATCTCACGCTGGAACGGCGCGCGTATGCCGATGCGCCCGCGGCTGGTCCGATTGTCGCCATAGGAGGACAGCCACAGGGCGTCGAAGCGCACCCAGCGACCCTCCCGGGCGAGAGCGCGGGTCAGGTCGGCAGCGAACCAGATGCCGCCGGTGAGCAGGACGGCGGCGACGGTCTCGTCATCGATGCGCGGAGCAATGGCGCGGGCCAGCGCGGTGACGCGATCGGCGATGCCGGCCTCGTCGAGCAACACCTCGCCGGGTGGCGGGGCCGCCTCAGCCATGGGGGCGCGCCGCGGCCGGACGCAGCGACACTGCCGGGCGCAGGCCATGCGCCGGCGGTTCTTGCGCATGGGCACCGTGGTTGGCCGCCGCCGGAGCGCTGGTGCCATGGGCGGCACCATGGTCTGCGCCAGGGCTCGGGCCATGCGCCGCGTCGGGCGCGTCGTGATGGGCGTCAGCGGCACCATGGGCAGTCGCGAGCGGTGCTGCGTGGTCCGGAACATGTCGGCTGGAGTCGTGGCTCGTCGCGGCCGGCGCTGGAAGATCGCCGCGCACGAAATCCACCCCGACGTCGGCGGCCTTGGCGGCCGGGTCGGCTATCAGTACAGCGAAGCCCTGGACCCCGCCCGGCAGAACCGGGGCGGCGTCGATGCGGACAACAGCTTGGCCGATCTCCGCGCCGTGAGAGTCGAGCAGGGCGACGCGCACCGGCGGCACCGTCACCTCCCGGTCGCGGACGTTGCGCAGGGCACCCGAGACCAGCACCTTCGACGGGTCGCGCAGCGAGCGGCGGGCGCTGAGGGCCTCGAAATCCAGCCCGACGAGGTTCACCGGGGCACCGACCGCGGCATAGGCGGCGGCGGCGCGCGGGAACACCTCCACGACATTGACCCGGAACAGCCATGCCGCTCCCATGATGGCCACAAACACGCTGGTGAGGCCGGCCCACATCGCCCCATGGGTCGCTGCCCGGCGGATGCGTCGCTGCAGCTCGGCGCGGGCACGGTAGGCCTTGGGCAGCTCGGGTGCCGGGGTGGCGGCCAGAGATTCGGGGATGGGCGCGTGGTCGGGGTCAGGCACGGGGGCCGGCGCGGGTTCCACTGACAGGACCAGAGGCTCGTCAGGCGTCGCCATCCACTGGTGGGCACAGGACTGGCAGCGCACGCGACGGCCCTTGGCACCCAGCGCCTCGTCCGGCACTGAATAGCTGGTGGCGCACTCCGGACAGGTCAGTATCATGGCCGAAGCTTCCGAGGCGCGCCGCCTCCCTCCCCTGGGCGCGCACCGGCCGCCCTATCCGCGAAAATCATGACCGAGCCGACCCGTCGCGCCGCCGAAACCGCCAGTGCGCCTCCGACCGTCCGTCTGGAGGGGGTCTCCCTGCGCTACGACGGGGCGGCCCCGGTGCTTCGGGACATTAACCTCAGTTTGACGCGGGGCTCTTTCCACTTCCTTACCGGGTCGAGTGGGGCCGGGAAGTCGTCGCTGCTGCGGCTGTTGACCCTGTCGACACCGCCGACCGCCGGGCGAATCGAACTGTTCGGAAAGGATGTCACCCACGCGCCGCGGAAGGCGCGCCCGCCGGTGCGTCGCCGGCTGGGTCTGGTGTTCCAGGATTTCCGGCTGCTCGATCACCTGTCGGCCTTTGACAATGTCGCCCTGCCGCTGCGGCTGGCCGGTCGCCGGCCGTCGGACTATGCGGCCGACGTCGAGGAGATGCTGGCCTGGGTCGGCCTCGACGAGGTTGCCGGGGTCTCGCCGCGACAGCTGTCCGGCGGGGAGAAGCAGCGGCTGGCCATCGCCCGGGCGGTGATCAACCGGCCGGAACTGATCCTGGCCGACGAGCCGACCGGCAGCGTCGACGCGGCCATGGCGAGCCGGCTGCTAAAGCTGTTCCAGTCGCTCAACCGCCTCGGGGCGACGGTGCTGATCGCCAGCCATGACGAGGCGCTGGCGAAGCGATCTGGCGCGCAACGTCTGCGGCTGGAAGGCGGCCGGCTGGAGGCGGGCGCATGACCGGTCGCGGTCTGAGGCGCTTGGAGGGGCCGCGGCCGGGGCCGCTGCTGGCACCCGACGCCGGGGGCGCGCCGTGGTTGGCGGTGGTCATCGGCGTGCTGTGTTTCCTCGCCTGTCTCGCGGCGATGGGGGCGGCGGCCGCCGACAGGGCTGCGGACGGCTGGGCACGTCAGCTCAGGGGCGAAGCGACGGTGCTGGTACGTCCGCGTGCCGACGAGACCGCCACGGTCGCGGCGGCCCGGGCGGCCGAGACTCTGGGCGGCGTCGCAGGGGTCGAGGAGGCCGCGGCCCTGACCGTGGATGAGGCGCGCGCCCTGCTGCGCCCGTGGCTGGGCGAGAGTCTGGCCGACGATCTGCCCCTGCCGATGATGGTAACCGTGCGGCTGGATCCGACAGCGCCCGCCAGCGCGCCAACACTGAGCCGGGCGCTGGCAGACGCCGGCCTCGACGCGGTGGTGGACGATCACACCCTGTGGCGCGCCGGGGTCGAGCGCTCGGCCCTGACCCTGGTGATGCTGGCCGGGGCCGCCTTCCTGCTGGTGGCCGGGGCGGCGGGGGCAGCTGTGGCCTATGCCGCCGAGGCCGGAGTCGCCGGGGCCCGGCCGACCCTTGCGGTCCTGATGCTCAACGGGGCCGCCGATGCCACGGTTGCCGGCCTGTTCCAGCGGCGCTTTGCCCTGATCGCAGGTCAGGCGGCGCTGGTCGGGGCCCTCACCGCCGCCGGGCTGGTGGCCGTGCTGCGCCTGTTGGGCGGCGACGGAGGGTTGACCCCCGCCCTGCCGCTGGCGTGGCGCGACCTGCTGCTGATCGCGCCCTGTCCGCTGATCGCGTTTACCGTGGCCGCGCTCGCCGCTAGGCTGGCGGCAGGCCGAGCGCTGGCGTCGGTCGAGGAGGCGTGATGAAGGTCCTGACGGTTGCCGCCGTCGCGGTTGTGATCTGGCTGTTCGGCCTGTTCGCCTTCGCCGAGCGGGTGCGCGACTTCACGCCTGCGCCCGAGCCGGGGCGCGCCGACGGCATCGTCGCCCTGACTGGTCCTTCGGCCGAGCGGATCCACGCCGCCGTGCGTCTGCTGGAGCAGGACAAGGGCGAACGCTTGCTGGTCTCGGGCGTCAACCCGGAGGTGCGTCGGCAGGAGTTGCGCGCCCTCACCCCCGGCTCGAACCGTCTGTTCGACTGCTGCGTCGACCTCGGCCGCGACGCCGAGGACACGCTTGGCAATGCCCGGGAGATCGCCGCCTGGGCGGGCTCGCGCGGCTATGACAGCCTGATCGTTGTGACCTCGGACTATCACATGCCGCGCAGCCTGCTGGAGATCCGCAGCGCTGCGCCGGGGATAGAGCTGACGCCCTACGCCGTATCGACGCCGTCGCTGCACAGTTCGCGCTGGTGGCGTGCGGCCGAAACCGCGCGGCGCATGACGCTGGAGTACAACAAGTACCTCGGGGTCATGGCGCGCGAGGGCGTGCGCCGGGTGTTCGGCGACCGCACCGCCGACGCCACCCGCGAGGCCATGCGCGCCGCCGCCGAGAAGGCCGACGAGGCGCTCGCCGCCCCATGATCACCCTGCGCTCCCTCGTCTTCGTTCTCTGGCTTTATCTGTCGATGGCGCTTTTCGCCGTCGGCCTGTCGCCGGCCCTGCTTGGCCCCCACGCCATGGCCATGGGGGTGGTCCGCGGCTGGGCCCGCTTCGTCCTGTTCGGGCTGCGGCGGATCGCCGGGGTCCGGGTCGAACTGCGCGGGCTGGAGCACCGCCCCGCCGGTGCCGCCCTGGTGGCGGCCAAGCACCAGGGGATGCTGGATGTCGTGGCCCTCCTCGCCGTGCTGCCGGATGCCTGCTTCGTGCTCAAGAAGGAGCTGATGCCAGTGCCCTTCTTCGGCTGGTTCGCGCGGAAGACGCGGATGATCGCCGTGGACCGCTCGGGGCATGCCAAGGCGCTCAAGGGCATGGCCCGGCAGGCTCGCGCCCGCCTCGCCGAGGCGCGCCAGATCGTGATCTTCCCGGAAGGCACGCGCACCGCTCCGGGCCAGCCGGGGGACTACAAGCCGGGCGTCGCCGCTATCTATCGCGACCTTGACGGTCCCTGCTGGCCGGTGGCCACCAACTCCGGCGTCTGCTGGCCGGCGCACGGCTTCCGCCGCACGCCCGGGGTGGTGGTGTTCGAGTTTCTGCCGCCCATCCCGACCGGTCTGAAGCGCGCCGAGTTCATGGCCCGGCTGGAGGCCGACATCGAGGCGGCCTCGACACGATTGCTGTCCGCGCCTTGACTTCGCCATATCCGGGGCCCACCTGAGCCCCTGTCGCAGTCTCGCGACGTCCGGCGCGTTCCAGCGCGTGTGGGTTTCCGGCCTGGCCGGAAGCCGCTCTGTAGAGAGCGCCGGGTCCTCAAACCTCATCTGTCGCCCGGACACGCGGGGCGGCGCCCGATCCCGGCCCCGACTTCGGCGGCCACGGCGGTGCGCGGCCCTGACGATCAGGCCTGCCTGCGCTGCGCCGCACGCGAAAGACAGACGACACGTGTCGATCAACACTCTCGAGACCACCCGCGCCGACGCCCGCAAGGACGCCTCCAAGGACGCTTCCAGGGCTGGCGGCTTCGACGCCATGGGGCTCAACCCGCTGCTGCTGCAGGCCTTGAAGGCCGAGGGCTACGAGCGGCCCACCCCGATCCAGAGCCAGGCCATCCCGCAGGTGATGACCGGCAAGGACTTGCTGGGTATTGCCCAGACCGGCACCGGCAAGACGGCGGCCTTCGCTCTGCCGATCCTGCACCGGCTGGCGGTCAATCGCGTGGCCCCGGCACCGCGCACCACCCGCTGCCTGATCCTCTCGCCGACCCGCGAACTGGCCAGTCAGATCGCCGAGAGCTTCAAGGCCTATGGCCGTCACCTCGGCTTCCGCGTCGCCGTCATCTTTGGCGGCGTCAGCTATGGCCCACAGGAGCGTGCCCTGCAGCAGGGCCTCGACGTGCTCGTGGCAGCGCCCGGCCGCCTGCTCGACCACATGCAGCAGAAAAACGTCGACCTGAGCGCGACCGAGATCTTCGTGCTCGACGAGGCCGACCAGATGCTGGACCTCGGATTCATCAAGCCGATCCGCCAGGTCGTGTCGCGCCTGCCGATGCGTCGCCAGAACCTGTTCTTCTCGGCCACCATGCCGTCGGAGATCGGCAAGCTGGCCTCGGAGCTGTTGAAGGACCCGGTCAAGGTCCAGGTCACGCCCCAGTCCACCACGGTCGAGCGCATCAAGCAGTCGGTCGTCTGGGTCGAGCAGGGCCGCAAGCGCGCCCTGCTGCAGGAACTGTTCGCCGATGACGCCTTCAACCGTGTGTTGGTCTTCACCAAGACCAAGCACGGTGCCGACAAGGTGGCCGCCTATCTCGAGGCCGGCGGCGTCGGTGCCGGCGCAATCCACGGCAACAAGAGCCAGTCCCAGCGCGAGCGGACGCTGGCAGCCTTCAAGGCGGGCAAGCTGCGCGTTCTGGTCGCTACCGACATCGCCGCCCGCGGCATCGATATCGACGGCGTCACCCACGTGGTCAACTTCGAGCTGCCCTATGTGCCGGAGGCGTATGTTCACCGGATCGGCCGCACCGCGCGCGCCGGGGCCGATGGCACCGCCATCAGTCTCGTCGCCGGCGACGAGATGAAGCTTCTCAAGGACATCGAGAAGGTCACACGCCAGAAGATTCCATCCACCGATCGCCGCAATGACGCCGAGCTGGGCCGTCTGGACGCCGCCATCGCGGCCGCCGGAGTGGGCAAGAAGCCGACCCTGCCCGAGGCCGAGACCAAGAAGCCGCGCGGCGAGGAAGGCCCCGGCCGTCAGCGTCGTCGTGGCCAACGTCCAGCCGGCGGCGGGCAGCCCCACCGTCCGCGCAAGGGCGACGGCGGCCGCGACCGCGCTGCGCCGCCGGCCGCCCGCTTTGATCCGCTGGCCGGCGAGCGGGCCCCGACCAACGCATCGGGCGAACCGGCGGCGGTGGCCAAGCTGAAGCGCCGTCGTCGCCGTCCGTCCAATGGCGGCCGAGGTTACGGCGACAAGCGCGGCTGACGCGACTGCAAGGGGCCGGTCCCGCCACGGCGGGGCTGGCCTCAGCCGTCTGAAGAGACAGTCATGCCGGTGGCCGACAGGGCTGTGCGGAGGGTCTCGGTCGCCTCGGCCACCGCGGCGGCGTTGCGGCCACGCACGACCAGGCTCGTGCCGATCTCTCCCACCGTACCGTGGCCGAACGGATAGCTGCCGAGACTGAGGTCGGGGTGGGCTGCGGCCACGGCGGCAAGGGGGGCGGCGACATCGCCCTCGCCGACGCCGGAAACCCGGAGGCTGCGGGCGTGCACGACTGCCCCGGTGCGCAGGCGCGGAGCGACGTCCTCCAGCATCGCCTGCATGATCTTCGGCACCCCGGCCATGACGAACACATTGTCCAGCTGGAAGCCCGGCGCGTCGGTCACCGGATTGGCGATCAGCACGCCGCCCTCGGGGATGCGCGCCATGCGCCGGCGGGCGGCGTTGAACTGGTCGCCATAGCGCCGCGCCAGAAGCGCAAGGGCGTCCGGATGCTCCGGCAGCGCGACGCAGAAGGCTTCCGCCACCGCGTCGGCGGTCATGTCGTCATGGGTCGGGCCGATGCCGCCGGTGGTGAAGACGTAGTCGTGCGCGGCGCGCAGGGCGTTCAGCGCGCCGATGATCTGTTCCGTACGGTCGCCGACGGTGCGCGCCTCCAGCAGGTCGATCCCGAGCGCCGCCAGAAACCGCGCGATCGTGTTCAGATTGGTGTCTGCCGTCCGGCCGGACAGGATCTCGTCGCCGATGATGAGGACGGCGGCGGTGGGGGCTGCGTCGGACATGAGCGCAGGCTAGACCGGCCGGCATGATCTTCAAGTCGCCCCTTCGCCGCGCCGTCCTGCTGCGCCGCTACAAGCGCTTCCTCGCCGATGTGCAGCTGGAGGACGGGACCGAGACCACGGTGCACGTGCCCAACCCCGGGGCGATGCTGGGCCTGACGACGCCGGGGTCGCCGGTGTGGCTGTCGCGTTCGCCGGACACGAAGCGCAAGCTGCCGCTGACGCTGGAGCTGATCGAGGCGGAAGGGGGTCTTGTCGGGGTGAATACCATGAACCCCAACCGCATCGCCGAGGCGGCGATCGCTACGGGGGCCGTGCCCGAGCTGACAGGCTACGCCGGACTGGCGCGCGAGGTCCGCTACGACGTCGACAGCCGCATCGACCTGCTGCTGACCGACCAGGAGCGAGCTCCAGCATACATTGAGATCAAGAACGTCCACTTCCTGCGCCGGCCGGAGCTGGTTGAGTTTCCGGACTGCCGCACCACGCGCGGAGTGAAGCATCTCGGGGCGCTGGAGCGGGTGGTCGAGGCGGGCGGTCGCGCTGTCATGCTGTTCGTCATCCAGCGCATGGACGGGAAGGCCTTCACCACCGCGGACGACATCGACCCCCGCTACGGGCCGGCGCTCAGGGCCGCGGCGGCAGCAGGGGTTGAGGTTCTGTGCTATGCTTGCCATCTGACTCCTGAACAGATCCGTCTGGATCGCCGATTGCCGTGGCTGCCCGAAGGTCGCCACGACGCCTGACGCCCGGAATTGCCTGATGTACGAACCGCAGGACCTCGACGCCGACGCCCCCATGCGGTCCGCCACCATCCGCCTGCATGGGCCGGAGGACTTTGAGAGCATGCGCCGCGCCGGCCGACTGGTAGCCGAGGCGCTGGACATGATCACATCGCATGCGAAGCCGGGTGTAACCACCGGCGAGATCGATGACCTGATCCGCGAGTTCACTCTCGATCACGGGGCCCTGCCGGCCTGCCTCGGCTACAAGGGGTACGAGAAGACCGTCTGCACCTCGATCAACCACGTGGTTTGCCACGGGATACCGGGCGAACGGGTGCTGAAGGACGGCGACATCGTCAACATCGACCACACGGTGATCGTCGACGGCTGGCACGGCGACTCCAGCCGGATGTACGCCATCGGGGACATCAACCCGCGCGCCCGCAAGCTGGTCGATGTGACCTATGGGGCGCTTGAATTGGGTCTGGCGCAGGTCAAGCCGGGCCATACCTTCGGCGACATCGGCTTCGCCATCCAGAAGTTCGTGGAGGTCAACCGCATGAGCGTGGTGCGCGACTTCTGCGGCCACGGCATCGGCCGGGTGTTCCACGACAATCCGAACGTCCTGCATTTCGGCCGCAAGGGCGAGGGGGCGGTGCTCAAGCCCGGCATGTTCTTCACGGTTGAGCCGATGGTGAACCTCGGCAAGCCGCAGGTGAAGGTGCTGTCCGACGGCTGGACCGCCGTGACCCGCGACAAGTCCCTTTCGGCCCAGTGCGAGCACACCGTGGGCGTCACCGAGGACGGGGTCGAGATCTTCACCGCCTCGCCGGCCGGCCTGTTCCGCCCGAACTGAGCCGTTGGCGTCCTCCCGGTCGCCGCGTTAGCCTGACTTCGGCAGAGGAGGGGCGCATGGACGAGGAGCGCAAGGAGCCGACCCCGGGCGACCGTCGCCACCGCCCCTTGCCTCACCACGTCGGGCATCGCGAGCGGCTGCGTCGGCGCGCGCGGGGGGCCGGCCTGAATCACCTGCCTGACTACGAGCTTCTGGAGCTGTTCCTGTTCCGCAGCCAGCCCCAGGGCGATGTGAAGCCCCTGGCCCGGGCGCTGCTCGACCGGTTCGGCTCGCTGGCCGCCGCGCTGGCCGCCTCTGTCGAGGACCTCATGACGGTTCAGGCCCCGGACATCCGCGGGCGCATGAAGGGCGTTGGGGCAGAGACGGCGCTCGACCTCGCCGCGCTGCACGAAATCGCCCGGCGGGTGACCCTCGAGGAGGCGGCCCGGCGGCCGGTGATCAGCAGCTGGACAGCACTGGTGGCCTATGTCCGATTGTCGCTGCAACACGAACCGCGCGAGCAGTTCCGGGTGCTGTTCCTCGACAACCGTAACCAGCTGTTGCTGGACGAGGTGCAGAATCGCGGCACCGTCGATCATGCGCCGGTCTATCCGCGCGAGGTGGTGCGCCGGGCGCTCGAGCTGTCGGCGAAGAACCTGATCATCGTGCACAATCACCCGTCCGGTGATCCGACTCCCAGCCGTGCCGACATCGACATGACGCGGCAGATCGTGGAGGCCGCCCAGGCCCTGGCCATCACCGTGCACGATCACCTGGTCGTCGGCCGTCAGGGCGTGGCCAGCTTCAGGCAGCTGGGCCTGATGTAGGTCCCGGTTAAGTTTTGCGAGCCATAATCTGGTCAAACCAGAGTTCTTCGAATGCCTCTGTCCGCCGAAGCCCTTTATGCCGACCTGATCGCCGCGTTTCCCGACGCAGAGATTCTGATCGATGATCTGGCCGGGGACGGCGACCACTATCGCGCGCGGGTCGTCTCGCAGGCCTTCGCCGGACAGCCGCGCGTGCGTCGGCATCAGGCGGTCTATGCAGCCCTCAAGGGCAAGATGGGCGGCGAGTTGCACGCCCTGGCCCTGACCACCCTGACTCCCGCCGAAGCCGCTGCAGGAGGCTGAGATGCGCTACCGTCCCTTCGGCCGCGGCGGCGGCGCCCTGTCGAGCGTCAGCGTCCGGCTGGGCGTGGCGGCGGCGATTCGCGGGCCCGACTTTGTTCGGAGCCTGATCTATGCCGCGCTCGAGCAGGGCGTGAACGCCTATGTGCTTGAGAGTGCCGATCCCGTGCTGGCAGGGATGGTTGGCGACGCCCTGTCGGCGGTCGAGCGGGAGCTGGTGACGGTGGCGGTGACCCTTGGCGCCGGCGATGGTCGCCGCGGCTCGCTCCGGGACTTCTCGCCCGAGGGGCTGACCCACGCCATTGACCGTGTGCTGAATGTCTCCGGTCTGGGCTGGATTGATGTGTCCCTGCTGGACCAGCCCGGCGAGAACGAGTTGCCGCAGATTTCGCTGCAGGCGCTCAAGGCCCAGCGCTCGGCCGACCGTACCCGGATGCTCGGCGTCGCCGGCGACGGGGAGGTGATGGACGCTTACGTCTCCACCGGCGCCTTCGACGTCCTGGCCACGCCCTATCACGTGAACGCCCCATGGTCGGTGCGCAGCCGGATCCGTGCAGCGCGAGAGCGCGACATGACCATCCTGGCCTATGACTTCTATCCATCCGTGCTGTCGCGCGGGCAGCGAGTTGCGATCTCTGCGCCACCAGCGCGCCGGGGACTGTTCGGCTTGGGATCCAGCCGCGGGGCCCCTGACGCGGCGGCAGGGTCGGCCGACGCCTTTGCGTTTCTGCATTGCGTCCAGGGCTGGACGGCCGAGCAGTTGTGCCTGGGCTTCGTCCTGACCGATCCGGCGATGACCTCGGTGATGGTCGATGTGGATACCGTCGAGCGCCTGAACCAGATCATCGACGTGCCCGAGCGGGACCTGCCTTCGGGGCTGGCGGCGCAGATCGAGATGGCGCGGGTGCGCAGCGCCGCGGCCTGACAAGTCCGAGAGGTTCGTCCGGTGGCGCTTGACCCGGAAGGGGTGGGCGCCTAGGTCCGGCGGCAACCGCAAGAGGGCTTCCCCGTGACCGACGCTGCCGACAACCCCGTCCACGCCTTCATCGCCCGGACCATCACCGAGCATCCGGTGGTGCTGTTCATGAAGGGTGTGCCGGACCAGCCGCGCTGCGGCTTCTCCTCGCTGGCGGTGCAGATCCTCGACCACGTCGGCGCGCCGTTCGTCGGGGTCGATGTGCTGCAGGACGAGGCCCTGCGCGAGGGCATCAAAAGCTTCACCGACTGGCCGACCATCCCCCAGCTCTACGTCAAGGGCGAGTTCGTCGGCGGCTCGGACATCGTGCGCGAGATGTTCCAGTCGGGCGAGCTGCAGGCGCTGATGGCCGAGAAGGGCGTGGCGCTGGACGGCGGCGAGGCCTGATGGCCCGCAAGGCGCTGCAGCCGCGCGCGGACCGCGAGATCTTCGTGGTCCCGCTTGAGGTCCGGGCCGAGCACATCGACGCCAACGGTCACGTCAACAACGTGGTCTACGTCGGCTGGCTGCAGGAGGCCGGCACGGCGCACTGGAACACCCGGTTCGACGAGGAGACGCGCGCCCGCTGGTCGTGGGTCGCGCTGAGGCATGAGATCGACTACCAGCGCGGCATCGGCCCGGACGCGACCGGCGTCGTCGCCCGCACCTGGGTAGGGGATCCCGAGGGGCCGCGCTTCAATCGCTATGTGCGGATCGAGGACGGGGAGGGGCGACTGTGCGCCCAGGGCGTCTCCGAGTGGTGCCTCGTCGACGCCCGCTCGCTGCGGCCCCATCGCATCCCCGCCGACTTGGTGGCCCGGTTCGGGCGCTGAAGCGGACACCTGCCCCTCAGGGCAGGCGGATCGCGTTCATCAGGCGTACGGAGTCGCTGGCTTCAAGGCCGAGCTCGGCGTAGGTCCAGCTGACCTCCACGCCTTCCGGCACAAGGGCGCGGCAGGGGTCGGGGCGCACCCGCTCCAGGGTCAGGGCGGCCGGGCGGTCGCCGACCAGCCGGACCTCGAAGTTGGCCGCCGAGGTGCAGCCGTTGGAGTCGACGCGCACCATCAGCCGGCCGTCCTCGAAGTGCGCCGACCGCACGGTCTCGTCGGCCTCCCCGATCTCGTCGACGGCGGCGAGTTGGACCATCACGTCGCGCTCGCCACCCTCGCTGGCGTAGATCACGCAGCCGCCCAGAAGGGGAGCGGCAACGGCGATGAGGGCGAGGCTGCGGATCACCGTTCGACCTCGGCTGTGCCTTGGTGCACGATGCGGGTGGTCGGTTTCTCGGTGGCGATGATGATGCAGCCCGCCAGCATCGGGGCGGACAGGGCGGTTATCACGGCGGCGATCAGGACACGGCGCATGCGGGGCTCTCCTTCGGCATCCTAGCGTCGCCCAAGAGTGGCGCGAACAGACCGCGGAGACACGTTAATCTTTGGCAAGGCTACGCCGGAAGGTCGAGGCGATGCACCTGCAGCCCGATCGCAAAGACCGATGTCCCGGTCCCGTCGCGCACGATCCGGATCTTGTTGACCCCGGGCCCGAAGCCAGCCGGCGTCCAGCTGCGACCGCCGTCCCGGGTCTCAAGTCCACCAGGAACGGCGCCGATGTAGCCATGATCGGCATCGACGAAGCCGACGCCGAAGGCCCTGACCCGCGCATCGTCGATCAGGGGCATCTCGGTCCAGGTCAGGCCGCCGTCCGTTGTCCGGGCGAAGTAGCGCGCGCTGACGGCAGGGTCCGGATTGTAGCTCTGCAGGGTGACGTAGCCGACCTCGGGCGTCGGGAAGCTGGCCTTCCAGGTCAGTTCCCAGGGACGCGAGCTCTCGTGAACCGTGGACCAGCTTCGGCCGCCGTCAGCGGTGCGGAGGATGCGGGCGCGCGATTGGGTGACGTCGCCGTCCGTGGCACCGCAGATGAAGCCCACCTCGTCGGACACAAACAGCACATCTAGGATCATCGCGGTCAGGGAGGACATGTCGTCCGACGCCCAAGTCTCGCCAAGGTCCCGGGACGTGGCGAGAAAGGCCGGCGTACCGACCCTGCCGCCGGCCCGCAGCGTGACGCGGTGGTCCAGCACGCCAGCGTTGATGAAGGGCTGACGGTGAACGTCGATGGCGCAAATCCCCTTCACGGCGGGGCCGTCAATAATCACCGGCTCCCAGCTGAGGCCACCGTCGCGTGTACGATAGAGCGGTGTCGCGTCCGTCACGCCCGGAAAGTAGTCGGGCCCGATGTTACCGAGGAATCCGAGACGCTCGTCAACAAAGCCCAGCGCCCGCACGAAGGTGCCTGGCCGGTCCAGCACGCGCGTCCAGCTGTCGCCGCCGTCCTGCGTGGCGAACAGCTTGCCCTGGCCATTGCCGTACCAGCCGGTCCGGCGGTTGACGAAGGCGATGTCATCCTGCTTTCCGCGATACGCCTCGGTCGGCAGCTGCACCCATTCCGGCGTTCCGGCCCGGGCGATCCCGGGCGAGGCCAGAGCTGCGCTCCCGGCCATGATGAAATCGCGTCGATCCATGTCAAGATCCCCGTTGCATCGGGATATGGAAAGCCTGCCTTACAGTCGACGCAAGTGAAGCTTTGGTCATTTACGCGAAAGGGCCCCCGGATCGCTCCGGGGGCCCTGTCCGTGTCTTGCCGTCGGGTCGATTACGAGGCGTAGTATTCGACCACCAGGTTCGGCTCCATCTTCACCGGATACGGCACGTCGGCCAGTTCCGGGGCGCGCACGAAGCGCACCGAGAAGCCGCGGTCGCCCAGCTCCAGATAGTCCGGCACGTCGCGCTCCGACGACTGCTGGGCTTCCAGCACGAGGGCCATGCTGCGCGACTTCTCCTTGATGGAGATCACGTCATCGGCCTTCACGCGGTAGGAGGCGATGTCCACCTTCTTGCCGTTCACCAGCACGTGGCCGTGGTTCACGAACTGGCGGGCGGCCCAGACAGTCGGCACGAACTTGGCGCGGTAGACGACCGCGTCCAGACGGGCCTCAAGCAGCGAGATCAGGTTCTCCGAGGTGTTGCCCTTGCGACGTGCGGCCTCGGCGTAGGTCCGCGAAAACTGCTTCTCGGTGATGTTGCCGTAGTAGCCCTTGAGCTTCTGCTTGGCCTTCAGCTGCAGGCCGAAGTCCGAGACCTTCGACTTGCGGCGCTGGCCGTGCTGGCCGGGGCCGTAGGAGCGCTTGTTGACCGGCGACTTGGCGCGGCCCCACAGGTTTTCACCCATGGCCCGGTCGATCTTGTACTTGGCGCTGTGGCGCTTGGACATATGCTTCTCTTCGTCTCGATGCGGCCCGGTCCCTCCCCGAATGGAGGGACGATCTCAACGGCGGTTCACGCATCACCCGTGTAGAAGCCCGCGCACAGCCGGGGCTGGCGCGAGGAAGCCGGCCTTATGCCGACCCGCCTTCTTCAGGTCAAGGGATCAGCCGGCCGGCTCAGGTCGTGGCCGCGGCGTACAGGGCGTTGACCTTGTTCCAGTTCACCACCGACCAGAAGGCGGCCAGGTAGTCGGCGCGGCGGTTCTGGTACTTGAGGTAGTAGGCGTGCTCCCAGACGTCGGCACCCAGCAGCACGGTGCCCTTCTCGTCGGCCACATCCATCAGGGGATTGTCCTGGTTGGGGGTCGAGGTGACCTTCAGCCTGCCGTTCTGCAAGATCAGCCAGGCCCAGCCGGAGCCGAACTGGCCGGCCCCGGCTGCGTTGAAGGCGGTCTTGAAGGCGTTCATGCCGCCTAGGTCACGGTCGATGGCGGCGGCCAGCTCGGCCGAGGGCGCGCCGGTCTGGCCCTGCGGCGCCAGCAGCTCCCAGAACAGGGTGTGGTTCCAGTGCCCGCCGCCGTTGTTGCGCACGGCCCTGGGCAGGGTCGACATCACCGCGAACAGGTCCTCCAGCGACCGGCCCTGCAGGGCCAGGTCGGCGTCCACGGCCTTGTTCAGATTGTCGACATAGGCCTGGTGGTGCTTGCCGTGGTGGAAGGTCATCGTCTCCTTGTCGATGGCCGGCTCCAGCGCGTCATGGGCGTAGGGCAGGGGCGGCAAGGTGAAGGCCATCGGGCGACTCTCCGGGTCAGGGCTGAAAGTCGCCCACACATAGGTGCCCGCGGCCGGATGCCAAGCCGAACCTGTCGCCCGCCCCGCGGCAGATCAGCCCTTCAGCCGCGCCGCGTGGAACTCGAGGTGGTCGTCGATGAAGCTGGCATGAAGAAGTAGCTGTGGTCGTAGCCGGGCTGCATCCTCAGGGTAAGGGGCTGGCCCGAGGCCCGCGCGGCTTCGACCAGCAGCTCCGGCTTCAGCTGGTCCGCGAGGAAGGGATCGGCGTCGCCCTGGTCAACCAGGATGTCGTCGAACCGGCCCTTTGTGGCCCCGGCGGCGCTCAGCAGGGCGACGTCGTGGCGGGCCCAGGCGCTGCGCTCGGCACGCAGATAGGCGGTCAGGGCCTTCTCGCCCCAGGGGCAGCGGGTCGGCTGGCGATCGGGGCGAAGGCTGATACCGAGCGGAACAGGTCCGGGTGGTTAAGCGCCAGGGTCAGGGCACCGTGGCCGCCCATGGAGTGGCCGGAGATCGACCGGGTGCCGGTGGTCGGAAACGCGCGGTCGATGAGCGGGATCAACTCCTCGCCGACATAGGTCTCCATGCGGAAGTGCGAGGCACAGGGGGGCTCGGTGGCATCGACATAGAAGCTTGCGCCCTGTCCGAGGTCGGAGCCCGGATCATCGCCGACTGCCCCACCCTGAAGGTCCGGACCCCGGGGCGAGGTGTCCGGCGCGACGACGATCAGGCCGAGCTCTGCGGCGCGGCGATAGGTGCCGGCCTTGGTGGTGAAGTTGTCCTCTGTGCAGGTCAGGCCCGACAGCTAGATCAGCACCGGAAACGGCCCCTCGCCCGGCGGCGTGAACACCGACAGGGCCATGGGCGTGCCGGTCACGGCGCTGTCGTGCTTCAGGTAGCGCAGCACGCCGCCGTGGACGGCGTGGGTCTTTGTGACATCCATGCGCCTAGGCTTCGTACTCAATAAGGGGATTCCTCGCGCCGTTTGTTCGTGATTCACTCTTCTTGGATCGGAGGTGGATCATGGGCCGACATCTATACTGGCTGAGCGATGCGGGGTGGGGTCGGATCGAGCCGTATCTTCCGACCGGGCGGCGAGGGGCGCATCGGGTCGATGACTGGCGGGTGATCTCGGGCATTGTCCATATGCTCAAGACCGGGGCGCGCTGGCGCGACTGTCCGGCG
>Ga0315902_10000093_pt1 | contig 143606 bp, 132 predicted proteins | sample LakEriMetagenome_9_FD_203523 | JGI IMG/M metagenome (GOLD analysis project Ga0315902, IMG submission 203523) | Freshwater fungal communities from buoy surface, Lake Erie, Ohio, United States - Buoy 12 MA117 | ecosystem: Environmental > Aquatic > Freshwater > Lake > Lake biofilm | place: USA...
GGGCCGGGTTGGGCAAGGGCGCAAAGTAGTCGAGCGTGCTGTGGTGGTAAGGGTTGGGGGCTTGCAAGGCCCAGTTGGCGCCCTTGTGCAATTGCGCCTGAATGAAAGGGTCCAGGTAATCCGCTGGGGTCTCAAAATCGCCGCCAAAGACTTTTTCCGGGAGGGTCTGGACCACCGGGAAATACCACTGACCCTCAAAGCGCACGACCAGCGGCTTGTCATTGGACAAAAACTCGGCCCCCAGGCTGAGTACAAAAAGCGTCAGAAAAATGATCAGGCTGCCAAAACCCAGGCGGTTGCGCCGAAAGCGTTGCCAGGCGCGCGCCGAAGGCGAGGCCTGTGCTGGCCTAAAGGAAGTGGCGGTGGTGCTCATTTGTCGAACTTCACCCGCGGGTCCACCCACAGGTAACACAGGTCACTGATCAGCTTGGTCACCAGGCCGATCAGGGTGAACAAATACAAGGTGCCCAACACCACCGGGTAGTCGCGCCGAATCACCGCCTCGTAACTCAACAAGCCCAGCCCATCGAGCGAAAACAGGGTTTCGATCAGCAAGGAACCTGTGAAAAAGGCACCGATGAAAGCCGCCGGAAAACCGGTGACCAGCGGGATCAAGGCGTTGCGCATGACATGGCGGTAAAGCACCCGGTTTTCGCCCAGCCCCTTGGCACGGGCCGTCAACACATATTGCTTGCGGATTTCTTCCAAAAATGCGTTCTTGGTCAGCATGGTGATCACTGCAAACGAACCCAAAACGCTGGCCGTGACAGGCAAGGCGATGTGCCACAAATAATCAACCACTTTGGCGCCCCAGCTCAGCTGCTCCCAGTTGGAAGACGTCAAACCTCGCAGGGGAAACCACTGCAGCTGCCCGCCAAAAATGACGAGCAAGGCCACGCCCAGCACAAAGCCCGGAATGGCGTAGCCCACCAGAACCAGCAAACTGGTGAGCGTGTCAAAGCGCGTGCCAGCGCGTACCGCCTTGGCGATGCCCAAGGGCACAGAGACCAAATAACTCAGGAAAAAAGTCCACAAGCCCAAACTGATGGAGACCGGCAGCTTTTCCTGGATCAGGCTCCAGACGTCTTTGGGGTAGAAAAAGCTTTTGCCCAGATCAAACTGCGCAAACTGCTGCAGCATCATCCAAAAACGCTCTGTGGCTGGTTTGTCAAAGCCGTAAAGCGTTTTGATTTCTTCAATGCGGGCCGCGTCCACGCCCTGGCGTCCCCGGTAGCCGCTGCCCGACGCCGCTGCGCCCTCTCCGCCCGTGTCCCGGCCTTGCAACTGAGCCACCATCTGCTCCACCGGGCCACCGGGCACAAACTGGATCACCACAAAGGTCATCAGCAACACCCCGAACAAGGTCGGAATCATCAACAGCAGACGTTTGAAAATGTAGGCCAGCATGGGTCAAGGTGCCTTGGGGGAAACTGAAACAGGGGTGGAGGGCCTTGCATCCGGCGACCACCACACGGTGGTCACAAGTTTCTCGGGCTGGTAAAAACGGGGCAAGTCAGCCGGGCGCGCAAAAGCCTTGGCACGCCACGACACCCGGTGCACCGCGCCATACCAGTGCGGCACCACGTAATGGCCGTGGCGCAGCACCCTGTCCAAGGCACGCAGGCTGGTCACCAATTCGGGCCGCGAAGAGGCGCTCACCACCTTGTCCAGCAAGGCGTCCACGGCCGGATTTTTCAGACCCAACACATTGCCTGAGCCCTCCACATCGGCCGATCGGCTGCCAAAACGCTCCAACAGTTCTGTGCCAGGAGATTCACTGCCCACCGTGCGGCTGCTGATGATGTCGAAATCGAACACATCCATGCGCTTTTGCAACAAAGCAAAGTCAATGACTTTGTACTTCACCTGGATGCCCAGCTTTTCCAGGTTTTTGGCAAAAGGCGTGACCACCCGACCCATCGAACCCGAGCTGTCCAAAAATTCAATGCTGAAGGCTTGGCCGCTGGCATTGCGCAATGCACCGTCACGGTATGTCCATCCAGCAGCCTGGAGTAAATCGCGTGCTTGACGCAAATGGTCGCGCAGGGTGTGACCGGATTCGAGCGCCAGATCGGTCTTGGGCGGCTGAGGCACGTCCTGCTCGAACACGGCAGAAGGCAGTTTGTCTCGCAATGGCATCAGCAAAGCCAATTCATCGGGGCCAGGGCGCCCTTTGGCCTCGAAATCGCTGGCCACGAAATATCCACGAACTCGGCTGTAAGCGTTGTAAAACAATTGCCGGTTCAGCCATTCAAAGTCCATGGCCAAAGCAATGGCCTGGCGCACGCGCACATCCTTGAACTTGTCTCGCCTCAGGTTGAACTGAAAACCCTGGAAGTCGCCTGCGTTGCCATGCTGCAATTCGGCCTTGATCAGCTCGCCACGCTCAAAAGCGCGCCCGGTGAAGGCCCTGGCCCATTCCCGCGCAATGAAAGACTGCATGTAATCGAACTCACCCGCCTTGAAAGCTTCGAGTTGCGCGGTGCTGTCTTTGTAGATTTTGTAGGTGATGCGGTCGAAATTGAATTGCCCCTTGCGCACATTCAAATCCTTGGCCCAATACTCGGGGTCGCGCACATAGGTGATGTCCTTGCCGAACTGAACCGGACCGATGCGATAAGGCCCGGACGCGATCGGGATGTCCGTGACCATTTGGTCCAGCGGTTTATGAGCCGCTTTGGGGCCCTCGCCTTGCAGTCCCCACTTGGCACTGAACACCGGCAAACTGCCCACGATCAGGGGCAACTCCCTGTTGGGGCGGACAAAATCAAAACGGATGGTTCGTTCCGAGAGGACAGTGGCACCCTTGACCTCGCCAAAGTACGTTCGGTATTGAGGTGCCGCCTGCTTGCTGGTCAAGCGCTCAAATGAATGTTTCACATCCGCAGCCAAAACCGGATCACCGTTGTGGAAACGCGCCTGCGGGTGAATCTGAAAAGTCACCGACAGGCGGTCTGACGCCACCTGGATGTCGGAGGCCAGCAAACCGTAAGCGGTGGTGGGCTCGTCCATGGTGCCCACCAAAAGGGTGTCGAACATCATGCCCAGCATGGAGGGCGGCGCACTGCCTTTCAAGGTGAAGGGGTTGTACTTGTCGAAATTGGACTGGCGGGTTGGTGGCACCAGCACAATGGCGCCCCCTTTGGGTGCATTCGGGTTCACATACGAAAAATGCGTGAACCCAGCGGGATAACGGATATCGCCAAATTGCGCGTAAGCATGGGCTGCGATGGCGTGACCTGACACGCTGAGACCCAGGGCCAGCAAGCAGATTGACCAGAATCGGGCCGTCGTTCTTCGCATGCGACAATTCTGCCCACATTTTTCAGGAGTTGAAGACATGACCATAAAAACAGGATTTCTGTCAGGTAAAAAGTTGCTGATCACCGGGGTGTTGTCAAACCGTTCCATCGCCTATGGCATCGCCAAGGCCTGTCACGCCCAAGGTGCAGAGCTGGCCTTCAGCTACGTGGGTGAACGCTTCAAGGACCGGATCACCGAGTTCGCGGCCGATTTCGACTCAAAATTGATTTTTGATTGCGATGTGGGCAGCGACGAGCAGATCGAAAAATTGTTCACCGACCTGTCAGCCACATGGCCCAAGTTCGACGGTTTTGTGCACGCCATCGGCTACGCCCCACGCGAAGCCATTGCGGGTGACTTTTTGGATGGCTTGTCGCGCGAAGGCTTCAAGATCGCGCACGACATCAGTGCCTACAGTTTCCCGGCCATGGCCAAAGCCGCATTGCCTTACCTGAACGACAAGGCCTCTGTGCTGACCTTGACGTACCTCGGCGCGATCCGCACTGTCCCCAACTACAACACCATGGGTCTGGCCAAAGCCAGCCTGGAGGCCTCGGTGCGCTACCTGGCCGAGTCGCTGGGCAGTCAAAACCGGGGCTTGCGCGCCAACGGCATCTCGGCCGGTCCGATCAAGACACTGGCCGCCAGCGGCATCAAGGGTTTCGGCAAGATCTTGTCGGTGGTGGCCGAAGCTTCGCCGATTCGCCGCAATGTGACCATTGAAGACGTGGGCAACGTGGCCGCCTTCATGCTGAGCGATCTGGCAGCAGGTGTGACCGCAGAAATCACCTATGTGGACGGTGGCTTCAGCCAGGTTGTTGGGGGCATTGCCGAGCCAGCGGCCGTTTGACACACCTGGACCGCCAGCCACTGGCTTGCATGTGACAGCGTGCAAATCGACCGAACCGCATAATTGGTCCATGTCAGACACTGCGCCTCTCAACAAGCCAAGATCCAAAATGGATCTGTTTGTCTCTTTCACCGTGTTGGCGCTGCAAGGCTTTGGTGGGGTTCTGGCGGTGGTTCAGCGTGAGCTTGTTGAAAAAAAACGGTGGATGACCCAAAGCCAGTTTGTGGAAGATTGGGCTGTGGCCCAGATCATGCCGGGTCCGAATGTGGTCAATTTTTGTTTGATCATTGGTGGTCGGCACTTTGGCTTGGGTGGCGCTTTGGCTTCCATGGCGGGGCTGCTGATCGCCCCTTTGGCTGTGGTCTTGGTATTGGCTTCTGTTTTTGGTGGGGTGTCTGATGCGGCTTGGGCACAAGGTGCCTTGCGCGGCATGGGTGCCGTGGCGGCCGGTTTGATTGCTGCCACAGGCATCAAACTGATTGGTGCCTTGAAAAAAACCCCCATGGGCATGGCCGTTTGTGTCCTGGTCATGGCGGCGACTTTTGTGGGCGTGAGCTTGTTGCGCTGGCCCTTGCTCTGGGTCTTGTTGGGCATTGGATCATTGTCATGTGCATGGGCCTATGCACAGTTGTCCCGTTTGGCTGCATCGGGGACAGGCTCATGATGCTCAGTCTTCAATTGAGTGTCAGTGACTGGTTGTCTTTTTTCAACCACTTCTTGTCTTTGTCACTGTTGGCTGTGGGTGGGGCCATCATCACGGCGCCGGACATGCACCGTTTTCTGGTGGATCAAAATGAATGGCTGACTGAACAGCAGTTCAGCTCTTCCATTGCGTTGGCCCAAGCTTCGCCGGGTCCAAATGTCTTGTTTGTGGCGGTGATGGGGTGGAATGTGGGCCTGAATGCTGGCGCAGGCTTGGGTGGAGGCTGGATGAGTGTGGCTTTGTCTGCACTGGGCGTGTTGCTCAGTCTTTTGGGCATCATGCTGCCCTCTTCTGTTTTGACCTACACCACCACCCAGTGGGCTCAGCGACACCGTGACAATCAGGGCATCAAGGCGTTCAAGTTGGGCATGGCGCCCGTGGTGATTGCCTTGCTGATGTCCACGGGCTGGCTTCTCACGGCCAGTCATGACCAACCCAGTCAAGACTGGCCTTTATGGCTTTTGACAGGGGTATCGATGCTGCTGGTCTGGCGGACCCGCATCCACCTGTTGTGGCTCATTGGTGCAGGCGCACTGCTTGGCGCTGTGGGCTGGATTTGAAGCAGCCAAGGCTTCAGCGCTCACCCCCAGTCACTGAGCCTCAGCGTGGGCTTTCAAAGAACACCGTGTTCGAGTAATCACTGACCTCGAAGTAAACCTTCTTTTCGCCCGGATCGACCTCGAAATTGAAGTTCTCATCGAGCACACCATAACCGTAGCGATAAGCACGTGGGACTTTGTCATCGGTGCCCAAAGCGGTGCTGACTTTGTCCACTTTGATGAACCGGCGCACCAACTTGTCGCCCGCATACACCTCCATGACACCGTTGGTCCCGGTCCAGTTCTGAATGCTGCGGCTGATTTTGTTTTGTTGTTCTTGCGTGCAAGCAGCCAACAGGCTGGCCGCACCCAAGGTGAAGATCAGCCCGAAGCGCGTGATGTGGATGGTCATGGTGTGCTCCCTGTTTGAATGGTTGTCTGTCTTGTTCTCATCTCAGCTGCGCTGGCGCAAGGCTTCGTAGAGGCAAACGCCACTGGCCACCGACACGTTCAGGCTTTCCACCGCACCACGCATCGGGATGCTGACCAGTTCATCGCAGTTCTTGCGCGTCAATTGGCGCATGCCCGCACCCTCTGCCCCCAGCACCAAGGCGGTAGGCACTTTCAGGTCGGCTTGGTAAATGGTGCGTGGCGCATCGTCGCTGGTGCCCACGATCCAGATGTTGCGCTCCTTGAGTTCGCCCAAGGTGCGCGCCAAATTGGTGACCATGAAATACGGCATGGTTTCAGCCGCACCACTGGCCACTTTGGCCACGGTGGCATTGATGCCTGCGGCATGGTCTTTGGGTGCGATGACCGCGTGAGCGCCCGCGCCATCGGCCACTCGCAAACAAGCGCCCAGGTTGTGCGGGTCGGTCACGCCGTCCAGCACCAAGAGCAAAGGCGGGCCCTGCACGGTGTCCAGCAAGTCGTCCAAGGAATGGTTTTGGGGGATCGGTTGGACCAAAGCCACCACCCCCTGGTGTCCGTGTCCACCGGCCAGTTTGGCCAGGCGTTCTCCGTCCGATTCGACCATGCGCATGCCCGCGTCACGGGCTTTGTCGATGAATTGGCGCATGCGGGCATCGCGCCGGCTGAGCTCGTAATGGATTTCAACGACAGATTGGGGGGCGATCTTGAGGCGAACGCCCACGGCATGAAAGCCAAACAGCACTTTAGGAGATGACATGCCCTGATTATCGTTGCTCCGAGCCGAACCTTGGCCACGCACCTGAGGCGCCAAGCCAATCCGCTACTGATGCAGACTCAGGCCGGGGATGGCTCCGACAAATGACCGGCCTGGATGAGCAACATGCGCTCGCACCGGGCCGCCAACTGGCGGTCGTGCGTGACCAAGACCAAGGTCGTGCCCTGCTCGCGGTTGAGCGCGAACATCAAGTCCATGATGGATTCCCCGGTGGCGTGGTCCAGGCTGCCAGTGGGTTCGTCGGCCAGCAGCACATCGGGCTGCACCACAAAGGCACGGGCCAGCGCCACGCGTTGTTGCTCACCGCCACTGAGCACTTTGGGCAGGTGTTTCAGGCGCTCGCCCAAGCCCACACGCTGCAGCATGGCCGTCGCGGTACTGCGGGCATCGGGGCGATCCACCAACTCCAGCGGCAACATGACGTTTTCAAGGGCCGTCAGGTTGGGCATGAGCTGAAAGCTCTGGAACACAAAACCCACATGTTGGGCCCGAACGGCCGCTCGCTCGTCCTCGGACATGTCGAAGAGCGATTGCCCAGCCAGCAGCACCTGACCGGTGCTGGGTGTGTCCAATCCCGCCAGTATCGCCAGCAGTGTGCTTTTTCCCGAACCCGATGCACCGACAATGGCGGCTGTTTCCCCGGCGTTCAATGAAAAATCGATATCGCGCAAAATGCGCAGTTCGCCACTGGCGTCTTGCACCGTTTTGGAGACCCCACGCACGGCAATGATGGATTCAGGCATGCACAAACCTTTGTTAAGACGACGCCACTTTAACTGGACCTGGCTGGCCCTTGTCGGCTGGGGCCTTGTAACGCCTTGGGCGGCCGCCTCCGGACAACGCATTTTGGTGGTGGGCGACTCGCTCAGCGCCGAATACGGCCTGGCCCGGGGCACAGGCTGGGTGGCCTTGCTGCAAAAACAACTGGCCACCGAAAAACCGGGTGTGGAAGTGGTCAACGCGAGCATCAGCGGCGAGACCACCTCTGGCGGGCGCTCACGCATGGCCGCTTTGCTGAGCAAACACCGGCCCACGCATGTGATCATTGAGCTGGGGGGCAACGATGCGTTGCGGGGCCTGCCCATGTCCATGACACAAGCCAACTTGCTGGACATGACGAAACAAGCCAAAGCGGCCAAAGCGCAGGTGCTGCTTTTGGGCATGCACATGCCGCCCAATTACGGCCCCGAGATGGCGCGCCAATTCGAAGCCGCTTATGCCCAAGTGGCCAAAAGCGAAAATGCTGCGCTGGTGCCCTTCTTTCTGAAAGGCATTGGCGATGACCCCGAACCGCTCAAATGGTTCCAGGCCGACCGCATCCACCCCAATGAATCCGCGCAGCCGCGCATGCTGGCCAATGTCTGGCCCGCCCTGAAGAAACAACTGAAATGAGCGTTCACCTGATCTCGGCTGTTCAGGCCATGGCCCAACTGGACCAGTTTGACGCCATCGTGGATGCACGCTCAGAAGGCGAACACGCCGAAGACCATCTGCCCGGCGCATCGAACTGGCCCTCGCTGAACAACGATGAGCGCATCCAAGTGGGGACCCTGTACAAACAGGTCAATCCTTTTGAGGCGCAGAAAGTGGGCGCCGCCTTGGTGGCCAAAAACATTGCCCGCCACATTGAGTGTCATGTGATGGACAAACCCAAAAACTGGCATCCATTGGTGTACTGCTGGCGTGGTGGCAAACGCAGCAATTCATTGGCGCTGATCTTGGGACAAATCGGCTTCAAGGTCCACCTGATTGAAGGCGGCTACAAAGCCTTTCGCAAAGAGGTCATGGAAGACATCCCCCGCCAGGCGCAGCGTCTGCAATTTCGGGTGCTGTGTGGCCCCACGGGATCGGGCAAAACGCGTTTGCTGCAGGCGCTGGCGCAAGAAGGCGCCCAAGTGCTGGACCTGGAGGCCATCGCTTGTCACCGCAGCTCCGTCCTGGGCTTGATTCCCGGGACGCCACAGCCTTCGCAAAAAGCCTTTGATACGCAGATTTGGGATGCTTTGCGCCGCTTCCATGCAGACCGCCCGGTGTTTGTCGAGGCGGAGAGCAAAAAAGTGGGCAACCTCGCGGTGCCAGAGGCCTTGATGTTGGCCATGCGGGCCAGCCCTTGTTGGCGAATGCACTTGTCGCTGGCGCATCGGGTGGATTTGTTGCTGGAAGACTATGCATTTTTCACCCAAGACCGTGTCTTTTTTTCCGAGCGACTCGAACGCCTGTCGACCCTGCGCGGCAAAGCCGTGGTCAAAGGCTGGCAAGAGAGAATTGAGCGGGGTGAAATGCGCGAAGTGGTCGCTGAACTGCTGTCAGGCCACTACGACCCCGGCTACGAGACGTCCACTGCAAACAACTTTGTGCATTACGCCACGGCCCCACGGATTTCGCCTGCCAGCCACCGCTTCGTGGACATGCAAGCGCTGGCGCGTGAATGCTTGCAAACCGCTTGAAGGGCATTGAAGCCCCCACCATGGACAAGCGTCAGGGGTTTGACGGGCCCTGGGCCTTACCCATTGGCAGGGCCGGGTGAATGCGCCTCGCCAGAAGCCGCTTGTCCGACCCCATCCTGATCGACATCAGGCTCGGCGCCATCTTCAGGCAGCAAGCCCGATTTACGGTCGGCCTTGGCTTTGAGTTTGTCTTCTTTTTTGCGTTTCTTGGCCAGTTCTTTCTGGCGTTTCTCGAATCCGTAGTTGGGTGTGGCCAAGATGGCTCCTTTAATGGGTGCTGCCCAATGTAACAGCTTCTTGCGGGGCTTCATTCCACGCCACACAGCCGCGGTACGCATGCCAGCTGGCGTGTCCCAACCAAGGCCCCACGACAATGATGCCCAAGGCCCATGGCCATAAAGCGGCCAGTACCAACACACTGAGCAGCAGGCCCCACAGCAGCAGCACTGCGGGGTGTGCAAAAACCACCCGCATGCTGGTCAACACGGCCGAAACCGCATCGGTGTCGCGGTCCAGAATCATGGGAATCGACACCACCGACAAGCCGTAAACCAAGGCCGCAAACACACCGCCCACGGCCAGATAGACCAAGAGGAACTCGATGTTTTGCGGGTTGAACACCGCCTCGATCACGCCCGTGGTTGACGGCATGCCCGTGTTGAAAAACACCGCAAAAACCACCAATGACGCCCTGCCCCACAGCAACTCCAACACCATCAGCACCAACACTAACATGGCCATGCTGCCGATGTGTTGGTCCCAGCACATCAAGGATGAGGCCATGTCAGGCACCTCGCCCTGCTCGCGTTTGCGGCTAACCTCGTACAAGCCCATGGCCAGAAACGGCCCCACCAGCAAACATCCGGAGACCATCGACAAGGTGTATTCGGGCTTGTGCTGGAAAACCAAGGCGAGCACCTGCGCCATGCCCCAAAAGCACAGGCCATAAAAGAGGGCGATGCCCGGGTGCTTCAACAGGTCTTGCCCACCACGAGCCAGCCAGCTGAATGGCGCTGCCAAAGTCAAAGGCCGCATCAAGGACTGCGGCCCTTGCGGCGCGGGCGGCACATAGGGCGTCGCCATGGTGGGCAAATCGACGTTGTCAGATGCCGCTTTGGCAATGGGTTTGACATCAGTGGGCATGACCATCCAGAGAGCAGTGAGACGTTCAGCTTACCCCCGCTGCAGCAGATTGAACAGTCAGGAAAACACCTCAACTGAAAAGACGGTCAAGTGCAAGCCCGACCGATGGCGGCAAGCCACCGTTCAAAGCACAGGCAGGTGGGCCTGAAGAGCTTGATTCAGGTCAAGAATCAAGTCGTCGGCGGACTCCAGGCCCGTCGAAAAGCGCACCAAGGTCCCGCGTTTCAAGTGGGCAGGCCAGCCTTGGCGCATCGCGCCCAAGTCATAAGGGACAACCAGGCTCACCGGACCTCCCCAGCTGTAACCAATTTTGAAAAGCTTCAAGTGGTCACAAAACGCATCCACTTGGGCCTGGCTGTAGCGTGCATCGATCATCACACTGAACAAGCCCGCAGCCAAGCCTCTGCCCGGTGTGCGCTCGCACACCGAACGCCAATGCACATGCCCTGGCGAGCCTTCAAATGCTGGATGCAAGAGCTGGGCGCATTGCGGCTGAGCCTGCCACCAAGCGGCCAAGGCACGTGCAGTCTGATCGTGGGCCTTGTAGCGCAACGCAATGCTGGGCAAAGAACGCAAAACCGTTTCTGCATCGTTGGCAGCAACACCCAAGCCCAGTCGCATATGGCAAAGCTTGATGGTCATATGGAGGCCGGGGTCGTGGGTGATGATGCTGCCCATCAGCACATCCCCACCGCCACTGGGGTATTTGGTCAGCGCATGGGCGCTGATGTCCACAGCCAAACTGCCCCGCTCACCGGGGGCTGGCGCATCGCCCAGCAGATCAAAAGGCTTGAAGGCCAAGCCTGCACCCCAGGTGTTGTCCAGCGCGCACAACACGCCTCGACCCTGGCACACGCGCACCATCTCGGCCAGATCCGGAAACTCCATGCTGACCGATCCCGGGGCTTCCAACCAAACCAGGCGTGTGCGTGGGCTGATCTTGCTGGCCAGGTCTTGCGGACTCATCGGGTCGTACAACTGGTGCGTGATGCCGTAATGGCGCAACTCACCTTCGGCCAGTGCTTTGTTGGGGCCATAGGCATTGTCGGGCAGCAAAACTTCATCGCCACTGTGCAATACCGCCAAGGCCACGGTGGCCAATGCGGCCAGGCCACTGGGCACCAGAACGCACTGCGCCCCCCCTTCAAGGCTGCTCAGACGCTCTTCCAGCGAGTAGGTCGTGGGTGTGCCGTGTAACCCATAGGTGTAGGCCGATTTGTCTTTCCACTCCCGCTGGCGCATGTCGGCCACCGTGGGAAAGTACACCGTGGAGGCCTTGAACACGCCGAGTTGTGGGGCTGCAAAACCGTCAGGCGGTGTGTAGGGGTGGTGGATCAGGGAGGTGATGTCACGTTGTGTAGAGCTCATGACGACATCCTAATGCAAACGGCCTCCCGAAGGAGGCCGTTTGAGGCTGAAAAAACGTGTCAGTCCAGTGTTCAGACGCGCCACTTTTCCAGCAATTTTTCTGGGCGCATGTTGTCATAGGGCTCGAAAGGCTGGTGGATCCAGGGGTTGGTCGGCAAGTCTTCCACCGAATAATCGGCCTTGAAACTCGACACCCCTTTGGTCCAAATCACGGCGGTGCGCAGTTCGGTCACGGGTTTGTAGTTGTTTTTGAGCTGGTCCACCACCGCACGCAAGGTGTGGCCTGTGTCAGCCAGATCGTCCACCAACAGCACTTTGCCAGCGATCTCGCCTTTGGGCGTGGTGATGTAACGCGCGATGTCCAGGTGGCCCTGCACCGTACCCGCCTCAGCACGGTACGAGCTGGTGGACATGATGGCCAGGGGCTTGTCGAAAACGCGCGACAAAATGTCGCCGGGGCGCATGCCACCACGGGCCAGGCAAAGGATGTTGTCAAACTGCCAACCGGACTGGTGGATTTTGATGGCCAATTTTTCGATGAGGTTGTGGTACTCGTCGTAGCTCACGTACAGGTGCTTGCCGTCTTCGGTCAACATGGGGGGAACTCCGTCAAAAGGTGGGTGGGGAAAACAGGTTGGCAGCTTGATCCATCAGGCCGCAAAGGGGTTGTGCAGCAAGATGGTGTGGTCGCGGTCAGGGCTGGTCGACACCACATGCACGGGCACCCCGGTCACTTCGGCAATGCGCTCAAGGTAACGGCGAGCAGTGGCGGGCAATTTGGCCATCTCGGTCACACCGACGGTGGTTTCTGTCCAGCCAGGAATCACTTCGTAAATGGGCTTGCAACGGGCAATTTCGTCGGCTCCCATGGGCAGGATGTCAATGGTCTGGCCATCCAACTCGTAGCCCGTGCACAGCAACAACTCTTTCAAACCATCGAGCACATCGAGTTTGGTGATGCACAAACCACTCAGGCCGTTGACCTGTGCGCTGCGCTTGAGCAAAGCCGCATCGAACCAGCCACAGCGGCGCGAACGACCGGTGGTGACACCTTTTTCGGCGCCCACGGTGGACATGTGGTAACCCGGAGTGCCGGGGGTTTCCCAATCCAGTTCTGTCGGGAATGGGCCGCCACCCACTCGGGTGCAATACGCCTTGGTGATGCCCAAAATGTAGTGCAGCATGCCGGGGCCCACACCTGCACCCGCAGCGGCATTGCCCGCCACGCAATTGCTTGATGTCACAAAGGGATAAGTCCCGTGGTCCACGTCAAGCAAAGTGCCTTGCGCGCCCTCAAACAACAAATTGGCACCGGCCTTGTGGGCATCGTTCAACTCGCGCGAGACGTCGGCCACCATGGGCAGGAGTTCTTTGGCATAGGCCATGGCTTCGTTGTAGGTCGCGTCAAAGTCCACGGGTGCAGCCCCCAGGATGTTGACCAAGACTTCGTTGTGCAAAGCCAGGTTTTCGCGCAGCTTGGTGGCAAAACGCTCGGGGTATTTCAGATCTTGCACGCGCAAGGCGCGTCGGGCCACTTTGTCTTCGTAAGCGGGGCCTATGCCACGGCCCGTGGTGCCGATCTTGGCGGTACCCGCTTTTTCCTTGGCGGCTTCGCGGCCCACATCCAAGGCCACGTGGTAAGGCAGGATCAAGGGGCAGGCCTCGCTCACGCGCAAGCGTGAACGCACCTCCACACCGGCTTTTTCAAGACCTGCGATTTCTTCGAGCAGCTTGGGCACCGACAAGACCACGCCGTTGCCGATGTAGCACTTGACGCCGGCACGCATGATGCCGCTGGGGATCAAGTGCAAGGCGGTTTTGACGCCGTTGATGACCAAAGTGTGGCCCGCATTGTGACCCCCTTGAAAACGCACCACGCCTTGAGCGCTTTCGGTCAGCCAATCGACCAATTTGCCTTTGCCCTCGTCGCCCCACTGGGTACCGACGACCACCACATTACGGCCTTGCTTCATGTTCATGCTTGAAATGTTCTTTCTCAAAGAGCCTGCACCACCCACTGCCCTGCCGCTTCAATCAACTCGCGGTCGCAATGGAATTCATCAATTTCGCTTTCGTGTCCGGGCAATACACAGACCACGGTTTCACCGCGGCTGCGCAAGCTGGCAATCGCCGCGCGCAACTCAGGGGAAGGCCCCCAAGGGGCACGGATGGCCGCCCGCAATGCCAAAGGCTGTACGGCGGCAACCAGTTCTTTCAAATCCAGACTGAAACCCACGGCGGGGCGATCGCGATCAATGCGGTGACCAAAAACAGCACCCACACCGTCGTAACGTCCGCCACGGACCAGTGCATCGGCTGCGCCTTTGGCATAAATGGCAAAGCGCATGCCGCTGTAATACGCGTAACCCCGCGAGTCACCCAAATCGAAACTGATGTCCGCCCCAGAGATTTGGGTGGCCAACCAACGCAATTGACCCAACGCTTCTGTGATGGCTGGCGTCTGCGGCAAGCACAGGGCCGCCTCGTCGAGCACTGTGACATCACCGTACAGGTTGACCAAACTGCGCAAACCATCGCGAATGGCGGGCGAAAACCCATCCGTCAGCTTGGCAATGGCCGTGCTGTCCTTGCTTGCCAAGGCGGCATGGACCGCGTGGCGCAAGGGCTCTGAAATGTCCTCGGCCTGCAACAAGCTGTTGACGATCCGGGCATCGGCCAGGTCGACCTGCAAAACGCCCGCGCGGGCGGCCCGAAGGCTGTCCAGGGCCAATTGCAACACCTCCAGATCCGCCTCGGGACCTGCGTGACCGTAAATTTCTGCGCCCAGTTGCAGGGGCTCGCGGGTGGCGTGGGGGCGTGCTGGTCGGGTGTGCAAAACCGGACCACAGTAGCAAAGACGCGTCAGCCCTGCTCTGCCCAACAAATGGGCGTCGATCCGAGCCACTTGGGGGGTGGTGTCGGCACGCAAACCCAAAGTACGACCCGACAATTGGTCAACCAACTTGAAGGTCTGCAAATCCAGGGCCTCGCCCGTGCCCGTGAGCAAAGACTCCAAATGCTCCAGCAGCGGCGGCATGACCAACTCGTAGCCATAGCCACGGGCGGTGTCCAGCAGTTCACGGCGGAGTTCTTCGATGTGGCGTGCCTCGGAGGGCAGGACATCGGCAATGTGATCCGGAAGGACCCAAGCAGACATGGAAATGATGGGGGACTGTTAAAACCGAGATTTTACCGGGTTGAACAGGTCAATTCCGGAAGCTGGGTGCAAGTCAGCCGTGAAAGCACGCCAAGGCCAGGGGGCCCAAGCTCAGAAACCGGCCATCCGGTGAGTTTGCGCAGTCCAATGGTGGATCATCAGCTCAAAAGCCAGACCACGACCAAACCAGCCAAGACCATCAACATGCCAAAAAAGCGGATTTGCCCTTCTTGGAGTTGAAGCAACTGCTCAAACAAGCGTCGCCAACGAAGTGGCGACACCATCGGCATCAAGCCCTCCAGAATGAGCATCAAGCCCAAAGCCAGCAGGAGGGTGTCGAACAAGACTTACTTTCGAGCAGGTGAAGTGGCTGGTGTGCCACGCATGCCCTTGAAGAACTCTGAACTGCCGGGGTCCAGCACCATGACGTCGCCCTTGCTGTTGAAGCTCGACTTGTAGGCTTCCAAGCTGCGGTAGAACTGGGCAAATTGCGGGTCACGACCGAAGGACTCCGCATACAGTCGGGCCGCTTGGGCATCGCCTTCACCCTTGATCTTTTGGGCATCACGGTAGGCATTGGCAATGGTCACTTCGCGTTGACGATCGGCATCCGCGCGGATTTTTTCGCCTTCAGCGGCACCGGTGGAGCGCAGCTCGTTGGCCACACGCTTGCGTTCGGCTTCCATGCGGCGATAAACCGACTCGGTGATGGTGTCCACATAGTCGGCGCGGGTGATCCGCACGTCGACCACATCCACCCCCCAGGGTTTGGCTCCGCGAACCACGGTCAAGACGTCTTCCTTGACATCGTCCATGAGTTCTTCACGCTTGAGCGACAACAAATCCTTGACGGTGCGCTTGTTGATCTGCTCTTGGAAGGCGTTGCGCACCACACGGTTGAGTTGGTTGGTGCCCGCCTTCTCGTCCAATCCCACATTTCGAATGTAAGCCTGAGGGTCGGTGATGCGCCAACGCACATACCAATCGATCACCACACGCTGCTTTTCAGCGGTGAGCATGGGCTCGTTGTCAGGGCTGTCGAGCGTGAGCAGCCGCTTGTCAATGTATTTGACGTTCTGCAGAGGCGGCGGCAACTTGAAATGCAAGCCCGGCTCGGTGATCACTTCCTTGATCTGTCCGAGCGCGTAAACCACCCCAAATTGACGTTGGTCCACGACAAACAGGGATGAACTCATCAGCGCCAACAAGACCAGCGCGCTGGAAATCCACAATCCGATGCGATTCATATTCATTGTCCTTATCGTGGATCGCGATCGCGCGAACGCTGGGTGTCCCTGGAGCGGGTATCAACGGGAATACTGGCGGGACTGCCATTGGAGGCAGGCGCCGCAACATCCATCGCAGGCGGCGTGACTTGAGACACTTGTTGCATGATCTTGTCCAGCGGCAAATACAGCAGGTTGGAGCCTTGTTTGCTGTCCACCAAAACCTTGGTCACGTTGGTGTAAATCTGCTGCATCGTGTCGGTGTACATGCGGTCACGCATGACTTGAGGTGCCTTTTGGTACTCCGGCAAGATGCTCTTGAAACGCTGCGCATCACCTTCGGCTTGCGCCACAATGCGCTCCCGATAGGCATCCGCCTCTTCCTTCAAGCGCGAAGCTGCACCCACGGCACGGGGCACCACATCGTTGGCATAGGCTTGCGCCTCGTTCTTGGCGCGCTCACGCTCTTGTCCGGCTTTCAAGACATCGTCAAAAGCCGCTTGAACTTGCTCGGGGGGGCGAACACCCCCTTGTTGAAGGTTGATGCCCACCACCTCGATACCGACCTTGTAGCGGTCCAGGATGTTTTGCATTTTCTCGCGCACACGCGGAGCGATTTGGTCTCGCTCTTCAGCCAAAGCTGAATCCATGCGCATTTTGCCGACCACTTCCCGGACCGCTGTTTCTGCCGATTGAATCACGGCTTGTGTCGGATCGCGGCTTTCGAAAAGGTAGGCACGGGCATCGTTCAAACGGTACTGAACCGCGAACTTGATTTCGACAATGTTTTCGTCTTCTGTGAGCATGGCCGATTCACGCAAACCGGTGGCCTTGATGATGTTGTCGCGGCCAATGTCGACAGAGCGAATCTGGGTCACAAATACCAACTCATGGCGTTGCACCGGATAGGGCATGCGCCAATTGAAACCTGCCGTCACCGTGGAGTGGTACTTGCCAAATTGGGTGATCACCGCTTGCTGGCCTTCCTGGACGATGAAAAAGCCCGTCGCCAGCCACACCAGCAAGGCCCCGCCCAGTACAACACCAATGCCCAAATTCTTGATGAACGCTGGAATTTCAGGCCCTCCCGACCCTCCCGAGCCGCCAGAACCCTGTGGCCGCTGAGGTCCGCCCTTGCCGCCAAAGATTTGTCCCAGCTTTCGGTTGAAATCACGCCAGAGTTCATCCAGATCCGGTGGACCATTTTGTTGCTGCGGGCCACGGCCTGGTGGTTGCTGCCAGGCATCCGGCTTGGGCCCGGGTGGGGGCACATCGTTGTTCGATTTGGGCCCGGATTCATTCGTGGGCTTGTCATCATCACGGCCCCAACGCGGGTCGTTCAGATTGAACATGCCTCTTATCTTTGCGGGAAGCAAGGACCATCGAAAGGCTGGCAGATGAAAATTCATGGTGATTATTCTTTGTCGGTATGACGAAACAGCATTGTGCCGAATTTGGCGCCCGTTTAAGGCACCCCACCGGTATATTCCCGGTCAATGCCACGGGGATCGCTCTCCAAAGGGCTGACCCAAGGTGGCGTCTCCTTGACGATATCGGACAGTGCGCTGCGCAACAAGGCCAGGCCTTCACCCTTTTGCGCGCTGATGAACACACGTGGAACGGGCAAGCCATTCCACTCGTAAGTGTCCTGCAAATGCAGTGGGAAATGCTCGCTGTCCAGTGCATCAATTTTGTTGAAAACCAGCAGTTGCGGTACATGGTTCGCACCAATTTCTTGCAAAACTTTGCGCACTTCTTCCATTTGCTCCGGAAAATCGGGGTTGGCCGCGTCCACCACATGCAGCAACAAATCCGCCTCGGTGGCTTCTTGGAGCGTGGCCTGGAAAGCCTCCACCAGTCCGTGCGGCAAGTCGCGGATGAAGCCTACGGTGTCCGAAAGCGAGACCGAGCGGCCGGCTTCACCCAAGTACAGCTGACGCGTGGTGGTGTCCAGTGTGGCGAACAATTGGTCGGCTGCATAGGCCCGAGCCTTGACCAATGCATTGAACAATGTGGATTTGCCCGCGTTGGTGTAGCCCACCAAGGAGATGTTGAAGGTGTCCCGACGGTCACGCTGTCGCCTTTGCGTGTTGCGCTGTTTTTTGACTTTGACCAAGCGCTCCTTGATGCGCTTGATCGAGTCATTGATCATTCGCCGGTCGAGTTCGATCTGGGTTTCACCCGGGCCACCGCGCATGCCAATGCCCCCGCTTTGCCGCTCCAGGTGCGACCAGCGCCGCACCAAACGGGTGCTCAAGTACTGTTGACGGGCCAATTCCACCTGCAACTTGCCTTCGTGGCTGCGGGCGCGCTGGGCAAAAATCTCAAGAATGAGCAAAGTCCGGTCGTTGACTGGCAAACCGATGTGGCGCTCCAGATTGCGCTGCTGTGCAGGGCTCAGTGCCTGGTCGAACAGCACCTCGACGGCTCCGTGCAACAAGGCCAAGGCCTTGATCTCATCGGCCTTCCCACTGCCCACAAAAAGTGCCGCATCCGGGGCTTTTCGCTTGCAGGTCAGACGGGCCACGGGTCGCAGACCCCCGGTTTTTGCCAGCAAGCCCAACTCGAGCAAGTCGGCATCAAAGTGAGGCAGACCAAAGTCAACGCCGACCAGCAAGGTCGGCGCGGCCATGGACGAAGAGGATTCAGACAAATTCAGCAACTTTCGCCAGACTGGCTTTCAGCCTGGCTCATCGACCCAAAATCAAGCTGTGATTTCACCTGTTTCAGGCGTGCTGAAAGTCACCGAACGACCTGGAACGATGGTCGAAATGGCGTGCTTGTAAACCATTTGGGTGACTGTGTTGCGCAAAAGCACAACGTATTGATCAAAAGACTCGATTTGACCTTGGAGCTTGATGCCATTGACCAAATAAATGGACACCGGAATATGCTCTTTGCGCAAGGCATTCAAAAACGGGTCTTGCAAAAGTTGACCTTTGTTGCTCACGATATTCTCCGTGTTCAGAAGTTTGAAAACGTTGACCTTACCACAGGGCCTCCGTACTTCCGTACAAAGGGCAGGATTTCCTCAATATTCAAGCGGATTCCTTGTCGGCGAAAGGGTTGGATGACGTTTTCATCTCAATTCGCAGGGGCGTGCCCGACAAGTTGAACGCCTTGCGGAAACGCCCTTCCAGGAAACGCTTGTAGGTATCGGTGACGTGTTCCAGTGAATTGCCATGGATCACAATGACCGGAGGGTTCATGCCCCCTTGGTGTGCATACCGCATCTTGGGGCGAAACATGCCGCCGCGCTGGGGGCTTTGAAACTGCACCGCTTCGAGCAACAAGCGTGTCAGGATCGGGGTGCTCATCTTGCACATGGCCGATTTGTGGGCCTGCACAATCGAATTCCACACCGGGCCCAAACCCTGGCGCTTTTTGGCCGAAATGAAGTGCACATTGGCAAAACCCAAAAACGGAAGGCGATTTTCAATCGAGCGCTGGACCAATTGGCGCTGGTACTCATCGACCGCATCCCATTTGTTCACGGCCAGCACCATCGCGCGACCACTTTCAAGGGCATAGCCCGCAATGTGTGCATCCTGATCGGTCACGCCCTGCTCTGCATCCAGCAAGAGCAAGACCACATTGGCCGATTCAATGGCCTGCAGGGTTTTGACCACTGAGAATTTCTCGATGGCTTCAAATACCTTGCCTTTGCGGCGCAAACCTGCCGTGTCAATCAGCTCGAATTTTTGGCCTTGACGCTCAAAAGGCACACTGATCGCATCCCGTGTGGTGCCCGGCATGTCAAAAGCCACCAGACGCTCCTCACCCAGCCAGGTGTTGATCAAGGTCGATTTACCCACGTTGGGTCGGCCAGCCACCGCCAGCTTGATCAGCTGGGGATCTTCGACCGCCTCTTCGGGTTCATCCGGCAAATGCAACAAGTCGAAAGCCAGCTCCACCAGGCCACGGGTGCCTTGGCCATGGGCCGCAGAAATGGCGATCACCTCGCCCAGACCCAGCTCATAAAACTCGGTCAGCTGGATGCCTTCGAGCATGCCTTCGGCTTTGTTGGCCACCAGCAAACAAGGCTTGCCAATTTTGCGCAGGTATTTGGCGATGTCGTGGTCCTGGGCTGACAGTCCACCCCGGGCGTCGACCACAAAAATGACCACATCGGCTTCGGCCACGGCTTGCTGCGTTTGCTTGGCCATCTCTTTGTAGATGCCACTGCTGGCGTCCGGCTCAAATCCACCGGTGTCGATCACGATGAATTCTTGACGGCCTTGTTTGCCATTGCCGTAATGGCGGTCACGGGTCAGGCCCGCAAAGTCAGCCACGATGGCGTCACGGCTCTTGGTCAGGCGGTTGAACAGCGTGGATTTGCCCACATTGGGGCGGCCCACCAAGGCCAATACAGGTTTCACTTCAACAATTTCCGATCCATCATTCAGGGCGAAATCCGAAGACGCCCCCGGTGCGTGTCACCACCACCAAAGTTGGGCCCACCACCATGGGTTTACCCATGACAGCGCTGCCGTCGGTGGCCACCCTTTGCACAGGTGCGCCATCTGCGAGGCCCAGAAAATGGATCCAGCCTTCCTGGTCACCCACCACCACACGGTTGTTCCACGTTGAAGGCAGGCTCAAGCCGCGAAAGCGCAACAGCTCCTGCGACCACAAAGGGGTTCCAGTGCTGCGTTGCCAAGCCAGCACTTTGCCATCCGACTCGGTCCCCACCAGGACATTGTCAACACCATCAAGTCCTTGGTGACCTTGGGCTGGCCTGGACCAGCTGATCCGGCCATTGAGGCCATTCAAACAGGCCACCGATGTCTGAAAGGAGCGCACACACAAATTCTGGCCCTGACGGCTCGCTCCGGCGACCAGGTCCACCAGACGCTCCACTTCGTTGGTCCCCCGGGTGGTGCCCACCAGGGTTTCCCAGCGAACCACCCCATTCAAGGGGTTGAGAGAAGCCAAACGACCTCCCCAACCCACCAACAAATTGTCTTCCAGCGGCATCAACAGGCCAGCTTGGCGAAGCAACAGGGGTTCGGTCGCGCGTTGCTGCCCCCACAGGCGCTGGCCCGACGCAGCATCAAAGGCCGTGACGGCACGGTCACCGGTCAACACAAAAACCCGTTCACCCGCCACCAGTGGCGGTGTGTAGGACAAGGCGGTCAATGGTTGACGCCAGGCAACCTTGCCGGATTCGACCACCACCAACTCATTGTTTTGAGTGACCACAGCGAACCTGCGCCCATCGCCTCCCACACCGGCCTGAATGGGGGCATTCAGGTTCAAGCGCCAAAGATCCTGACCATTTTGTGCATCGATCAAGGCCAGTTGACCCTGGGAAGAGGCCACGGCAATCGTCTGTCCATGCACGGACGCCAACAGGTGCGATGAGCCCACACCGATTTGGTTTTTCCATGCACCTTGAATCTTGAAGCTGCCACTGACCACGGGCAAAGGTGAGGCTTTGGGTTTTTCAGGCGCGCTCGAACAGGCGACCAACAGGGACAAAGCCGCCAAGCCTGATGCACGCCAGAGTACAGACTTCAGGGAATTCATCACTTTGCGTTTCCAGCAGATTCCGAAACTTGGGGGTCAACCCCCAGGGCATTGAGTTTGGCCTCCACAATTCGGCGGTAATCGCCTTGATCGGCCAAAGCCTGCCAGGCGTTGCGGTAAGCACTCGTGGCTTCTGCATTTTGTTTTTTGCTCATCCGGATGTCGCCTTGCAGGTCGTAAGACAAGCCCATCAAGGAGGCCGCCACGGGCTGAGCCAAAAGGCTCAAGGCTTCATCATGGGCACCGGCATCCAACAACAGACCCGCCAAGCGAAGCCGGGCAATGTCGCGGTAGGCAGAGTCGGGTGCGCCATCGATGACCCACTTGAGACTGGCACGGGCCTCATCGGTTTTGCCATTGGCGTGCAGTGATTTGGCCGCGATCAATGCGGCCTGATGGGCAAACAAGGTTTTGGGGAACCGGTCTTTCATGTCGGCAAAACTGCGTTGAACGCGGGCCAAATCATTGGAAGACGCTGCACGCTCGACCTCATCAAAAAGCACAGCCGCCTTGGCAGCCTGGTCGCGCTGCCAATACTGGTAGCCATTCCAAGCCGCATAAGCGCCCAAAATGACGATCAGCACCCATGTGATCAGGTTGCCGTATTTCTGCCAGAAGTGTTTGATCTGGTCGAGTTGTTCTTGTTCTTCAAGGTCGAGGGCTTTGGCCATGGTGTGTGAACTGCTGTTTGCGCTTCAAAGCGTGGATTGTAGGGTGTGGGCCCAAGTGGCCACCGTCTGGAGGGACTCGCTGCGCTGCGCACCGGCACCATCGCGCAAGGACTTGACGGCCACCTGGCCCTGGGCCAGTTCCTCGGCCCCAAAGACCAAGGCATATCGGGCACCGGAGGAGTCGGCTTTCTTGAACTGCGATTTCATGCTGCCCATGCCCTCGCCAGAGCCGGCGTGCATCTGGGCGGACACACCTAATGCGCGCAACTCCTGCAGCACCCGCATGGCCACGGGCAAGGCCGCAGTCTCGGGGATGATGGCGTACACATCGGGGTCGACAGCCTGCCCGGCTTCGCCCTGCTCTTTGAGGAGTTCAAGCACCCGCTCAACGCCCAGGGCCCAACCCACGGCAGGAGCAGGTTTGCCCCCCACTTGTTCAATCAGGTAATCGTAACGACCGCCGCCGCAAATCGTGCCTTGCGAGCCCAGGCGCGTGGTGATGAACTCAAACACCGTCAGGTTGTAATAGTCCATGCCGCGCACCAGACGCGGGTTGATGCTGTAGACCACGCCATTGGCGTCCAGCATGGCCTTGACCGCCGCAAAGTGAGCCATCGAAGCTTCACCCAAAAAGTCGAGCAAACGGGGCGCTGACTCGACCACGCTTTGCATGGCCGGATTTTTGGTGTCCAGGATGCGCAGCGGGTTGCTGTGCAGTCGGCGCTTGGCTTCTTCGTCGAGCACGTCAATGTGCTTTTCCAGATGGGCAATCAAGGCGGCTCGGTGGGCTTGGCGCTCGGCGGGCTGGCCCAGGCTGTTGAGCTCCAAGCGCACATCGTGCAGGCCCAACTGCTTCCACAGGTCATGGGCCAGCAAGATCAGTTCCGCATCCACCTCTGGGCCGCCAAAGCCCAACACCTCGGCACCCACCTGGTGGAACTGGCGGTAGCGGCCACGTTGAGGGCGCTCATGGCGAAACATCGGGCCCATGTAATAAACGCGCTTGCCGCCTTCGTACAGCCAGTTGTGCTCCACCACCGCGCGCACCAAACCGGCCGTGCCCTCGGGCCTCAGGGTCAGTTGCTCGCCATTCAAGCGGTCTTCGAAGGAATACATTTCCTTCTCGACGATGTCGGTCACCTCGCCCAAGCCGCGCACAAACAAGGCGGTGGGTTCCACTATCGGCAAGCGCACGTTGCGGTAAGCGTAGCGGGCCATCAGGCCGCGCACTTGAGCTTCGAGCCATTCCCAGCGCGCCGACTCCGGCGCGAGGATGTCGTTCATGCCCTTCACGCCCACCAGCTTCTGTGCTTTGGGCGCCCTTTCTCCTTGGGGGGCCTTGTCTTTCAGGGGTTCGCTCATTTTTTCTCAACAGCTCCGGAACCGAAACGGTTCTCAATGTAGTTTTCCACCAGCACCTGAAACTCCTGCGCAATGCCTTCACCCCGCAGCGTCAAACGCTTTTCACCATCAATGAAAACAGGGGCGGCCGGCGCCTCTCCCGTGCCGGGCAGGCTGATGCCAATGTCGGCATGCTTGCTCTCACCGGGGCCGTTCACGATGCAACCCATCACGGCCACCTTGAGGCCCTCGACACCGGGATAACGCACACGCCAGACGGGCATTTGGGCACGCAAAAAGTCGTCAATTTGCTTGGCCAGTTCCTGGAAGGTGCTGCTGGTGGTGCGACCGCAACCGGGGCAAGCCGTGACGCTGGGCACGAAAATGCGCAAGCCCAGCGATTGCAAAATCTCGGACGCAATCACCACCTCTTGGGTGCGGGCCTCACCGGGCTGGGGGGTGAGCGAGACCCGAATGGTGTCGCCAATCCCCTCTTGCAACAACACAGACAAGGCCGCCGCAGAGGCCACCGTGCCTTTGGTGCCCATGCCCGCTTCGGTCAAACCCAAATGCAGGACATAGTCCGTGCGCCGCCCCAGCTCGCGGTAAACAGAAATCAAATCCTGAACGCCCGACACCTTGCAAGACAATGTGATTTGGTGACCGGACAAACCCATGGCCTCTGCTCGCTGTGCAGATGAAATGGCCGACGAGATCAAGGCCTCGTACATGACCTGCCGGGACTCCCACGGGTGGGCACGCTGGCTGTTGGCATCCATCAGCTCGGCCAAGAGCTCTTGATCCAGGCTGCCCCAGTTCACGCCAATGCGGATCGGTTTGTTCCAGCGCATGGCCGCTTCGATCATTTGGCCAAATTGCAGGTCACGCTTGTCTCCCTTGCCCACATTGCCGGGGTTGATGCGGTATTTCGACAGGGCCTCGGCACAAGCGGGGTAATCGGTCAACAAGCGGTGGCCGTTGTAGTGGAAGTCGCCAATCAAGGGCACATCGATGCCCATTTTGTCCAGTTGATCGCGGATATGAGGCACCGCCTCGGCCGCCTCCGGGGTGTTGACGGTGATGCGCACCATCTCGGAGCCCGCAATGGCCAACTCCTTGACCTGTATGGCGGTCCCAATCACGTCGACCGTGTCGGTGTTCGTCATGGATTGAACACGAACCGGGGCACCGCCCCCCACCGTCACCACCTTGGACCCCCAAACCACATTGGACTGACGACTGACCCTTTTCAGGGGCTTGGCGATTTCGATGGGTGTGTCCGAAAACGAAGTTGCGCAGGAGCTCATGGTTATTCCTTCACTTCAAAACGAGCGACGGTCACTTGGGTGTGCGGCACCAGGTCAAAAGGCTGACCACGCAAGGTGACATTGACCACCTGTGCACGGCCCACCACCACCCGAACGGGCAAAGGGCTGTCAACGCGTTGAACATCCCCTTGTTTCAAGGTTCCGCTCCAAATGACCGCATTTTGGTTATTGCGAAGCTCCAGCCAGCTTTCGCCTTTGGCGCTGAAAACCCATTGCACCGACCCCGGCGCTGGCGGTGGGGCCGCGCTCGCACTTTTCGCGGCCGATTCGGCAGCTACCGCAGGCACATCGGCCGCAGGGCTTGGAACACTGGCGGTGGGCGGTGTGGGGTAAGTCGTGGCTGGGGCGTTGGCGGTGCTGTCCGCAGGCGCAGGCGCAGGCACGGGCGCAGGCGAGAGCGGCGGCTGCAGTTTCACCTCTTCGGTCAATTGCCCGGAAGACGACGGCTTGAAGAATGAAAAATGCCACCCATCCCAGATGGCCCATTGAGCGGGTGAAGGCATCCACACAAACGACAGCGTCAAGGCCAACAGCACAAAACCCAACCAGAAGACTTTGCCAGAAAAGACCTGCCCCCACGAAGTCCGGCGGCGGGAGCTTTCGATCAGGGAACCAGCGGGCAGGTTTGAAGTTTGAATCGGCGACATTTGGCCCGACAAGCTCGGCAAAAGCGCCAACACAGGACCAGGATCGGTATTGAGTTGCCTGCAGATGCTGGCGGCCAGTCCTCGGTAGAAAACAGGGCCTTTGCCCGGATCAAGTTCATCGGCCTCCAGTGCTTCCAACTGGCGAACCGGCACTTTCAGATGCACGGACAAAACCGCCAAATGGACACCCGCTTTGGTCCGGGCTTGCCTCAACAACTGACCTGCTGTTGACGGGGTGCTGGGCTCGATCTCAGGGCTGCTTGTCATGCATTGCCTCCTGTGCAATCACCGGGGTGGACGGCACCAGACGGATGGTGCGCTGTTGGGCCATGCGGCTTTGGACCTGGGTGCGGTCTTTCACATCGCCCGCCAATTGGCCGCAGGCGGCGTCGATGTCATCGCCCCGGGTTTTGCGCACCGTGGTCACCAAGCCTGCGTCCAGCAATTGCTTGGCAAAGGCTTGCACGCGAGCATGGGGCGAACGCAACAAGCCCGATGCGGGGAAGGGGTTGAACGGGATCAGGTTGAATTTGCAGCGCAGGCCCAAACGGGCGTATTTTTGCACCAGGTCAATCAACTGGCTGGCGTGCTCGGGCTGGTCATTGACGCCATCGAGCATGCAGTATTCAAAGGTGATGAAATCGCGCGGCGCGTGGGCCAAGTAGCCCACGCAGGCCCGCATGAGTTCATCGAGTGGGTATTTGCGGTTGAGTGGCACCAGGTGATCGCGGAGCGCATCGTTGGGGGCGTGCAGCGACACCGCCAGCGCCACCGGGCAATCTTGCGACAGCCGCTCGATCATGGGCACCACCCCCGAGGTCGACACCGTGACACGGCGACGCGACAGGCCATAGCCATGGTCATCGAGCATCGCGCGCAAGGCAGGCACCAATGCCGAATAGTTTTGCAGCGGCTCACCCATGCCCATCATCACCACGTTGGAGATGACACGTTCATCGGTCTTCAGGTGCTGGCGCAAAAAGTGCTCGGCAAACCACAGCTGAGCCATGATTTCGCCTGTGCTCAGGTTTCGGCTGAAACCCTGGTGCCCCGTGGAACAAAAACGGCAACCCACGGCGCAGCCGGCCTGGGATGAAATGCACAAAGTACCCCGATCGTCTTCGGGAATGAACACCGTTTCGATGGCGTTGCCATCACCCACATTGAACAGCCACTTGATGGTGCCGTCGGTGGAGATGTGCTGGCTGTTCACGGGCAAGGCCGCGATGTGTGCATGAGATGAGAGCTTTTGGCGCAAAGACTTGGCCAAATCGCTCATGTGATCGAAATCAGAAGCGCCCCGCTGGTGGATCCAGCGGAACAACTGGGTGGCCCGAAAGCGCTTTTCGCCCAAACCGTCACAAAAAACGGCCAAACCTTCCAGGTCAAATTCAAGAAGGTTGGCCGTCATGGAGATGGAGGCAGCGCTGAAGCCGCGATGCGGTCAGCGTGCGTAAACGTTCATGCCGGGGAAGAAGAAGGCAACTTCAACGGCAGCGGTTTCGGGGGCGTCGGAGCCATGCACGGCGTTGGCGTCGATGCTGTCAGCAAAGTCAGCGCGGATGGTGCCAGGGGCGGCCTTCTTGGGGTCGGTGGCACCCATCAGGTCACGGTTCTTGGCAATGGCGTTCTCGCCTTGCAGGGCTTGGATCATGACAGGGCCAGAGACCATGAAGTCCACCAAATCCTTGAAAAAGGGGCGCTCTTTGTGCACAGCATAAAACTGCTCGGCTTCGCCGCGTGACAGGTGGGCCATTTTGGCGGCGACGACTTTCAGGCCAGCAGCTTCGAATCGGGCGTAGATCTGACCGATCACGTTCTTGGCGACGGCGTCGGGTTTGATGATGGAGAGGGTGCGTTCGATGGCCATGGTGTTTCCAATTACAGAATAAAGATTTTCATGCATTTTTGCCATGCGGCAAAGCCAGCTATTCTAACCTGAGCGAGGCCACCCCAAAGCCCAGGAAGACCTGCAAGGCCAGGGGGAATGGACCGCCGGCCCAATGCCCCGGCCGCACGGATTTCATCGGCTGCGGCCAGCACCACCTCGCCCACCCCGCCCCGTTCCGCCCGGGGCTTTTTTCAAGCGGTTGAAGCTTTCTGCACCAATGTACCGGGCTTCGGGCTTGGACGTATCGGACTTGGCGTGCAAGCCAGAGCCGCCAGGCGCTTGGTTGGGTTTGGCAGCGGGTTTGGCGCGGGGCACGGCCGAACCCGCCCTGCCCTGCCCACCGGTGCGGGGGCGACGGTCGTTGCGGTTGGTGCGTGCGGCAGAGTCGGAAACCGGCCTCGGGCGTTCGCTGGTCCCCGCAGCCCGCATCAGCGAACGGATGTCGGCTTCGTCCAACTCCAGCCAAGCGCCACGGCGCAAGCCATGCGGCAACACCATGGCGCCATAGCGGATGCGGATCAAACGGCTGACCGCATGGCCCACCGCTTCCATCATGCGGCGCACTTCGCGGTTACGGCCTTCCGAAATCGTCACGCGGTACCAGCAGTTGGAGCCTTCACCGCCACCATCCTCGATCGAGCCAAACTGCGCCGGGCCATCGTCCAGCATCACGCCGTCCAGCAATTTTTGCTTTTCTTCCTTGCTCAAGGCACCCAAGACACGCACGGCGTATTCGCGTTCCAGGCCAAAACGCGGGTGCATGAGCTTGTTGGCCAATTCGCCCGAACTGGTGAACAGCAGCAGACCTTCGGTGTTCAAGTCCAGGCGGCCCACCGATTGCCATTTGCCATTGTGCAGACGCGGCAATTGGCGAAACACCGAGGGGCGGTTTTGCGGGTCGTCGTGGCTGACGATTTCGCCGGCAGGCTTGTGGTAGGCGATCACGCGCGCAGGGGGCGGGTCGATGCGGATGCGGATCGGCTTGCCGTCCACCTTGATCTGATCGCCAAATTGAACCCGCTGGCCCACATGGGCCAGCTCGTTGTTCACGACGATGCGCCCCTCGGCAATGAGTTTTTCCATCTCCAGCCGCGACCCCATGCCCGCTTGCGCCAACACTTTGTGCAGTTTGGGGGAATCCGATTGCGGGGCCAACACGCGTTTGCCCAAGGCCTCGGTCAGTGCCTCGGCAGACCCTTCCTTGTCAAACTCCCCCGACACCACATCTTGCAGGGCGATGGGCTTGAATGTGTCGCTGATGGGTTGCGCGCGGGCAGCCGACTTGCGCTTGGCATAAACACCCGGATTCGGGTCTTGGGAGGGGTGATCGTTCATGAATGGGGATTTCCGTCCCCATTGGGCAGGGACAAGTGAGGAGATTCAGCGGCATCAGCCACCGAAGCGTGAGCCGACGAGGGCTCGGTTGAAAGCTCCTCCAAAGACAAACTCGCCTGAAGCGGCTCGTCTTCCAGTGCATTGGCCAGCGCCGACATTTGGGGGTCTGATTGGGTCAAAAGAGGCAGTTGATCCAGAGAATCCAAACCCAGGTCGTCCAGAAACTGCCGTGTGGTCGCAAACAAACTGGGACGGCCCACGGTCTCGCGGTGACCAATCACCTCCACCCAGCCCCTGTCTTCCAGTTGCTTGATGATCTGAGTACCAATGGTCACACCTCGGATGTCCTCCATATCGCCTCGCGTGACCGGTTGCCGGTACGCGATGATGGCCAAGGTCTCCAGAACGGCGCGGGTGTATTTGGGGGGTTTTTCGGGGTGCAAACGGTCCAGGTAGCTGCGCAACTCAGGCCGGCTTTGAAAGCGCCAACCGCTGGCCACATGGATCAACTCCAAGCCCTTGGTGGCCCATTCCAATTCGAGCTCTTGCAACATCAGCTTCAGGGTGTCAGATCCCAGCTGGTCGTCAAAAAGCACCCGTAAATCGCGCATCGACAAAGGCTGACCCGCGGTGAGCAAGGCCGTTTCCAGGACACGCTTGGCTTGCGCCGTCATCATGGTGTCGATCTTTCGGAAAAAAACGCCTCACGGCGAGGTTGGGGAGAGTCTGTCGTCAGGGAGTGCCGGTTTCAGCCAAGCGTTGGGCTGCTCAACACGGGGTCCGTGAGACATGCAGAGATCAAAAATCTTGCTTCAGATTGTAGCGGAGGCCCAGAGGCTCCAGGGCATCGGACATGTCCTGCGGCCAAGGCGATCGGAGGTCGACCTCGATTCCCGTGATCGGGTGAACAAAAGCCAGGCGCCAGGCATGCAGGGCTTGGCGCTTGAGCCCGCCCCGCTCGGCCCCTCCGTAAACCGAATCCCCCACCAAGGGATGCCCCACATGCGCCATGTGCACCCTGATCTGGTGGGTGCGACCCGTGTGCAAGGTGCACTGAACCAGACAACAGCGCTCACCTTGCGCCAACAAGTCCAAGGTGGTGGAAGCCGTTTTGCCGGACTGGTGGGTCAAATTGACCACCGCCATGCGCAAACGGTTGGCGGGGTCACGGCCAATGGCGGCATCGACCAGGCGGCGCTCAGCGCCCGACCAGGCCTGATGCGCGATGGCCACATACTGACGGTGCACCTCACGTGCCGCAATTTGCGCCACCAAAGCGTCCATGGCCCGACGCGTTCTGGCCACCACCATCAATCCGCTGGTGTCCTTGTCCAACCGGTGAACAATGCCCGCGCGGGGCACCTCACAAGCTTTGGGGTCGAGGGCCAAAAGACCATTGAGCAAGGTGCCTCCCCAATGCCCTGGCGCAGGGTGCACCACCAAACCGGCGGGCTTGTTGATGACGCGCAAATGCGCATCTTCATAAACCACATCGATGGGCATCGCTTCTGGCACAAAGGCTTGCGATTGCGGCGTGGCCCGCAGCGTGATCTGGATCTGATGCCCCCATCGCACTTTGGCCGACACCTTGGTGATGACCCGCCCCTCCAGCAGTGCATCCCCTTGCTCGATCAACTGCTGCAAATAGCTGCGCGAAAACTCGGGGACCAGTTGCGCAAAAACCCGGTCCAGCCGTTGCCCATGCAAAGCAGCCGGAACCTCCAGCTGCCTGATTTCCTGGGCGTTTTCAAGCAGACGATCCGAATCGTCCAGGGCTTGGCTGGGATCGTCTGATTCGGGGTCGGTCGATATAATCAAAGTGTTCAACTTTATTGGGTGTCACAGATGCAACGACTCAGATTATCGATGGTTCCGAACTGCCTGGTACTGGCTGCGGGACTCATTCTGACGGGCTGCGCGAACAACCCCAAAGACCCGACCGTGGGTTGGACACCCGAAAAAATTTACAGCGAAGCGCGCGATGAAGTCAGCGCCGGTGCTTGGGACAAAGCCATTGGCTATTACGAAAAGCTCGAAGGCCGAGCCGCCGGTACCGTGCTGGCCCAGCAGGCCCAAATCGACAAGGCCTATGCCCAGTACAAAACAGGCAACAAAATCCAGGCCTTGGCCACCCTGGACCGGTTCATCCGTTTGCACCCCACCAGTCCGGCACTGGACTACGCGCTGTACCTCAAAGGACTGGTCAATTTCAATGAAAACCTCGGTCTTTTTTCCTTCATCACACGGCAAGATCTTTCAGAGCGCGATCAAAAAGCAGCTAAGGACTCCTATGAATCCTTTCTGGAGCTGATCACCCGCTTTCCTGACTCCAAATACAGCCCCGATGCCCGTCTGCGGATGACCCACGTGGTCAACTCCTTGGCCGCCTACGAGGTGCATGTGGCGCGTTATTACGCCAAACTGGGTGCGCACGTGGCCGCCATCAACCGCGCGCAACAAGCCATCTCGGACTATGAGGGTGTTCCTGCCGTCGAAGAGGCGCTGGCAATTTTGGTGAAATCCTACGACGCCATGGGCATGGCGGTCCTTCGCGATGACGCCTTGCGCGTCTTGCGCAAAAACTACCCGCAATCCGTTTACCTTCAGGGCAACGCCCCGCAAAAGTCTAAAAACCGCTGGCTTCCTTGGTGAGCTGGCGCAAATCGTCCAAAAAATCCGGGTGATGCTCGATTCGGCGCATCGGTGGCAAAGCCCTCATCAAACGCCGACCGTAGGACATGGCACTCAATCGGGTGTCACACACCACCAAAATCCCCCTGTCTGATTCACTTCGGATCAAGCGTCCAGCGCCCTGCTTGAGCGACACCGCCGCCTCGGGCAAGGCGTGGTCTGCAAAGGCACTCTGGCCCTGCTGCGTCAAGCGCTGGCTGCGCGCCTCAAACAGCGGGTCATCCGGAGGTGGAAACGGCAACTTGTCGATCACCACCAACTGCAAAGCATCACCGGGCACATCAAAGCCTTCCCAAAAGGAAGCCGAAGCCACCAGCACACAGCCCGGTCGGCCATGGGGATCGCCCACGCCACCGCCCTCTCGAAAGCGCTCCATCAAACGGCGCTTGGGGCTTTGCCCTTGCACCAGCACTTCCACGCTGGCATCCGCTTGCGCCTGCAGCTGCTCTCCAATGCTGCGCATCGAGAACAAGGTCGTGGTCAGCACCAAAGTTCTTCCACCCAAAATGGCCAAACTCTCCAACACCAAAGCCGCCACCTGCCGGGCATGATCGGGATCACCCGGCCTTGGCAAATGCGGCGGCACATACACCGCCGCTTGCTGGGCATAGTCAAAAGGGCTGTTGACCTGCATGACCTCGGCCGAATCCAGACCGCAGGGCTGGGTGAACCAGCGCAAACTGGGCTCGTCCCCCAAAGTGGCCGAGGTGAAAATCCAGGCCCGCTGCCCCACACCTGGCGACCCCCCGCCCGGTGCGCCCCCCTCCTGCCGCACTGGCGCTGGGCCAAACTGCCCATGACCCTCCGGTCCGTCATCCAAGGCCGAGGGAATATGGTGACCGCCCTGGTCAGGCAAGGGGGCATCGGGCGCGCGCGTCAAGGCCTCAAAAGCCTGCGCGATGTCCAAGGGCGACTCCACCACACGCAGTTGCGCACTGACCTCTGCCCATCGCACCCCATCGCCTTGGGGCTCGCCAGCAAACAAGGCCGCGCGTTGAAGCAATTCGCGGGTTCGCTCAGCCAGCCGCTGAAAATCAGGCGCGAGCTCACTGACCATGTCCAAACCGTTTTGCACTTCCAGCAAGCACTGGGTGAGGGCCTGCAAACTTGCGCGCCATGCTTGCGGGTCAACAGGGTCTGGCTGCTGTCCTGTCCAGCGCAAGCGCACGGCACCCCGGTGCTGCCCTGCCGACAAGCGCCAGTCGCGGGTGGCCTTTTCCAACCTGCCACTCAAGGCCTGCCAATCGACAAGCCCCCGGGCCAGTTGCAATCCCGTGGCCAGCACATCGCGGACCAGCTCGTGCAGTTGCACGGTGGACAGTTGCTGCCCCAAAAAATGGACCCCGATTTCATTGAGCTGGTGGGCCTCGTCAAACACCGTGACGCGCACGGTGGGCAACAACTCGGCCACACCCGACTCGCGCACCGACAGGTCGGCAAAGAACAAATGGTGGTTGATGACCACCACATCCGAGGCCATGGCTTCTTTGCGCGCCAAATTGACATGGCAAGCGCGATAACTGGGACACGACGAGCCCAGGCAATTGTCCCGGGTCGAGGTCACCAGCGGCCACAAAGACGAGCGCTCATCCAAGCCGGTCAACTCGGCCATGTCGCCGCTGCGCGTGGACTGGGCCCAGGCTTCAATCTTGGCCAAGGCTTTTTGTGAACTCGGGTGCGACAGCTCGTGGCTGTGCCGGGCTTGCCCCATGCGGTGCAGGCAAAGGTAATTGGAGCGCCCCTTGAGCAAAGCCACCCGAATGGGCAAACCCAATGCATCGATCAGGCGCGGGATGTCGCGTGAAAACAATTGGTCCTGCAAGGCTTTGGTGGCAGTGGACACCAAAGCGCGCTGCCCACTCAGCAAGACCGGCACCAGATAGGCATAGGTTTTGCCCGTCCCCGTTCCCGCCTCCACCACCAACTGCCCACCCGCCTGAACCGTGCGGCTGACCGCCATGGCCATCTCATGCTGTCCCTGCCGGGGCTGAAAACCGGGCACCGCACGCGCCAGCACCCCCTGGCTCGACAAAGCTTCGGCAACCCGTTGATCCAGAAGATTCAAGCAGGCTCCTTGGGCGCCCACTGCAACTGCAGCCAGGCAATCTGATCGCGCAGGGCCAGCCGTTTCTTTTTCATGCGCCGCAGGCTCAATTCATCCACACCGTGGTCGGTGGCAGCCTGATCGATCAGGGCGTCCAGCTCGGCGTGCTGGATTTGACACTCCAACAAACGCTGCTGATGGGCCTGCAACTCCAGCATGTGCGCCGCAGGCCACACAGGGGGTGGGGTCTGGCTCATGGTTTGTCCCGGCTGTCAGGTTGTTTGGCTTGCAAGCGCTTTTCTCTTTGCTCGGTTCGCCACTGGCGCTCTTGTGCATTGAGCACCAACTCCTGCTGATCCAAAGGCACCAGGGCCTGCCTGCGAACCCGGCGCGCTTCGATCAGGCAGGCATTCACCGCAAACTTTTGCCAGCAAGCGAGCTGCTGGGCTTGGTCAGCCCGAATGATGGCATCGCGCTGCTGCGCCAGTGCCTGCCTTTGCTGGGCAATGAAAGCCGGCACTTGAAGATCTTCAGAGGCAGGAGCCGACTCGGAGGGCGCGGGCACCTCCGACTGAGCCGGACTTTGCGCATAAGCCACCCCCAGGAGCCCCCCAACCATCCAGGCGAACACGGCCAGAGGGGCAAAGCGGTGCATCATGTCAGGTGGGTGTCCACAGTTCGGTGTTCCAAGGCCAAAAACTCACCCGACTGCATTTCGTGCAAACGCGACACCGTGCGGGGAAACTCATGGGACATGGGGCCTGAGGTGTACAGGCCCTCGGGCGGCACAGCCGCCGACATGATGAGTTTGACGCGCCGGTCATACAGCACATCGATCAGCCAGGTGAAGCGGCGCGCCTCAGACGCCATGCTGATCGGCATGTGCGGCACATTGCTCAGCAGCACCGTGTGGTACTGCGTGGCGATTTCAAGGTAATCGTTTTGCGAACGCGGCCCACCACAGATGGCCTTGAAGTCAAACCACACCACGTCGCCGGCACGGCGTTTGGCCGTGATGTCACGCGCCTCGATGTGCAGCACCGGGTCTTCGTCAGGCCCTGTGGCCAGGCGGTTGAAGGCCTCGTTCATCTCGCGGTCGGCCTGCTCGCCCAAGGGGGAGTGGTACAGCTTGACCATCTCCAGCGTGCGGCGGCGGTAATCGGTGCCGTTGTCCACATTGAGCACCTGCATGCGCTCATTCAACAGGGCAATGGCAGGCAAGATGCGGTCGCGGTGCAAGCCATCGGGGTACAACCCGTCGGGCTCAAAATTGGACGTCGTCACAAAGCCCACACCATGGTCAAACAGCGCCACCAAGAGGCGGTGCAAGATCATGGCATCGGTGATGTCGGCCACATGGAATTCGTCAAAACAAATCAGCTGGTAACGCTTGGCCATGCGCTTGCCCAACTCGTCCAGGGGGTTGACCGTGCCTTGAATGGCTGTCAATTCGCGGTGCACTTCGCGCATGAACTCATGAAAGTGCAAGCGGGTTTTGCGCTCCACCGGAACGGCCGCAAAAAAGCAATCCATCAAAAAGCTTTTGCCGCGCCCCACTCCACCAAACATGTAAACCCCTTTGGGGATTTCAGGGCGGGCAAAAAATTTCCCCAAAAAGCCGGAGCGACCGGGTTTGTAGGCTTTCCATTCCTGGGCACAACGCTCCAAAGCCTCGATCGCTCTGAGCTGAGCCGGGTCGCTTTGGTAAGCACGCTTTTGCAATTCTGCGTCGTAAACTTCACGAACGGACATGGAAATGGGGCTTTTCATTTGAAATCACAAAACCCGGGACGAGCCCGGGTTTTCAGGGTTGCAGAACTTTAACCCAACTCACCCCCAGCCGCGTGGCGGCCTGAGGCAAGGGCTCAAAAGTTCAAGGTCCGCTTGTCCACGGCCAGGGCCGCTTCTTTGGTCGCTTCGCTCAAAGACGGGTGCGCGTGGCAGATGCGGGCGATGTCTTCCGACGAAGCCTTGAACTCCATGGCCACCACGGCCTCGGCGATCAACTCAGACGCTTGTGGGCCCACGATGTGCACGCCCAGGATCTCGTCGGTCTTGGCATCGGCCAGCATTTTCACCATGCCGGTGGTGTCGCCCAAAGCGCGAGCGCGACCGTTGGCCAGGAAGGGGAAAGAGCCCGCCTTGTACGCCACGCCATCGGCCTTGAGCTGCTGCTCGGTGCGGCCCACCCAAGCGATCTCGGGACTGGTGTAAATGACCCAGGGGATGGTGTTGAAGTTGACGTGACCGTGCTGGCCTGCGATGCGCTCGGCCACCGCCACGCCCTCTTCTTCGGCTTTGTGCGCCAGCATCGGGCCGCGCACCACGTCGCCCACCGCCCAAACGCCGGGCAGGTTGGTGCGGCAGTCGCCGTCCACCACCACCGCGCCGCGCTCGTCGAGCTGCAAGCCCACGGCTTCGGTGTTCAGGCCAATCGTGTTGGGCACGCGGCCGATCGAGACGATCAGCTTGTCGGCGTCGAGCTTGATGGCTTCGCCTTTGGCGTTGGTGTAGTTGACGGTCACGCCTTTTTTGCCGTTGACGATCTCGCCGACTTTCACGCCGAGTTCGATCTTCAAGCCTTGTTTGTCAAAGGCCTTCTTGGCTTCTTTGGCGATTTGCTCGTCCACCGCGCCCAAGAAAGTGGGCAGGCCTTCGAGGATGGTGACGTCGGCACCCAAACGGCGCCAGACCGAACCCATCTCCAAACCGATGACGCCCGAGCCAATGACGGCGAGCTTCTTGGGCACAGCGCCCACGCGCAAAGCGCCGTCGTTCGACAACACATTGACTTCGTCAAACGGCACGCCAGGCAAGGCACGCGCATTGGAGCCGGTGGCAATGATGACTTGCTTGGCCGCAATAGCCTCTTCGGTCTTGCCCGCCACGTGAATGGTGTAGCCGCCTTCGGACTTGCCAGCAAAGCTGCCACGGCCATGGAAGAACGTGACCTTGTTCTTTTTGAACAGGTACAAGATGCCGTCGTTGTTTTGCTTCACGACGGTGTCTTTGCGGGCGATCATTTTGGCCACGTCCATCTTCACGTCTTTGACGCTGATGCCGTGGTCGGCGAAGTGGTGGTTGGCGTGCTCGAAGTGCTCGCTGGACTGCAGCAAGGCTTTGGACGGGATGCAGCCCACGTTGGTGCAAGTGCCGCCGGGCGCGGGGCCACCCGCTGCGTTTTTCCACTCGTCGATACAAGCGACTTGGAAACCGAGTTGCGCGGCGCGGATGGCGGCGATGTAGCCACCAGGGCCACCGCCGATGACGACGACGTCAAATTGTTTGCTCATGGTAAGGGTCTTCTGGATGAAAAAACGCCCCCTTTTCAGAGGGCATTCAAAACAAGGGGTTTAGATGTCGAACAAGAGGCGGGCTGGGTCTTCCAGCGCTTCCTTCATGGCGACCAGGCCCAACACGGCTTCGCGGCCGTCGATGATGCGGTGGTCATACGACATGGCAAAGTAGTTCATGGGGCGCACCACCACTTGGCCGTTTTCCACCATGGCGCGGTCTTTGGTCGCGTGCACGCCCAAAATGGCCGACTGGGGGGGGTTGATGATGGGGGTGGACATCATCGAGCCGAAGGTCCCGCCGTTCGAGATCGAGAAGGTGCCACCGGTCATCTCTTCGATGCCCAGTTTGCCGTCTTTGGCCTTCTGGCCAAACTCGGCGATCTTCTTCTCGATGTCGGCAAAGCTCATCTGGTCGGCGTTGCGCAAAATCGGCACCACCAAGCCACGGGGCGAACCCACCGCGATACCGATGTCAAAGTAACCGTGGTACACGATGTCGTTGCCGTCCACCGACGCGTTCAGCACCGGGAACTTCTTCAGGGCGTGCACAGCGGCCTTGACGAAGAAGCTCATGAAGCCGAGCTTGACGCCGTGTTCCTTCTCAAAACGCTCTTGCATGCGCTTGCGCATGTCCATGACCGGGGCCATGTTGATCTCGTTGAAGGTGGTCAGGATGGCGTTGGTGGACTGCGATTGCAGCAGGCGCTCGGCCACACGGGCGCGCAGGCGGGTCATGGGCACGCGCTGCTCGGGGCGCTCGCCCAGGTTCACCACCGGTGTAGCCACCTGGGCCAAAGCTTTGGTGGGCACGCCTGTGGGGATCACTGCGGCGGTGGACTTGGCGCCACCGGCCACGGCTGAGAGCACATCGCCCTTGGTCACGCGGCCATCTTTGCCGGTGCCGGGGACAGAGCCTGCGGCCAGGTTGTTGTCGGCCATCAGCTTGGCCGCAGCGGGCATGGCCACACCGGCCATGCTGGTGCTGGCCACTGCGGCTGCGGCGGGTGCAGCAGCCGGTGCCGATGCAGCGGCAGGCGCTGCTGCTGGCGCAGCGGCAGCCACTTTGCCGTCGGTGTCGATGCGCGCGATCAGCTGGTCTGCCGCCACGGTGCCACCATCGCCCACGACGATTTCAGACAACACGCCAGCCGAAGGGGCAGGCACTTCCAAGACCACCTTGTCGGTTTCGATCTCGATCAGGATCTCGTCGGCCGCAACGGTGTCGCCGACTTTTTTCTTCCACTGCAGCATGGTGGCTTCGGCCACGGACTCGGACAGCTGGGGGACTTTGACTTCTACGATAGCCATGTTGATTTCTCTTTAAGGTTGTAACGCGAGGTTGTTCGGGTGGATCACTTGGTCAGCACAAAGCCCTTGAGCTTGGCAAAAGCGGCTTCAATCAGCGCTTTTTGCTGGTCCTGGTGCAGGTGTGAATAGCCCACGGCTGGCGATGCGGAAGCCGCACGGCCTGCGTAGCCCAAGCGTTGACCGCTTTGCATGTTTTCGTGGATGTTGTGCTGGATGAAGAACCAGGCACCCTGGTTTTGCGGCTCGTCCTGGCACCACACCACATCGGTGGCATTGGGGTACTTTTTGAGCTCTGCAGCAAACGCCTTGTGCGGGAACGGATACAGCTGCTCCACACGGATGATGGCCACGTCGTCCGCGCCTTTGGTTTCGCGGTTTTTGACCAGGTCGTAATAAACCTTGCCCGAGCAAGCGATCACGCGCTTGACCTTGTCGGCCTTGAGGTCCTTGGTCTCGCCAATCACCGTCTGGAAGCTGCCTTTGGTGAACTCGGACACCGGCGATGTGGCGTCCTTGTTGCGCAGCAGTGACTTGGGCGTGAAGATCACCAGCGGCTTGCGCAAATCGCGCACCATCTGGCGGCGCAGCACATGGAAGATCTGGCTGGCGGTGGTGGGCTGAACCAACTGCATGTTGGTGTCGGCCGCCAACTGCATGAAACGCTCCACACGGGCCGAGCTGTGCTCGGGGCCCTGGCCTTCGTAGCCGTGCGGCAGCATCAAGGTGATGCCGTTGACGCGGCCCCACTTGACCTCGCCAGAGGCGATGAACTGGTCGATCACCACTTGCGCGCCGTTGGCAAAGTCGCCGAACTGGGCTTCCCAAACCACCAAGGTGTTGGGGTCGTTCGAGGCATAGCCGTACTCATAGGCCAAAACAGCCTCTTCGGACAGGATCGAATCGATCACCACGAACGGGGCCTGTTTGTCCGACACATTTTGCAAGGCCACATAGGTGCCGGTGTCCCACTTTTCACGTTTTTGGTCATGAATGACCGCGTGGCGGTGCGTGAACGTGCCACGGCCGCAGTCTTCACCCGACAAACGCACCGGGTAACCGCTGGCCACCAGAGAGGCAAACGCCATGTGCTCACCCATGCCCCAATCCACGGGGATGTCGCCGCGGCCCATGGCAGCGCGGTCGTCATAGACCTTTTTGACCAATTGGTGGGGCGTGACGGAATCGGGAATGGTCGAGATCTTCTCGGCCAAGCGCTTCCAGTCGGACAAGGGGATCGAGGTGTCGCCCGCATCGGACCACTTTTTGCCCATGAAGGGCGACCAATCGACGGTGAACTGGGTCTTGAAGTTGGTCAAGACAGGCTCGGTCGTGTTTTTGCCTGCATCCAGGGCGGCGCGGTAGGCCTTGGCCATGTCGTCGCCCAGGGTGTCGCCCAGACCTTGAGCCGCCAGTTTGTCGGCGAACAGTTTGCGGGTGCCGGGGTGCGCGGCGATTTTCTTGTACATCAGCGGCTGGGTCAGCGCCGGGGTGTCCTGCTCGTTGTGGCCCAGTTTGCGGAAGCACACCACGTCCAGCACCACATCCTTGCGGAAAGTCATGCGGTATTCCAGCGCGAGCTGTGTGGCCATGACCACGGCTTCCGGGTCGTCCCCGTTCACGTGCAAAACCGGGGCTTCGACCATCTTGACGATGTCGGTGCAAAACACGCTGGATCGCATATCGCGCGGGTCAGAGGTGGTGAAACCGATCTGGTTGTTGATGATGATGTGCACCGTGCCGCCGGTGGAATAACCACGGGTTTGGGCCAACGCAAAGGTTTCCTGGTTGACGCCCTGGCCGCCAAAGGCCGCGTCACCATGCACCAACACAGGCAAAACCTGCTTGCCCAGTGGGTCGCCACGGCGGTCCATGCGGGCGCGCACAGAGCCTTCGACCACAGGGTTCACGATTTCCAGGTGCGAAGGGTTGAAGGCCAGCGACAAGTGCACTGGGCCGCCAGCCGTGTTCACGTCCGAGCTGAAGCCCTGGTGGTACTTCACGTCACCCGCAGGCAAATCCTCGGGGGCGGTGTGGTCGAATTCGGCAAACAGGTCGGCGGGCAGCTTGCCCATGGTGTTGACCAGCACGTTCAGGCGGCCCCGGTGGGCCATGCCGATCACGACTTCTTGCACGCCCTGGGCGCCAGCCGACTGGATCAGCTCGTCCATGGCCGCGATGAAGCTCTCGCCGCCTTCGAGCGAAAAGCGTTTTTGGCCCACGTATTTGGTGTGCAGGTAACGCTCCAGGCCTTCGGCAGCGGTCAGGCGGTCGAGGATTTGTTTTTTCTTGTCGGCCGTGAAATTGGGCTTGCTGCGGATGCTTTCGAGCTTTTGCTGCCACCAGCGCTTTTCGGCCTGCTCGGTGGTGTACATGTACTCAGCGCCCAGCGTGCCGCAATAGGTCTCGCGCAGTGCATTGAGCAGCTCGCGCAAAGACATGTTGTTTTTGCCAAAAAAGGTGTTGCTGGTGTCGAACACGGTTTCCTGGTCGGCATCCGAAAAGCCGTAGAAAGCCGGGTCGAGGTCGGGAATGTGGGGGCGCTCGGTGCGCTTGAGCGGGTCCAGATCGGCCCAGCGCTGACCCACGTTGCGGTAAGCGGCAATCAGCTGCTGCACTGCGGTGCGCTTGCGGCCCATTTCGACGTTTTCGCTGGCCATCACCACCTTGGTGCCGCCCGCCTTGGCGCGCTCAGCAAAAGCGTTGATCACGGGCAGGTGCGGCACGTCTTTGGCGTTGGAGCCATCGACTGCGGGAACGTGTTGGAGGGCGTCGAAATATTCGCGCCAGGAGTCGGGGACGCTGCCGGGGTTGGCCAGGTAGTTTTCGTACATCTCTTCGACGTACGGGCCGTTACCTCCGAAAAGGTGGGTGTTGCCTGAATAGGCAGCGTAGACGGAATTTGTCTCGCTCATGTTTCGCTGACCTCCGTTTCCCTCTGGGAAACATAAGTTGGTTGATTTTTACCTTCCGCGACACGGCTGAACCGGTTGGCGGATGCGACTGTGGCAGGGGAAGGGCCTGAGTACAGGGCGCATTGTGCCATGGCTTTGCCAATGCCAGGCTTACATACCCAGCAAGTCAAAATAAAAAAAGACCCCGTCAAAGCGGGGCCCTGTTTCGAAGAAAGGGGGTCAGCCCTTGACCTGATCCACGATCTGCTGCAAAGCTGCCGGATCGTCCATGGTCGTCAGGTCGCCAGGGTCTCGCCCCTCGGCCACGGCCTGGATGGCGCGGCGCAACAACTTGCCACTGCGCGTCTTGGGCAGAGCCGACACAAAGAAGACACGCGAAGGACGAGCCACCGCACCCAACTGGCTGTCAACGACCTTCATGACTTCGCCCTCGAGCTTGAGGCGGGCCGCTGCGTCGGTCAGGCCCGAGGTGTCTTTGGCGATGGCAAAGGCCATGGCCACCTGCCCTTTGAGCTGATCGGCCACACCGACCACGGCCACTTCGGCCACGTTGGGGTGGCTGGAGATGCTTTCTTCGATCTCGCGGGTGCCCAAGCGGTGGCCAGCCACGTTGATCACGTCGTCGGTGCGGCCCAGGATGAAGTAGTAGCCGTCTTCGTCGCGCACGGCCCAGTCAAAGGTGCTGTAGACCAACTTGTTGGGCACCGTCTTCCAGTAGGTTTTGACAAAGCGCGCGTCGTCGCCCCAGATGGTTTGCAGGTTGCCAGGTGGCAAGGGCCCTTCGATGGTCAAAACGCCTTTTTGGTTGGCGCCGGTGAGCTCTTCGCCGGTCTGGTCGTCCACCAGCTTGACGTTGTAACCGTAGATGGCTTTGCCGGGCGAGCCGAACTTGCTGGGGGCTTTTTCGACACCGTTGCAGATGCTGAGGATCGGCCAGCCGGTCTCGGTTTGCCAATAGTTGTCGATGATGGCTTTGCCGTTGAGGCCTTCGGAGATCCACTTGGCGGTGGGTTCGTCCAAGGGCTCGCCCGCCAAGAACAGCGCTTGCAGGCTCGACAGGTCGTATTTGGTGAGCAGCGCAGGGTCTTGCTTTTTGAGCACACGGATGGCCGTGGGTGCGCTGAACATGACGTTGACCTTGTACTTTTCGACCAGGCTCCACCAGATGCCGCCATCGGGGCGGATGGGCAGGCCTTCGTACATGATGGTGGCCATGCCACCGATCAGCGGACCATAAATGATGTAGCTGTGGCCCACCACCCAGCCGATGTCGCTGGTGCAAAAGAAGGTGCCGCCGGGCTTGCCTTCAAAGATGTTGGGCATGCTGGCAGCCAGTGCCACGGTGTAGCCCCCGGTGTCGCGCTGCACGCCCTTGGGTTTGCCGGTGGTGCCCGAGGTGTAGAGCGTGTAGCTGGGATGCGTGGCGTCGACCCATTCGCAAGGCACCACGGTGTCCATGTGCTTGGCGCGTTCGGTGGCGTAGTCCACGTCGCGGCCCGCCACAGGGCTGAAGGCGGCCAGTTTTCGGTCCACCATGATCACCTTGGCGGGTTTGTGGGCCAACAAGTTGATCGCTTCATCGAGCAAAGGTTTGTAGGGCACGCCCTTGCCGCCGCGCGACCCTGCGTCGGCGCTGATGATGACCTTGGGGGAAGCATCTTCGATGCGGGTGGCCAGCGAGTGCGAAGCAAAGCCGCCAAACACCACCGAGTGGATGGCGCCCAAACGCACGCAGGCCAACATGGCGAATGCGGCTTCGGCGATCATGGGCATGTAGATCAAGACGCGATCGCCCTTGACCACGCCCAGACTTTGCAAAATGGCGGCCATGCGCTGCACTTCGGCGTGCAGCTCACGGTAGGTGTAGGTTTTTTCCTGGTCGGTTTCGGTCGACACAAAGATCAGCGCGGGCTGGTCGGCACGTTCGGCCAAGTGGCGGTCCACCGCGTTGTGGCACAGGTTGGTCTGGCCGCCCACAAACCACTTGGCAAAGGGTGGGTTGCTGTAATCGCAAATCTGTTGGGGCTGGACTTTCCAGTCCACGAGTTTGGCCTGCTCGGCCCAAAAGGCATCGCGGTCGTTGATTGAGCGCGCATGAAAGTCGGCAAATTTGCCCATAAGAGTCTCCTGATGTGCCCACACAAAACAGACAGGTCTGGCCCCAGCGAGCCAGCATCTTCTGAATTCATAATTATGAGGCCTGGACTTGCAAGAAGCTGACTCTGTCGCGCAGCGGACAGCCCTCAAGCCCTGAGCGCAGATGGCGACCGGGCGGGTCGCCGACGCCTCAAGGGCTCACTTGAACAGGCTTTGCAGCAACTTGAAATCGGGATGCTCGGCGGTTCGCACCCATTCAAAAGCCACCATTTCGGCGGTCACGAGTTCGGCACCGGCACCGGCCAACCGGTCGTAAGCGGCATCCCGGTTGCGCTCGGTGCGCGAGCTGCAGGCATCGGTCACCACCCACACTTCAAACTCGTCTTCGAGCAAGTCGAGGGCGGTTTGCATCAAACAAATGTGGGCTTCGCACCCGGCCAGCACGATGGTTTTGCGCTCCTGCGCACCCGCTTGGGGCTTTTGCAGGTGGCGTGGGAGGCTGCGGGCATTGCCTTTGGGGGCTTGGGGCGGCTCGGGCTGCAGCCACTCACCCAGGCCCTCCTCCACCGCGCTGAACTGCATTTTGGCCAGCACTTTGCGGCAATGGCTGCGGATTTCGGGAGGTATCTCGCCCAGACGCGAGGGGTTTTGTTCGGTGCCCCAGGTGGGCACCGCCAGGGCGTGGGCCAAAGTGGCCAGGCGAGCGGCATTGGCCCAGACGGCATCGGCGTCCAGCATGGCGGGCTTCAAACGGGCCTGAAAATCGACCAGCACCAATTGGCTTTCTTCTGCATCCATCAACATACAAGGTCCTCTGATTGGTTAGAGGGGATTGTCGCAGTTGCCAACCCGGCCTGAGGACACAGCCGAATCAGGCCCCCTGCCCCGGCGCGCCCAGGCCCCCAAAGATCCGTTATGCTCGAAACTTATGCCTTGGAAATTCCTGTTCCTGTTGAGTCTGCTGTGCAGCAGCGCCACCTGGTCGGCCCCAGCTGACGAAGGTACGCTGCTTTTGCCTGCTGAGAAAAGTCTGGTGACGCAGCTTGCAGGACAGCTGACCCTGGCCAAAGACAAGGCCAGCGACCAAGCCTCGGGCATGGTGGTGCAAGCCATGACCCTGCTGGGCGTGCCCTACCGCCGTGGCGGCAGCACCGAAAGCACCGGCTTTGACTGCAGCGGTTTTGTTCGTCACCTCTACGAAAAATCGGTCGGCAGGCTCTTGCCGCGTCGCGCCGAGGAACAAGCCAAAGCCACACAGGTGATTGACCGCGAAGAACTCAAACCCGGTGATTTGGTGTTTTTCAACACCATGCGCCGAGCCTTCAGCCATGTGGGCATCTATGTCGGGGATGGCCAATTCATCCACGCGCCACGCGCCGGCAAGTCGGTCAAGGTGGAAGACATGCGCAGTGCCTATTGGCAAAAACGCTTCAACGGTGCCCGCCGATTGGCCCAAGACAGCGACACCGCCAAACCATGAAAACCCAAATTGACCATTTGGTGGTCGTCGCTTCAACGCTGGAAGCCGGTGTGCAGTGGTGCGAGGCCACATTGGGCATCACGCCCAACGCAGGCGGAGAACACGAAAAATACGGCACCCACAACCGCTTGTTCAAGATCGCCACGCCGCAGTACCCCTTGGCCTATTTTGAAATCATTGCCATCAACCCCGAAGCCGTGATTCCAAAACGCCTGCAGGTCACCCGCTGGTTTGACATGGACGACCCGGTTCTGCAAAAAACCATCGCCCAAGAGCCTCGGCTGGTGCACTTTGTCAGCAGCACCGACGACCTCAAGGCGGCCCGGCACACCTTGCGCACCCAAGGCATTGAACGCGGTCAAATCGTGCACGCCAGCCGCAAGTCCAGCAAAGGCATGCTGCACTGGCAGATCACCGTGCGTGAAGACGGTGAACGCCTCTTCAACGGCTGCTTGCCCACACTCATTCAATGGGGCAAGCCCGAGGCCACCGACCCTCTGCGTCTGCACCCGCGCAACAGTTTGCCGCGTTCGGGCGTCAGCCTGCAAAGCCTGACCGTGTGCCACCCCAGCGCGGCCAAGCTCCAAACGGCGTTTGAGGCCATGGGTCTCACGGGCGTTGACACCCAAACCGGGCCTGCCAACCTGGTGGCCACCTTGCAAACGCCCAAAGGGCTGGTGCAACTGCAAAGCCTGGGCGTTTGATCAGCCTTCGTCGGGCAAGGTGGCCAGCAAGGCCATGCCTGCCAGCATGACCGCAGCGGTCAACCACAAAGCCCCTTTGAAGCCCCCCGTCGCCTGCGCCATGGCCCCGGCCACCACCGGCGCCAGCATTTGCGCAGCGCCATAGCTCAGCGTCAAACGCGCCATCGCTTTGCCCGGGTTGTTCGGAGCCCGCCGCCCCACCAGGGCCAGGGTCAAACTCACGATCCCGATGAAGGTGGCGCCATAACCGAGCGCACCGACAAAAGCCGCCAACAAGGAACCCGACACTGCGGGCAAGACGATGGACAGGGTTTGCAAGGCAAAGGCCAACATCAAGGCGCGGATATCGCCCAGCCGCCGGGCCACCCGGTCCCACAAAAACACCGCGGGCATGGCGGCCAGGCCCACCAAAGCCCATACCCACGCACCCTGCCCCGCCAAGGCGGGTTCACGCTCCACAATGGCTACCGTGAATGTGGCGCTGATGACAAAGCCCCAGCCGGCTGCAAAGTAACTCAAGGCCATGGTCCACATCCAGCGCCGGGACAGCTGAGGTGGCGCTGCGGCCACCGCAGCGGCGGCAGGCGCAGGCGGAACGGGTGGGCGCCACAGCCAAGCCGGCACAAAAAACACCAGCCCCATGACGCCAAAGGCCAACCATTGGTCTGACCATTCGGGCCAGACGGCTGAGAGCCACTTGGCCCCCAAAGCCGAGACCACGATGCCCAGGCCCAAGCCAATGAAGTACACCCCCAGCTCTGGCCGACGACCCTGGCGCATCAACCAGCCCAGCACCAAACCAGAGCCCAGCAGCATGCCGGTGGCCCCGCACAAGCCGCCCAGAAACCGCCACAGAGCCCAGGCGGGCCACCAGCTGGACAAGGCCATGGTGGCCGTGGTCAGCAATGCCATCCAGAGCCCGGCACTGTAAAAACGGTGCCGCCAACGGACGTCGTCCATCCACGCGGCGACCAAGGCACCCGCGATGTAGCCCCCGTAATTGACCGCTGCCAGGGCCCCTGCGGCAGCATCGTTCAAACCGGTCTGCGCTTGCATTGCGGGCAAAAGGGGGGTGTAAGCGAATCGGGCCAGGCCGATGGTCAACACCAGGCCGCAAATGCCCCCCAGCATGACCTGCCACGCCTGCAGGGGGCGATGGAGGGCAGCGTCTGAACGGGGATTGACTTCGTCGTGCATGTGGCCGATTGTGGCCTGAACCGGAGTGCATTCAACGGGGACAGGACACCTTGGCTACAAGGGGCAAGGTCGCTGAGATGACAAAGCCCCCATGCAACACAGGGTTTACACCATGCCCTGCCTGAGCCCTGGCCCCTAAAGTGATTTGTCATTTAACAAGGAGACCTCCATGCCCATCCAGCCTTCCCCTTCTGCCTCCATGAGCCACACCCGCCCCCCACAGGCAGCGTCTGCGCTGCGCCGCGGTCTGAGCTTGATGCTGCTGGGTTTGGGGGCCTTGGGTGCAGTGGGCGCTTCGGCGCAGGCCTTTCCCACCAAACCGGTGCGGCTGGTGGTGACCTTTCCAACTGGCGGTGCGCCCGACATCCTGGCGCGCTTGTTCAGCGAAAAAGCCCAGCTGGGCTTTCCGGTGGTGGTGGACAACCGCCCCGGCGCGGGTGGCAACATCGGGGCCGACAACGTGGCCAAATCTGTGGGAGATGGCCACACCATCGTGATGGGCACCGTGGGCACGCACTCGATCAATGGCGCGCTCTACGAAAAAATGCCCTACGACATGGTCAAGGATTTCAGCCCCATTTCCTTGATCGCCTCGGCACCCAATTTGCTGGTGGTCAACAACGCTTTGCCCGTCAAAAACGTGCCCGAACTCATCACCTACATGAAGGCCAACCCCAACAAGTTGTCGTTTGGCTCCCCCGGCATTGGCACCTCGGTGCACGTCTCGGGCGAGTTGTTCAAGTCCCTCACGGGCACCAGCATGACGCATGTGCCCTACAAAGGCCGTCAATTCGCCATTCCCGACCTGATCGGCGGCAGCATCCAGGTGATGTTTGACAACATGCCATCGGCCCTGCCCATGGCCAAAGAGGGCAAGATTCGGGCCTTGGCCCAAACCACGGCCAGGCGCTCTCCCGCCGCACCGGATGTGCCCACCGTGGCCGAGTCGGTGCCAGGCTTTGAAGCCACCACCTGGTTTGCCATGTTTGCACCCGCCAACGTGCCGCGCCCCGTGATCGACCGCTTGAATGCGGAAGTGCTGCGCGTGTTCAGACTGCCCGATGTGCAAGAACGCCTGAAAACACTGGGCCTCGATCCCATCTTGTCCACCCCGGAAGAGTTGGCCCGCTACCAAGCAAGCGAAATCACCAAGTGGGCCAAGGTGGTCAAAGAATCGGGCGCCAAAGCCGAATAAGCCTGCAGGGGGCGGGCTCAGGGCTGCAAATGCAGCGCCAACAGCAACACCTGTGATGCACCCTGCTCACGCAACAGGCTTGCGGCCAGGGTGGCGGTCCAACGGCTTTGGACCACCGTGCCCACCAAGAGCACAGGCCCTGGGGGCATCAGCGGGTCGGCCGTGATCACCACGGCCTTTTCCAGATGGGCCACCACGGGCGTGGCAGACGAGTCACCGGGCGCAGCACCGCCCCGCCAACCGAACACATCGTGCAAGGGCAAGCGCCCTTTGCGTGCAAGGTGCTCGGCCAAGCATCGGTTGGCGGTCATGTCGGGCGCGGGCAGCGGCACCACACAGACCGGACGCGCAGGCCAGCTTTTGGCCCAGCGGCCCAGGGTGGCCACAGCCCCCGCCAGCAGCGCAGGGGGCAGCTCAGCGTTGGCGCCACGTTGCAGGGCTTGCAATTCGGCCAGCCAAGCCGGGTCGTCGGCAAAGGCCACGGCGCGGCCCGCGTCAAAGCCACGGATGGCGCCTTTGCGCCCCACCCCGGCGGGCCAGCGTTTGCGCGGCTCGATGTCCACGTCCAGGCCACGCAAAAAGTCACGCGCCGCATTCTGTTTGTTTTGAGATGGCATGAGGCCCGGAAACGGCAGCTGCCCGGTGCACACAGAACAACGCCCACACGGTGCAGGCGACGGGTCGTCCAAGGCGGTTTGCAAATAAGCCATCAGGCAGCCCTGGCCGTGCGCATACTGGCGCATGATGCCCGCCTCTTGCTGGCGCACTTGGGCCAGTGCCGTCCATTTGGCGCTGTCGTGCACATAGGGCAGGCCTGTGGCCCGCCAAGCCGAGCCGTCTTTGTCCACCACGCCTTCAACCGCCAAAATTTTGAGCAGCGCCTCCAGCCGCCCCCGGCGCACGCCGGTGTCGGCTTCGATCTCGATCAGGCTGCGCTCATCGCTGCCCAGGCTGAGCAGGACTTTGTCGGCCGTTTGCGGGTCAGGAATGGACGCCGTGGCGAAGTAATCCCAAATCCGTTCATCCGCATCCGACGGCAGCAACACCCCTTCGGCGTGGTCCACCGCCCTGCCCGCCCGCCCCACTTGCTGGTAATAGGCCACCGGGGTGGAGGGCGAGCCCATATGCACGCAAAAACCCAAGTCGGGCTTGTCGTAGCCCATGCCCAATGCCGAGGTGGCCACCACCGCTTTGACCTGGTTGTGGCGCAAACGCTCTTCCACCTTCAGGCGCGTGTCGGCATCGGTTTGCCCGCTGTAGGCATCGACCGCATGGCCGCAACTGCGCAAAAAAGCCGTCAGCCGCTCGGCCTCGGCCACCGTCAGCACATACACAATGCCCGAGCCGGGCAACTGATCCAGCGCGTCGGCAATCCAGCCGTAGCGCTGCAAAGGCGACAAGCCTGGCACCACCGAGAGCGTGAGCGAGGTGCGCGCCAAGGTGCCGCGAAAGGTCACCGTGTTCTCGCCCAACTGCTTACCGATGTCCTGCGTCACACGTTGGTTGGCCGTGGCCGTGGTGGCCAACACGCTGGCGGTGGGCGTGGAGAGCAGCGCCCGCGCCAAGCGCTGGTAGTCGGGCCTGAAATCAAAACCCCAATCGCTGATGCAATGCGCCTCGTCGATCACGATCAGGCCCACCCGGGCCAGCAATGCCCCCAGGCGCGCCGCAAAGCGCGGGTTGCCCAGCCGCTCGGGCGAGATCAGCAGCACGTCGATGGCGTCGGCGTCCAGCCCCTCGAAGACATCATCCCAATCGTCAATATTCGTGGAGTTGACCGTCGCGGCCTTCAGACCCGCCCGCTCGGCGGCATTCACCTGGTCACGCATCAGGGCCAGTAGCGGCGACACCACCAGCGTGGGGCCCGCGCCCGTGCTGCGGATCGCGTGCGTGGCCGCCCAATACACCGCCGATTTGCCCCAGCCCGTGGCCTGCACCACCAAAACCCGTGAAGCGGGTTGCAGCACCGCGTGCACCGCGTCCACCTGGTCGGCACGCGGCACAGCGCCTGTCCCGGCCAAGCGGGCCAGGATGGTGTGCATGTGCTGCTCGGCGAAGTCGCGATGCATCGTGTTCAGCTTGTCCATGGGTTCAACCAGCTGAGCCCCAGCTCTTCGAAGTCGCGCAAATTGCGCGTGGCCAATCGCGCGCCATGCGCCAAACAGGTGGCGGCAATTTGTGCATCGGCCATGGCCAGCGGCTGACCCTGTTGCTCTCGCGCCGAGACCAAATCGGCATAAACCACCGCGGCGGGCAAGTCAAAAGCCAGCACACGGCCAGCAAAGTCTTCGGCCAGCATGGCTTCAAAAGCCTGCGTCAACTGCGCTCGGCGCGAACCCATCGGCAGGCGCGCCAAACCATAAAGCAGCTCGGACACCACCACACTGCACAGCCACAGATCACGGTCTGACTGCGCATCCACCCAGGCCAGCACCGCCGGGTTGGGCACCGGACGCATCAGCTCTGACACCACGTTGGTGTCCAGCACGATCACTGAGCATCTCCAAAGTCAGGCGCGCGAGGAGGTGAAGAACGATCTGGCGGCGGCAAGTCCACGCCACCAATGGCCGCAAACCGGGCGTTTAATCGGCTGCCCAAACCCGTGGCCGCAGCAGGTTGCGACAACACGCTGCGCAAGATGGTGCGCACCTCTTCTTCCATGGACCGACCGTGTGCCGCGGCGGCCAGGCGCAGTTTGTCTTTGATCTCGGCGTCGATGTTGCGGATGGTGAGGGTTGACACAGGGCTTCTCCTTCAGATTTGCTAGCAATGCTAGCATTGAAGGCATTTTTGTCAAGGCACCAGTATCCGCCTGGCCCAGTTGCTGGCGGGCGTGGCCCCCATCAAATCCTGGATTTCCAACTGAAGCTGGGCTGCAGGGCAGCCATAGCGTGCCAAGCAGGTGAGAACTGCCTGACAATCAGCTCTTTTATAATTCAGGTCAGCAGCGGCTTCTTTTATGGCGATTCAATGGTTTCCCGGTCACATGCACCTCACGCGCAAGGCGATCGGGGAGCGCATCAAAGAGATTGACGTCGTCATCGAGATGCTGGATGCCCGCCTGCCGGGGTCGAGTGCCAACCCCATGCTGGCCGAGCTGATCAAAGGCAAACCCGCCCTGAAAATCCTGAGCAAGCAGGACCTGGCCGACCCGGTCCGCACCGCGAAATGGCTGACGCACTACAACGCCCTGCCCGGTGTGAGCGCGCTGGGCCTGGACACCAGCATGGCTTCACCTGCCAAGGCCTTGATCGAAGCATGCCGTCAACTTGCCCCCAACCGGGTGGGCATGGTCAAGCCCATGCGGGTGCTCATTTGCGGCATTCCCAACGTGGGCAAGTCCACCCTGATCAACACCCTCAAAGGCAAACGTGCCGCCAAGACCGGCGACGAAGCGGGTGTGACCAAGCAGGAGGCGCGCATCGCCTTGGCCGATGACTTTTACCTGTACGACACCCCTGGCGTGCTGTGGCCGCGCATCATCGTCGAGCAAAGCGGTTTCAACCTGGCCGCCAGCGGTGCCATTGGCGTGAATGCTTTTGACGAAGAGGTGGTGGCGCTGGAGTTGCTGAACTATTTGATCACCCACTACCCGCAGGCCCTGAGCGAACGCTACAAGGTGCAGGACGTGGCACAGCACACCGACGAGTCCCTGCTTGAAGCCATTGGCCGCCAACGTGGCGCGATCCAAAGTGGCGGACGCGTCAACACCACCAAGGCTGCCGACATCGTGATCCACGACTTCAGGTCGGCTGCATTGGGTCGCCTGACACTGGAAACCCCGCAAGAATTCGCGCAGTGGCTGGCCGAAGGCAAAAAAGCCGATGCGGAACGCGCAGTGCGCAAAGGGGCACTCGACAAAGCGCCTAAAAAAAATCGCCATTGACGCCCCATGTCCACCCAACACCCTACCCCAGACAAAGACGCCATCGCATTGCTGCCCGAATTTGAGCGTTTGGGGCTGGACCGCATCACCTTGGTGTGCACCGGGGCGCAAGCCCGTCAGGCGCAAGAGCATCTCGGCAAAGCCCAGGCATGGGGTTTTGACACCGAGTCCAAACCGACCTTCAAGGTGGGCGAGCAGTCCGATGGGCCGCACATTTTGCAGCTGTCCACACTGGAGAGGGCTTGGGTGTTTCAGCTGCACGAGCCCGAATGCCGCCGCGTGGCGGGCGAGCTGCTGGCCCTGGGTGGCGTGGCCAAAGCCGGGTTTGGCCTGGGCGACGACCGCAAACGCATCGTGCACAAGCTGGGCATCGAGCCCCAAGGGATTCTGGAGTTGAACACGGTGTTCCGGGAGCGCGGTTACCGCAAAGACATGGGCGTCAAAGGCGCGGTGGCGGTGCTGTTCAACCAACGCTTCATCAAGTCCAAAAAAGCGGCCACCAGCAACTGGGCCAATGCACGGCTGAGCGATGCGCAGCTGGTGTATGCCGCCAATGACGCGTATGCGGCCATTCGGGTTTGGCAAGCGCTGGGCTTGTCAAGCGGCCAGCCCTGACTGACGGTCCATCTCGGTCAGTCTGGACTGGTCACATCACCTCTTGGGGCTTCAGCCGCCAAAGGGCAAGGAGGAGTGGTGCACCACGATGCGCAGTTTGCCAGCGGTGTCTTTCACATAGGTCCAGGTCTTGTCGACCGTGGTGACCTTGCCCGCCTTGTCGGTGATCATCACGTTGCCCATGCTGCTGGCCGAGTTGCCTGCGATGAAAATGGCCGCGTTTTTGGATTCGCATGCGGTCCAGTTGTTCAAGGCAAAACCCTTGTCTTTGGGGAAGTTGCTGTCACCGCCCACAAAATAGGCCAAGGCACCCGCGCGGGTGGTGCGGAAGGTCTGCGGCGCAACCGTCAAAGTGGGCTTGAACAAGACAGTGCCCATTTGGTAGCCGTAGGCGGCATCAATGACTTGCTCGGCCAAGGCTTTGGCAGCGGCTTGGCCCTTGCTGGCACCGGTTTGGCTGATGTCCACCAAGGCTTTGCACCAGGCCGTTTGAGCGCTGCGCACTTCTGCTTCGGTGATGGCTTGGTTGGCCACCACGGTGGCAGAGGCTGCGCTGGACAAACCGATGAGCGCCAAAGAACCAACAAGAGCGGTGAGGGATTTCATGTGTTCAACTCCAATCAAAGAGAATTAATAAAATTTTCCAGACAATCTTTTTGTATTCAGATGTCTGGGCAAATTAGATGTCTTGGCCATGAACCTGGATTGAAGCTGAAATGACGTTGGCCTGAGGATTGGATTAACAGCAAATGACACCCTCCTCGCCCACAAGTGGGGCGGCGACAATACAAATATGTTCAGAAAACAGCTCAGCTGGGTCCTCCTTTTTTTGGCCGCTTGCATCATCTTGCAAGGTGTGGGGGCTGTGTTTGCCCTGCGCGAGGCCGAGCGCCAGGTGGTGCGTGGTCGCATTGCCAGCGATATTCACCAGGGGTTTATTCAACTCTCGGCCACCAAACAGCACCTGCGTGCCTGGGTGACCCAGCACAAGATCGGCGCAGGCGGTAACCCCGCAGCGCGTGAAGCCCTGCTGGAAAACATGCAGGCCACGTTGGCCGAACTGGGCATGCTGGCGCAGACCGCCGCGAAATTGGGCATGGAAGGCACCGACGGTGCGGAGCAAAACGAGCGGCTCGATGCTTTGCGCGTTTTGGAGAAAAACGTCATCACCTTGGGTGATGCGCTGGGACGGGTCAAAACCTTGCCCGCCGATATCCCGGCACAACTGGGTTGGGACCGATTGAGTGAGGTCTTCGAAAAGGCCGAAGGACGCGATTTGCGACAGCTCATTGCGCAAAGCATCGTCCGCGAAAGCGCTGCCATGAAAAGAGAACGGCAGGCAGCCGATGCGACACTGGACCGCATCCGTTGGTTGTGGGTCGGCATGGCTTTGTCATTGGCCCTGCTGTCCCTGGGGGCCACGGTTTACTTTGCGCGGGCACTGCGCCGCCCGATTGACCAGTTGGTCAGGGGAGCCTACAAACTGCGCCAAGGTCGTCTGCAACACCGCATCCCCCTCGATGGCCAGGACGAGTTTTCGGATGTGGCCCGAAGCATGAACGCCATGGCCGCAGCCCTGGAAAAACACACCCAGCAAGAGACCGAGCAGCGTCACCGCCTGGAGTCTGAAGTGCGCGAACGCACCAGTGCGCTGCACGAAGCCAACAAATCGCTGCAGCTGACCGACACACGCCGGCGTCAGCTGTTGGCCGACATCAGCCATGAGTTGCGCACCCCCACTACGGCCATTCGGGGTGAAGCAGAGATCACCTTGCGCGGAGGTGAAAGGCCTGCGCCCGAATACCGTGAGGCCTTGCAGCGGATTGTGGCCATCTCACGACAGCTGGGCTCGGTCATCGACGATTTGCTGGCCATGGCCCGAAGTGACATGGAAACCCTGAGCATCGTGCACGAAGCGGTGGATTTGTCAGCGCCTTTGGCCGATGCAGTCTTTCAGGCCGGTGCATTGGGTGGCGAGAAAAACATCACCATTGACTGTCCCGACATGCCCAAGGACTCGATTTGGGTGATGGGAGATGCCCAGCGCTTGAGCCAATTGTTTTTGCTGTTGCTGGACAATGCCGTGCGCTATTCCCATGCCAACGGGCGTGTGACGGTGCGCTGGCAGCGCATGGCACAAGACCCTTCCCGCTTGGAACTGACGGTCACAGACCAAGGCATCGGCATTCCGGCCGAAGAACTGCACCAGGTGTTTGATCGCCACTTCCGGGGCAGTCTGGCCCGCTTGCACCGTGCTGCGGGCAGTGGCCTGGGCCTGCCGATTGCCAAAGCCTTGGTGCTGGCCCATGGTGGCAGCTTGACGCTGCAAAGCCCTGCCGATGAGCGTTTGGGCATGGGCACTTGCGTCATTTTGCAGTTGCCGCTGTTGCCCCACAACCGTACAGCCCCTCAGACCCCCCACACACCCGCCTGACCATGAACATCATTTTGATTGAAGACGACCCGCGCATCGCCGACTTCTTGCAACGCGGCTTGCGGGCCGAGGGCCTGCAAGTGCAGCGGGCCTCCACCGGCCCGGAGGGTCTGGCTTTGGTGCTCGATGCGGTCAGGCAAAACAAGGCCGACATGCCATCGACCGTGGTGGTGCTCGACCTGATGCTTCCGGGCATGAACGGCATGGAAATCTGCCAAACCCTGCGGTCCCAAGGGGTGACGATTCCGGTGCTGATGTTGACCGCGCTGAGCACGCTGGAAGAACGCGTGGCTGGTTTGCGCATGGGGGCCGACGACTACCTGTGCAAACCTTTTGAATTTGAAGAGTTGCTGGCGCGGCTCGAAGCATTGGCACGCCGCGGACAATCGATGCAAAACACACGCCCCAGCCATTTGCAAGTGGCAGATTTGGTCATCGATCGCGAATCGATGCGGGCCACCCGCGCGGGTGAAGCCCTGAACCTGACCGCACGTGAGCTGGCTTTGCTGGAGCTGTTGATGAGCGCGCCTGGCCGCTTGTTCAGCCGCGAGCGGATTTTGTCCAGCGTGTGGGGCCTGAACGAGGACCCGCTGACCAATGTGGTGGATGTCTACATCCGTCGCTTGCGCAGCAAAATTGACGATGGTCGGCCAGTGCCCTTGATCCAGACCATGCGGGGCTTGGGATACAGGCTGGAGGCACCCGCAGAAGTGCAGGCTTGAGTCAGCCCACAGACTTTTGCCAGCGCTCCAGCACCTCGGACAAAGCACTGGACTTGATGGGCTTGGGCAAGAAGTCGTCCATGCCCGCATCTCGGCAGCGTGTTTGGTCTTCTGCAAAAGCATCGGCCGTGACCGCGATGATGGGCAAAGCTTCTCGACCCATTTGGGCTTCCCAGGCGCGGATCTGTCGGGTGGCCTCATAGCCATCGAGCACAGGCATTTGCACATCCATCAAGATGGCCGTGAGTCGGTCTGCCTCTTTTAAAACCGTGTCAACAGCCATTTTTCCGTTCTCCACCAGCAGCACCTCGAAGCCCAGCTGATGCAGCATGGCACCGATCACTTGCTGGTTCACCAGGTTATCTTCCACCACCAAAATGCGTCCGGACAGCCCTGGTGAGGCGTCGCGCGTCGCCAAACCGTTGACAAGCCCCCTGTTCAGGGTCGACAAGTCCATGGCATCGGTCATCACATCCAGCCGCAGTCGGATCCAGAACCTTGAACCCTGCCCTTCCTGACTTTCCACGCCCACTTCGCCGCCCATCAACTGGGCAAGACTCTTGACGATGGACAGGCCCAGGCCCGTGCCCCCGAACTGGCGCGTCGTCGAATCGTCCACCTGGCTGAACGGCCTGAACAACATGGGCATTTTGTGGGCGGGTATGCCCATGCCGGAATCGTGCACAGCCCACTCCATCCAGGCACTGCCATCTTGGTGGCTCAACTCCGTGGCCTCAATGCGCACCTCACCGACCGAAGTGAATTTGATGGCGTTGTTGGTCAAGTTGGACAGCATTTGTTGCAGGCGGTTGGCGTCACCGCTGTAGCGGCGTCCATGGGGGCCATGCCAGCGTACGGTCAACTTCAAACCCTTGGCATGGGCATTGTTGAAGAACAAGGCTTCTGTGTTGCGCAACAGTTCAACCGGATTGACCACGCCCCAGTCCAGGGTCTGCGTGCCGGACTCGATCTTCGACAAATCCAGAATGTCGTTCAACAAGGTCAACAGCGATTGACCCGAATGCAAAATGGTGCGTGCATAGTCCTGCGTCTTGTTGGCGTCGACAGGGCCGGACAGCAGCAACTGCGCCATGCCCAGCACCCCATTCATGGGGGTGCGCAATTCGTGGGACATGGTGGCCAAAAAGCGGCTTTTGGCTTCGTTGGCAGATTTCGCCGCCGTCACGGCACGGCTCAATTCAGCGGTCCGTTGCTCAACCATTTCTTCCAGATGTTCGCGGTTGCGCGCCAATTCGTTGGTGCGGCTTTCCACGATTTCCATCATGCGGTCAAAAGCAGCGGCGGTCCGGCCCACCTCGTCCTCACCCACCACAGCGACACGTTGGGTGTAATCCCCGCTGTGCTCGACTTCGACGATGGTGTTGAGCAGACTGGTCAAGGGTCGGATCATGGAATTGATCAGGCGCACCAACAAAAAGCTGATCAACAGCAAGATGCCAGACACCACAATGGCCAGAACCATCTTGACCTGGGCAATCAGGCTGCTGGCATCCGACAAGGCCTGGTTCATCAACTGGCGTTGCCATTCTTTTTGTTCATTGATGTGCGCCAGTTGCCGATTGCGCGCTGGCACCAGGTCGGTGGTCAGCAAGGCATATGCGGCCGCAACCTGCCCGTTTTGCGCGTGCACAGTCACTTGTTGCGAGAGGTGCCAGAACACGGCATCGGCCTCTCGGATTTTTTTCATGATGTCGCGACCCACCACCGTCGACAAATTGGCTTCGGTTTCGTTGACCAGGTCCACCAGACGCTGCCTGTCCTTGGCAATCCTGTCCAGGGCTGCTTTCAGTTCGGCCGGGTCATTGGCTGACAAGATGGCATGGCGGGCTTCGAGCGAGATTTTGACCATCAACAACTCAACCCGGGTCATGCGGTCAACCTGCGGCTCATACATGTCGATGATCTGCTGCGCGTTGGATTGGACATGGTTGAGGGTCCACCAACTGACGGCAACCACACCCATCAACAAACTGCCCAACAGCCAAAAGCCCAGCAACAACCTGAAACGGATGGACAAGCGGGAAAACAAGTTTTTCATATCCGTGTACGGGTGGGTCAATCCCAAAGATAAAAAATTAAAATACTTACAAATTCAGGAAACCCGACTTTGTTGACAAAAGAATAACTTATTTTGGGCAAAATCACAATTTAAATAATCAAAACCCAAGCCCTCTTGAACCACCCCATGGCTGTTTGCTGCACATGTGACAGGTCTGCAGAGGGCGACTGCCTAGAGTTCAAATCTGATTTACCTTCGAAAGTTGTGCCCATGTCATCCCCTACAGCCACCGCACAGAGCCTTCAGACCGCACATGCAGATCCGGTGTGGCAAGCCAAGGTGCACCTGGCCGCCGCATTGCGTTTGGCGGTGCTGCACGATTTCGACGAGGGCATTGACAACCACTTCACCGTCGCCGTGCCGGGGCGTGAAGACCAATACCTGATATCGCCCTTTGGCGTGCACTGGTCCGAGGCCCGTGCCAGCACCATGATGGTCTTCAACGAAGCCGGCGACACCCTGGAGGGCACGGGCGTGGTGGAGTTGTCAGCGCAATCGATCCACGCGCCAGTGCACCGCATCACGGGTGCCAAGGTGGTGCTGCACACCCACCAGCCCTGGGCCCTGGCTTTGAACATGCTCAAAGCCAACCGCTTGTTGCCCGCCACCCAAACCGCCGCCTTCTTTGACGGCTCCATCGCCTACGACGACCACTACACCGGGCTGGCGGCGGACTTGTCTGAGGGCGAGCGCTTGTCGCAGCTCATGAGTGGTGGGAAGACCATGCTCTTCATGAAGAACCATGGCGTGATGACCATTGGCGACACTGTGGCGCAAGCCTACCGACGCCTGTACAAACTCGAAAAAGCCTGCCGCACCCAAGTGCTGGCCATGGGCACGGGCCAGGCCTTGAACGTGCTGACCGAATCGGTGATCCAGCGCATCAAAACCCCCAGCCCCCACGACCGCCACCCCCGCAGCGAACGTGAGCGCCTGTTTTTTGAAGCCATGATGCGGGTGGTTGACCGGGTGAATCCGGGCTACGCCGACTGAACCTGCGCGCGGCCCAAAACTGCCAAGAAGCCCCATCAGGCCCCCTCAAAGGGCAACCAGGGTGCGCGCACGCTCTCGCCACGTGGTGTACAAACCCGCGCCCACCACAAACAAGGCGCCCCACCACACATGCGCCCCAGGCCATTCGTGCCAAAACACCCAACCAAACAAGGCCGCCCACAGCAACTCGCTGTAATGAAAAGGCGCCACCACGCCCACCGGTGCCAGACGCAAAGCCCGAAAGGTGCAGCGCTGGCCGAGCAGCACCAACACAGCCATCAAGGCGATGATGGGCCACATGCCCGGCGGCGCCTCCAGGGGCACAAACAACAGCCCCAGCAAACCGGCCAAGCCCATCATCAGGTTCTGCCAAACCATCATGGACAAATCGCTCTCGGTGGGCGAGAGCCAACGCACACAGGTCATCGAGGCGGCATAAAACAGCGAGGCCAACAAAGCCAGCCCAGCGCCCAGGCCCAAATCGCCGTCCATCGCTTGCGGTCCGACGATCAGGCCCACCCCCACAAAGCCCGCCAACAGCGCACCCCATCGGTGTGCCCCGACACGCTCCTTCAGCAGCGGCACCGACAGCAGCGTCATGAACAGCGGTGCGGCAAAACTGATGGCAATGACCGTAGCCAGCGGCAACAAGCGCAAACTTTCAAAAAAGGCCAGCATCGAACACACGGCAAACAAGCCGCGCACCCCATGGGCCCAAGGACGGCGGGTGCCCAATGCCGACCATCCACCGCTGCGCAGCACCCAAGGCCCCAGCAAAACCAGCACCATCGCCGAACGCGCCGCAATCAGCACGGGAATCGACAGCTGCGACACCGCATGCTTGGACAAGGCATCCATCACCGACAGCAAAAAAACGCCCGCCACCATCCAGGCAATGCCTTGCAGGGGGCGGTCGGCCCGAACAGGGGCGTCAGGTGGCGAGTTCATGGGTTCAAGTTGGGTTAGGGCTGTCAAAGGTGGGGCAAATCCACGCGTTTATGCAGGCCAGCGCATGGCACCAGGTGCAATTTACAGGGTCTGCGACATGAGGGCAGTCACCTGCATGGCGGCAAGGCCCAGTGGTTTCCTGAAATTGGGCCGTGCGAACCCCTAAAATCACCCCCCATGCCCTCCCCCACGGCCCACCCTGCCCCCAGCCACTCGGTCATGAACTTTGCGCAACGCCAATGGCGAGTGCGCCGCCCCAAACCTTTTGTGTTGGTGATTGAGGGTGAAGTGGGCCAAGAGTCGCAAGCGCCCAGCGACTATCTTCACGAGCAACTGCTCTTGCCCGAATGGCGCGAAGCCTTTTACCAATTGGTGGATGCCACGGGCCTGGTGGTCTGCCTGAATGTGCACACCACACACCCCAGCTACCGCGACGTGCGCGGGCGCTCCAGCAAAGGGCGGCTGAGCCAAGGCGAGTATTACCACCACGATGGCTGCACGGGCCCAGTGAAGCCGCGTTTTGTGGAAATTCGCTGCCCGATCCAGCCCCAAACCCGGGGAGTGGCCACCGCCGTGGCGCCGCACCGCGATGTGGTCAAAGCCATGGTGCAGGTGCTGCCCGCCAACTTGGCCGCTGCTCCTGCGCTGGCGGGGCTGGACATGAGCCCGGAGGCCATCGACCAGATGGACGATACTGCACTCGATCAGCTGCAAGGCCTGATCACCCGCACCGTCCGCAAAAAGCTCAACGCCGAAGGCGCACGGAGCTACTTCCGCCAAGTGGATGACGCTGCCAATGCCTACTTTGAACCGTGGGCCTTGGGCGAAAGCCGCTTCATTGCCAACGCCAGCAGCCGGCTCACCCTGCAACACCGCCGCGCCTACCAAGCCCCGCACACCGGTGGCGTGGCCAATGGGCACTTGGTCAAGCGCTGGACGAATGAAGAGCTGCTGCTGCCCGGTCAAGTGGTGGACCAAGCCTTGATTGCGGCGCTGTGCAGCGAAGAAGGAGATGAGGTGGATGGGGAGCGGGCCGAAGGGTGTTACCTTGGCTCGCATTGAGATGCGGTGAATACGCCTCTTTATCAGCGCCTGAAATACGACCATTAGCAAACCTTCAAAAAAAGCCCAAACAGTTTCCTGTCTGGGCTTTTTTGGGCAGCGAGAAGCAATTACTTCTTGCTAGGCGGCAAGTCCGTGCAACTGCCGTGCGCCACCTCCGCCGCCATGCCGATGCTTTCGCCCAGCGTGGGGTGGGGGTGGATGGTTTTGCCGATGTCCACAGCGTCTGCGCCCATCTCAATCGCCAGCGCGATCTCGCCAATCATGTCGCCCGCGTGCGTGCCCACCATGCCGCCGCCCAAGATCTTGCCGTGGCCGTGGGCCTCGGGTGAATCGTCAAACAGCAGTTTGGTCACGCCTTCGTCGCGGCCGTTGGCAATGGCGCGGCCTGAAGCCGACCAAGGGAACAAGCCCTTTTTCACCTTGATGCCTTGCGCTTTGGCTTGGTCTTCGGTCAAGCCCACCCATGCCACTTCGGGGTCGGTGTAGGCCACGCTGGGGATGACGCGTGCGTTGAACGCCGCGGCTGCCAGCTCTTTGTTGCCTTGCAGTTCGCCCGCAATCACTTCGGCCGCCACGTGGGCTTCGTGTACCGCCTTGTGCGCCAACATGGGCTGGCCCACGATGTCGCCAATGGCAAAGATGTGCGGCACGTTGGTGCGCATTTGGATGTCGACGTGGATGAAGCCGCGCTCGGTCACCGCCACGCCGGCTTTTTCAGCAGCGAGTTTTTTACCGTTGGGCGTGCGGCCCACGGCTTGCAACACGAGGTCGTAGACCTGTGGCGCGGGGGCTGTGCCGCCGGGTTCGGCGCTTTCAAACGTGACTTCAATGCCCTCGGGCAAAGCGCGTGCGGACACGGTCTTGGTCTTGAGCATGATGTTGTCAAAACGCTTGGCGTTCATCTTCTGCCAAATTTTCACCAAGTCACGGTCTGCACCTTGCATGAGGCCGTCCATCATTTCCACCACGTCCAGACGCGCACCCAGCGTGCTGTACACGGTGCCCATTTCCAGGCCGATGATGCCGCCGCCCAAAATCAGCATGCGCTTGGGCACTTCTTTGAGTTCCAAAGCGCCCGTGCTGTCGACCACGCGCGGGTCATTGGGCATAAACGGCAAACGCACCGCTTGTGAGCCCGCAGCGATGATGGCGCGTTTGAACGCGATCACTTTTTTGCTGCCGGTTTGCGCTTGCGCTGTGCCACTGGTTTCCAGCACTTCCAGGTGGTTGGCACCCACGAACTGGCCCAAGCCGCGCACGGTGGTGACCTTGCGCATTTTGGCCATGGCGGCCAAGCCGCCGGTGAGTTTGCCAATGACTTTTTCTTTGTGGCCGCGCAGCTTGTCGATGTTGACCACCGGCTTGCCAAAGTCCACACCGAGGTCGGCCATGTGGCTGACTTCGTCCATGACGGCCGCGACGTGCAGCAGCGCTTTGGAAGGGATGCAACCCACGTTCAAACACACGCCGCCCAGGGTGGCGTAGCGCTCGACGAGGACCACGTTCAATCCGAGGTCAGCCGCACGGAACGCAGCCGAGTAACCGCCGGGGCCGCCGCCCAACACGAGCACATCGCACGCGATGTCGGCAGAGCCACTGAAGCTGGAGGCCACCGGTGCGGGGGCTGCAGCCACAGGTGCAGCAGCGGATGCCACAGGCGTGGCCGCTGGAGCAGCCGGTGCAGCAGCGGAAGCCGGGGCCGACGCAGCGCCCTCGCCTTCCAGCACCAACACCACCGAGCCTTGCTTGACCTTGTCGCCCAGCTTGACTTTGAGCTCCTTCACCACGCCAGCGTGGGAGGACGGGATTTCCATCGAGGCCTTGTCGCTCTCAACGGTGATGAGCGATTGCTCGGCCTTGACGGTGTCGCCGGGCTTGACCAGCAACTCGATCACGGCCACTTCGTCGAAGTCACCAATGTCGGGGACTTGAATATCAATCAGTGCCATGGTCTGTCCTTAGAGCAACACGCGACGGAAGTCGCTGAGGATTTGACCCAGGAACGCGTTGAAGCGTGCCGCTGCGGCGCCATCGATGACGCGGTGGTCCCATGTCAAAGACAGGGGCAGCATCAGCCGTGGCTGGAAAGCCTTGCCGTCCCACACCGGTTCCATCTGGCTCTTGCAGACGCCGAGGATGGCGACTTCGGGCGCGTTGATGATGGGGGTGAAGTACCGGCCACCGATGCCGCCCAAGCTGGAGATGGTGAAGGTCGCACCCGACATGTCGGCGGGGCCGAGCTTGCCGTCGCGGGCCTTTTTGGCCAGCTCGCCCATTTCCTGGCTGATCTGCAAGACGCCTTTTTTGTCCGCGTCCTTGATCACGGGCACCACCAAGCCGTTGGGCGTGTCCGCCGCAAAACCGATGTGGTAGTACTGTTTGTAAATCAACGCATCCCCGTCCAGCGAGCTGTTGAACTCCGGGAACTTTTTGAGCGCGGCCACGCTGGCCTTGATCAGGAAGGCCAGCATCGTCACCTTGACGCCGCTCTTCTCGTTCTCTTTGTTGGTCAAGACGCGGAAGGCTTCGAGGTCGGTGATGTCGGCATCGTCGTGGTTGGTGACAGCCGGGATCATCACGGCGTTGCGCAGGAGGTTGGCACCGCTGATCTTCTTGATGCGCGACATCTCCTTGCGCTCGATCGGACCAAACTTGGCAAAGTCCACCTTGGGCCAAGGGATCAAGCCCAAAGCTGCGCCGTCACCGCCCGAAGATGCAGGCGCTTTGGCCGCTTGCGCCTTGGTCTGAGCGGCGCCGGACATGACGGCCTTGGTGAAGGCCTGGACGTCATCCGCCGTGATGCGGCCCTTGAGGCCCGAGCCTTTGACTTCGTCCAGCGGCACACCCAGTTCGCGGGCGAACTTGCGCACCGAAGGCGAGGCATGCGGCAAACCCACCGTGTGGCCACCGGGGGCATGGGCAGGCGCTGCCACGGCTGCGGGAGCCGCCGCTGGGGTGGGCGCAACAGGGCTTGGGGCCGCAAGGGGCGCCGAAGCCACAGCCACCGCTGCAACGGGGGCCGCAGCAGCCACCGTGCCTTCCAGCACGGCCAGCAGATCACCGATGTTGACCGTGTCGCCCACTTTGACCTTCAACTCTTTGAGCACGCCAGCAGCCGAGGACGGGATTTCCATCGAGGCTTTGTCCGATTCGACCGTGATCAGCGATTGCTCCACCTTGATCGTGTCGCCGGGTTTGACCATGACTTCGATGACGGCCACGTCTTTGAAGTCTCCAATGTCGGGCACGCGCACTTCAACGGGGCCTGCTGCCACTGCGACTGCGGGTGCAGCCGACGGTGTTGGCGCAGGGGCTGCCGCAGGCGCCGCTGCTGCGGCGGGTGCTGGATTGGCGGGTGCAGCTGCCGCGCCGGCGGCTTCGACCACCAGCACGATGGAGCCTTGCTTGACCTTGTCGCCCAAGGCGACGCGCATTTCCTTGACCACGCCAGCCGTGCTCGACGGGATTTCCATCGAAGCTTTGTCGGACTCGACCGTGATCAGCGATTGCTCGGCCTTGACCGTGTCGCCCACTTTGACCATCAACTCAATGACGGTCACTTCATCGAAATCCCCAATGTCCGGGACTTGTACTTCTACCAATGCCATGTTTGTCTCCCGGATTTATGCGTACAGCGGGTTGATTTTGTCGACTTTGATGCCGTATTTCTGGATGGCTTGGGCCACCTGTGCGACCGGCACTTTGCCCTCTTCGCTCAGTGCCTTGAGGGCAGCGACCACGATGTAATGGCGGTTGACCTCGAAGTGCTCGCGCAGCTTGCTGCGGAAGTCGGAGCGGCCAAAACCGTCGGTGCCCAGCACTTTGTAAGTGCGGTCTTTGGGAATGAACGGGCGGATCTGCTCGGCATAGGCCTTCATGTAGTCGGTCGAGGCCACCACAGGACCACTGTGCTGGGCCAGCTGTTGACCCACAAAGGACACACGCGGTTTTTCCAAGGGGTGCAGCAGGTTGAAACGCTCGGCGTCTTGGCCGTCACGGGTCAGTTCGTTGAAGCTGGGGCAGCTCCACACGTCGGCCTGGATGCCCCAGTCGGTGGCCAGCAAGACCTGTGCGGCCAAAGACTCGCGCAGGATGGTGCCAGAGCCCAGCAGCTGCACGCGATTGTCACCGGCAGCACCTTGCTTGCACATGTACATGCCCTTGATGATCTGCTCTTCGGTGCCGGGCGTCAGGCCTGGCATGGCGTAGTTTTCGTTCAGCAGCGTCAGGTAATAAAAGACGTTGTCCTGCTTCTCGACCATGCGCTTCAAACCGTGGTGCAGGATGACGCCAACTTCGTGTGCGAAGGTGGGGTCGTAGCTGATGCAGTTGGGGATGGTGTTGGCCATGATGTGGCTGTGACCGTCTTCGTGCTGCAGGCCTTCGCCATTGAGCGTGGTGCGCCCGGAAGTGCCGCCCAGCAAGAAGCCGCGCGCTTGCATATCGCCCGCCGCCCAGGCCAAATCGCCAATGCGCTGGAAGCCGAACATCGAGTAGTACACATAAAACGGCACCATGATGCGGTTGCTGGTGCTGTAACTGGTGGCCGCGGCGATCCAGCTGGACATGCCACCGGCCTCGTTGATGCCTTCTTGCAGGATCTGGCCGGCAATATCCTCCTTGTAGTACATGACCTGGTCTTTGTCGACCGGGGTGTACTGCTGGCCTGCGGGGTTGTAAATACCGATCTGACGGAACAAGCCTTCCATGCCGAAAGTACGGGCTTCGTCCACCAAAATCGGCACCACGCGTGGGCCCAGGGCCTGGTCGCGCAGCAACTGGGTCAAAAAGCGCACATAGGCTTGGGTGGTGGAGATTTCACGGCCTTCGGCAGTGGGCTCCATCACGGCTTTGAAGGTGTCGAGCGAAGGCACGGTGAAGTTCTCGTCGGCCTTGACGCGGCGCTTGGGCAAGTAGCCCCCCAAGGCTTTGCGGCGCTCATGCAGGTAACGCATTTCAGGCGTGTCATCGGCCGGCTTGTAGAACGGGATCTTGGACAGCTCGCTGTCCGGAATCGGGATGTTGAAGCGGTCACGCATGTACTTGATGTCGTCGTCCGTGAGCTTCTTGGTCTGGTGCACCGTGTTCTTGCCCTCACCCGCCTTGCCCATGCCAAAGCCTTTAACGGTCTTGATGAGCAGCACGGTGGGCTGGCCCTTGTGGTTGACCGCCTGGTGGTAAGCGGCATAGACCTTTTGGGGGTCGTGACCGCCGCGCTTGAGGTTCCAGATGTCGTTGTCCGACAGGTGCGACACCATCTCCAGGGTGCGCGGGTCGCGGCCAAAGAAATGCTTGCGAACATAGGCGCCGTCGTTGGCCTTGAAGGCCTGGTAATCGCCGTCCAGGGTGTCCATCATCAGCTTGCGCAGCGCGCCATCTTTGTCACGGGCCAGCAGGCTGTCCCATTCGCTGCCCCAGAGCAGTTTGATGACGTTCCAGCCAGAGCCCCGGAACTCGCCTTCGAGCTCCTGGATGATCTTGCCGTTGCCCCGCACAGGGCCGTCCAGGCGCTGCAGGTTGCAGTTGACGACAAAGATCAGGTTGTCCAGGTTCTCACGAGCAGCCAGGCCAATGGCGCCCAGCGATTCGACCTCGTCCATCTCGCCGTCACCGCAGAACACCCAAACCTTGCGGTTTTCGGTGTTGGCAATGCCACGGGCGTGCAGGTATTTCAAGAAACGCGCTTGGTAAATCGCCATCAAGGGGCCCAAGCCCATCGACACCGTCGGGAACTGCCAGAACTCGGGCATCAGCTTGGGATGGGGGTAGCTCGAGAGGCCTTTGCCATCCACCTCTTGGCGGAAGTTGAGCAACTGCTCTTCGGTCAAGCGGCCTTCCAGATAAGCGCGGGCATAGACACCGGGGGAAACATGGCCCTGGATGTAAAGGCAATCGCCGCCATGGTTTTCACTTTCGGCGTGCCAGAAATGGTTGAAACCGGCACCAAACATGTGGGCCAGCGAAGCAAAGGAGCCGATGTGGCCGCCCAAATCGCCACCGTCTTCGGGGTTGTGTCGGTTGGCCTTGACCACCATGGCCATGGCGTTCCAGCGCATGTACGCACGCAGCCGCTCTTCGATCTCGATGTTGCCGGGGCAACGCGCTTCTTCGGTGGCCTCTATCGAGTTGACGTAACCGGTGGTGGCCGAAAAAGGCAAATCGATGCTGTGCTGGCGTGCTTCTTCCAGCAACTCTTCCAGCAAGAAATGCGCACGTTCAGGACCCGCTTTTTCGATCACGGCGGACAGGGCGTCCATCCATTCACGGGTCTCCTGGCTGTCCAGGTCTCGGCCCGGCTGTTGTGGTGTTGCCGCTGTCATGTTTGTCTCCTGATCATCGTGGTCGTTGAAGTGTCTCGAATTTTCACACAATTTTCTTTTTATTTCAAATTATGCTTTTCGTTTTTGTAATATGAAAATTTACGGGACAATTCGTCTTTTTTGACTCGATGAGGCGATGGGTCTCCTCTAAACTCAAGCCATGGACTTGAACAAGACGACATCGGTGGTGACAAAAGTCAGCCCAATGGCTTGGTGGCTGACGTGGTGGCGTCGTCAATCACCCAACCGGCAAGACAGATTTGCCAACTTGGCGCCCGTGGCGGCAGTGCTCTTGTTTCTTGCAGCCATTGCCAGTGCATTCTGGTATTTGAGGATCGAAGAAGTTGAACGTGAGCAAGAAGCCATTAAAAGAGATGTGGAATACGCGCAACAAAGACTGAGGTTGCGTTTGCTCGAACGGCAAGAACAGGTCATGCGGCTGGCCCGCGATATTTCAAATCGTGAAATTAAACTGGACCAATTCCTGATCCGAACAGAATCCTTGGTCCAGCAGTACCCCGAGTTCTTGTCTGTGACCTGGATCGATGACAAAAGACGCGTGCTGGCCACACAAAACATATCCAGCCTATCGCAGAGCCAGCAGTGGCGCAGCGGCAGCGTCATCAAGCCAGGCGATACCGAAACGCTCTACAGTTTGGCCAGAGACTTGATGCAGCCCATCTATGGGCAAATCAATCTGGAAGCGGACAGAGACTCGCCCATGAACGTGTTGCAGTTGCACACACCGCTGAGCAATGACCAGGGTCGCTTCAATGGGGTGGTGCTGGCCGAATACAGCATGGAAGGGCTGTTGCGTTATGGCATCCCGACCGAGGTCTTGGCCAAGTACGCGGTGGCACTGCAAGATGGCGAGGGCCGCATGCTGGCCGGTCAATCGATCCCCTCTCGCGCGGCTTTATGGTCGGTATTGCCTGGCATCGACAAACCCCACAACGACTACCAAATCCCTGTCTCACCCGTTGGCAACGACTTGGTATTGCGCGCCCAAACCTGGCGGACCTCGCAGGGCTTGGTGGGCAGCGGCTTGTTCTGGCTGGTGAGTGTGCTCAGCGGGATGACGGCCTGGATGCTCATCGCCAACTGGCGGCACACCCGCAGACGCTTGCAGGCCCAAAAAGCCCTGGTGGCAGAAACGAACTTTCGTCGCGCCATGGAAAACTCCATGCTCACGGGCATGCGCGCGCTCGATCTGCGCGGACGCATCACCTATGTCAACCCTGGCTTTTGCCAAATGACCGGCTGGAGTGAATCCGAATTGGTGGGCGCAGTGGCGCCCTTCCCCTACTGGCCCGAGCAAGACCGGGAACTGTTGACACGACGCCTGGAAGAAGAAATCAGCGGGCAACATTCGACGGGGGGCTTTCAGGTTCGCGTGAAGCGCAAAAATGGCCAATTGTTCGAGGCGCGCATGTATGTATCGCCTTTGATTGACGCCACGGGCAAACAAACCGGCTGGATGACGTCCATGACCGACATCACCGAACCCAACCGAATTCGGGAACAGTTGGCCAACGCGCACGAACGTTTCACCATCGTGCTGGAGGCCTTGGATGCTTCGGTGTCCGTGGCCCCTCTGGGCAGCGAAGAACTGCTGTTCGCCAACAAGCTGTACCGCTTGTGGTTTGGACAAAACACCCAAGGTCACCTTCGACTGGTGCAACAGGCCGGGGCCTACAACGGCGACAAGGGCTCTGACGACGTGGATGACATGGCAGGCTTGCCCACCATGGGACTGACTCAGGCTGGCTCAGAAAACGCCGAAATTTTTGTGCCTGAACTGAACAAATGGCTGGAGGTGCGATCGCGCTACATCAATTGGGCAGACGGCCGTCTGGCCCAAATGGTGATTGCCAGCGACATCACGCCGCGGCGTCAAGCCGAAGAGTTGGCCGCACAGCAAGCCGAACGGGCCCAAACGGCCAGCCGTTTGATCACCATGGGCGAAATGGCATCGAGCGTGGCCCACGAACTCAACCAGCCCCTGACCGCCATCAGCAACTATTGCAGCGGCATGATTTCGCGCATTCAAAACAAACAAGTCAAGGAAGAGGACTTGCTTTGGGCACTCGAAAAGACGGCGCACCAAGCCCAAAGAGCGGGACAAATCATTTTGCGCATTCGAAGCTTTGTCAAACGCAGCGAACCCAACCGAACTTTGTCCGATGTGTCCGTCATGGTCAGCGAATCACTGGAGTTGGCCGAAATCGAGCTTCGCAGAAGGCATGTGCGCCTGACACACCATGTGGCTGCGCGGCTGCCCAAGCTTTGGGTGGACCCCATCCTGATCGAGCAAGTGCTGGTGAATTTGATGAAAAATGCCGCCGAGTCGATTGAAAACGCCAAGCGACCACCCGACAGGCGGCAAGTCGAACTGCGCATCTTGCCCAAGCACATCGAGAACCAACCGGTTGTGGAGTTTTCGGTGATTGACTCCGGCGCAGGGCTGCCGCCCGGCGCGATGGAACGGGTCTATGAAGCCTTTTTCTCCACCAAGGTGGAAGGCATGGGCATTGGCTTGAATTTGTGCCGAAGCATCGTCGAATCCCACCAGGGAAGGATCACAGCCGAGAACCTCTACAATTCCGGCCAGGTGACAGGATGTCGTTTCTCTTTCTGGATACCGGTCGAAACCGCTTTGACCACACCACAAGCCACTGAGGTAAATGAATGAGTTTGATCCCCAAAAAAGGTACTGTGTACGTTGTTGATGACGACGAAGCGGTGCGTGACTCCCTTCAGTGGTTGCTCGAAGGCAAAGATTACCGGGTGCGTTGCTTTGACAGCGCAGAGTCTTTCATCAGCCGCTATGACCCCCGCGAAGTGGCCTGCCTGATCGCCGACGTCCGCATGGGTGGGATGACCGGGCTCGAATTGCAAGACCGCTTGCTGGAGCGCCGTTCGCCGCTGCCCATTGTGTTCATCACCGGCCATGGCGATGTGCCCATGGCGGTCAACACCATGAAAAAAGGGGCGATGGACTTCATCCAAAAGCCCTTCAAGGAAGAAGAATTGCTGGGCTTGGTCGAGCGCATGCTCGAAGAAGCCCGAGATTCTTTTGCGGACCACCAGCAAGCGGCCAGCCGCGACGCGCTGCTGTCCAAACTGACGGGTCGCGAGGCCCAGGTGCTCGAGCGTATCGTGGCCGGTCGCCTGAACAAACAAATCGCCGACGACCTGGGCATCAGCATCAAGACGGTCGAGGCGCACCGCGCCAACATCATGGAAAAGCTCAACGCCAACACCGTGGCCGACTTGCTCAAGATCGCACTTGGGCAAAACGCGCCCAAGGCCTGAACCGAGCAACCCCGCCCCAAACGCCCGCACCCGCCGGGCGTTTTGCATTTTTTCTCTGACTTTCCGAGTTTTCACACATGACCGCACAAATCATCGATGGCAATGCGCTGTCCAAACAACTGCGCACCGAGGTCGCCACCCGCGCCCAGGCTTTCAAGGCCAAAGGCGTCACCCCGGGCCTGGCGGTGGTGCTGGTGGGCGACAACCCCGCCAGTCAGGTGTATGTGCGCAACAAGGTCAAGGCCTGCGAAGACAGCGGCCTGCACTCGGTGCTCGAAAAGTACGAAGCCACCATGACCGAGGCCGAATTGTTGGCCCGCATCGAAGCCCTGAACAACGACCCCGGCATCCACGGCATCCTGGTACAACTGCCCTTGCCTGCGCACATCGACGCGCAAAAAGTCATTGAAGCCATCAGCCCTGCGAAAGACGTGGATGGTTTCCACATCGCCAGCGCTGGCGCACTCATGACGGGCATGCCCGGTTTCTGGCCCTGCACGCCTTATGGCTGCATGAAGATGCTGGAAAGCATTGGCTACGAGCTGCGCGGCAAACACGCTGTGGTCATTGGCCGCAGCAACATCGTGGGCAAACCCATGGCCCTCATGCTGTTGCAAAAAGACGCCACGGTGACGGTGGCCCACTCGCGCACCCAAAACCTCAAAGCCCTGACCTTGCAAGCCGATGTGATCGTGGCCGCCGTAGGCAAGCGCAATGTGCTGACGGCCGACATGGTCAAGCCCGGTGCGGTGGTGCTGGACGTGGGCATGAACCGCAATGACGAAGGCAAACTGTGCGGCGATGTGGACTTTGAAGGCGTCCAACAAGTCGCCAGCCACATCACCCCGGTGCCCGGCGGCGTCGGCCCGATGACCATCACCATGCTGCTGGTCAACACCCTTGAAGCCGCCGAACGCGCCACCAAGTAATCCATCCACCCGGGTTCAACCCGGGGCTCAACCCATTTTTGCCACCACCGGATCCGCCATGACCAACCCCTTGCTCGACACCTCTGGCCTGCCCCTGTTTGACCGCATCGCCCCCGAGCATGTGACCCCAGCCATGGACGAACTGCTGGCCAAAGCTGAACAAGCACTCGAAACAGTCACTGCGGCTGAATTCCCGGCCGAGTGGAAAGCCATCGCCACCACGCTGGACGTGGCCACAGAGCGTCTGGGCATGGCCTGGGGTGCGGTCAGCCACCTCAACAGCGTGGCCGACACGCCCGAGCTGCGCGCGGCCTACAACGCCGCCCTGCCCCGCGTGACCGAGTTTTGGACCCGCTTGGGCAGCGACGAGCGCCTCTACGCCAAATACAAGGCGATCGACCCTGCCACCCTCAACACCGAGCAAAAGCAGGCCCACAAAAACGCCCTGCGCGGCTTTGTGCTGGGCGGTGCCGAGTTGCAAGGCGCGGCCAAAGAGCGCTATGCCGCCATTCAGGAGCGGCTGGCCGAAATCACGCAAAAATTCAGCGAAAACACGCTGGACGCCACCGACAAATTTGCCCTGTATGTGCGTGAAGACCAATTGAAGGGCGTGCCCGCCGATGTGGTGCAAGCCACCCGCGACGCGGCCCAGAAAGAGGGCCAAGAAGGTCACCGCTTGTCGCTCAAGATGCCGGTCTATTTGCCCGTGATGCAGTTCGCCGACAGCGGCGCACTGCGCGAGCAGCTCTACAAAGCCTATGTGACCCGCGCGTCAGACCAAGCCCCCGAAGACTTCAAGCACTTCGACAACACCCCCTTGATGCAGGAAATCCTGGCCCTTCGCCAGGAAGAAGCCCGCCTGCTGGGGTTTGACAACTACGCCCAAGTCTCGGTGGTGCCCAAAATGGCCGAGTCACCCGAAAAAGTCATCGGTTTTTTGCGTGACTTGGCCGCCAAAGCCCGCCCCTTTGCCGAAATAGACCTGGCCGACCTGCGCGAATTTGCCACCAACGCGCTGGGCATCACCGGCCCGTTGAACGCCTGGGATGTGCCTTATTTGTCTGAGAAGCTCAAGGAAGCGCGCTACAGCTTCAGCGAGCAAGAGGTCAAGCAGTACTTCACCGCGCCCAAAGTGCTGGCGGGCCTGTTCAAGATCATCGAAACCCTGTTTGAAGTGAACATCCGCCCCGACCAAGCACCCGTGTGGCACCCGGCCGTGGCGTTTTACCGCATCGAGCGTGGTGGCCAGCTGATTGGCCAGTTCTACCTCGACCCCCCTTCGCGCGCCGGCAAGCGTGGTGGAGCCTGGATGGACGATGTGCGCGGCCGCTGGCAGCGCCCCGACACGGGCGTGCTGCAAACGCCCGTGGCGCATTTGGTGTGCAACTTCGCCGAAGGGGTGAACGGCCATCCCGCTTTGCTCACGCACGACGACGTCATCACCCTCTTCCATGAGTTTGGCCACGGCCTGCACCACATGCTGACCCAAGTGAGTGAGCGCGATGTCTCGGGCATCAGCGGTGTGGAATGGGACGCGGTCGAACTGCCCAGCCAGTTCATGGAAAACTTCTGCTGGGAATGGTCGGTGCTGCGCCACATGACGGCCCATGTGGAAACCGGCGAACCCCTGCCGCGCGCCCTGTTCGACAAGATGCTGGCCGCCAAAAACTTCCAAAGTGGCTTGCAAACCCTGCGCCAGATCGAGTTTGCCTTGTTCGACATGCTGGTGCACTCAGAGCACGACCCTGCGCAAGACTTCATGCCGCTGCTGGCTCAGGTGCGAGACGAAGTGGCCGTGCTGCGCCCACCCGCCTTCAACCGCATGGCCCACACCTTCAGCCACATCTTTGCCGGCGGATACGCCGCTGGTTACTACAGCTACAAATGGGCCGAGGTGCTCAGCGCCGATGCCTACGCCGCGTTTGAAGAAACCGCCGCAGCCGACGGCACGCCCAGCGTGGAAACCGGACGCCTGTACCGCCAGGCCATTCTGGAAGCCGGTGGCAGCCGCCCAGCGCTCGAATCGTTCAAGGCTTTCCGGGGACGCGAGCCGAGCCTGGACGCCTTGCTCAGACACCAGGGCATGGTTGCGGCTTGAGGTCCGCTTCGAGGACCTGCCCAAATCAATAGACGAAAAAAAAGCACTGAGCGAAACCGCTGAGTGCTTGATTTTCCTACCGAAATTGGTAGGCGCGACTAGATTCGAACTAGCGACCCCCACCATGTCAAGGTGGTGCTCTAACCAACTGAGCTACGCGCCTGCTAAGCGCTGAATTATAGCGTCAAAAAAACCGCTTTTGGACCTGCAACTTCGACTCGCCGAGTTCAACGCCTGCGGGCGGCCCGGACACCTTTGACGCCACGAACGGTGACCAAGACCCGGTTCAGGCTCACGGCATCACCGATTTCCACCGTGAAGGTCATCCAGGCCGTGCCTTTGACGGACTGGGTTTGCACGCCGATCACATTCATTTTTTCTTTGGCAAACACTTCCGATATGTCGCGCAACAATCCCTGACGGTCAAACGCCTCAACAGACACGTCCACCGGATAAACCGAACCATCGGGTCCTTTGTGTTCACCCCAACGCACCTCAATCACCCGTTCGGCATGGCGCGAAGCCAGTTCGCGGAAGTTGCTGCAGTCTTGCCTGTGGATGCTCACGCCCTTGCCGCGAGTGACAAAGCCCCCAATCGCATCCGGAGGCGCAGGTTTGCAGCAGCGCGACAACTGCGTCAGCAGTGAGTCCACCCCCACCACCAGCACGCCGGAGGGCGACTTGCGGGCAACTGCACCGTTGAATTTTTTCTGGAAATACTCGTCAGGCTCCAGCGCAGGCTCGGGCGGGTTGAGCAAGACCTCGATGTTGCGCAGCGAATACTCGTCCTTGCCCACCACCTCGAACAAGCCATCTGCCGACTTGAAGCCCAATTGGCTGGCCAAATCGTCCAGACGAATGGCGGTGCGGCCCAGTCTTTGCAAGGATTTTTCGACCGCTTCGCGGCCCCGGGCGATGGTTTCGGCGCTGACTTGCGCGTTGAACCAGGCGCGCACCTTGGCCCGTGCGCGCGGACTGGCCAAAAAGCCCAACTCTGGGTTGAGCCAGTCGCGTGAAGGCCCCCCCTCTTTGATGGCCGTGATCTCCACCGTCTGGCCATTGGCCAGCTGGGTGTTCAAGGGCACCATGGCCCCGTCCACCTTGGCACCCCGGCAGCGGTGGCCCAAGTTGGTGTGCACCGTGTAGGCGAAGTCAATGGGTGTGGCGCCTTGCGGCAGTTCCACCACGGCGGCATCGGGCGTCAAGACATAGATGCGGTCGTCAAACAGGCCTTTGTCTTGGGCTTGTTGCTGCGCAGCTCCCGACAGGTCGCGCTCCCAAGCCAGCAGTTGCCGGAGCACCGCAATTTTGGTGTCGTATTCGCTGTTGGCCGAGACCCCGGCATAGCCTTTGGCCCCGGCTTCTTTATAAGCCCAGTGCGCGGCCACGCCGTGTTCGGCGTGCTCGTGCATGGCCTGGGTGCGAATTTGCACCTCGATGGGGCCGCCATCGGCATCGCGCACCACGGTGTGCAGCGACTGGTAGCCGTTGGCTTTGGGTTTGGCGATGTAGTCGTCAAACTCTTCGGCAATGGGCACAAAATGCTCGTGCACCCAACTGAGCACCTGGTAGCAGTCCGCCACGCTGGGCACCACCACACGCAGTGCGCGCACGTCAAACACGCGCTCAAACGGCAGTGATTTGCCGCGCATCTTCTTGACAATGCTGTAGATGTGTTTGGGCCGCCCCTCCACGTTGGCTTCAATGCCTTGGCTGGCCAAAGCTTGCTGCAGCCGCTCGCGCAGGGCCACCATGTAACGCTCACGTTCGGCGCGTTTTTCGTCGAGCAGCCGGGCGATGTCCTTGTAAGTGGCAGGCTCCACAAATCGAAAGGACAGGTCTTCCATCTCCCATTTGATTTGCCAAATGCCCAAGCGGTTGGCCAAGGGGGCAAAGACCTGCAACGATTCACTGGCCAACACCGGCGGCACGGGCAATTTGGTCGCCGCGTAATGGCGCAGGGTCTGCAGGCGCGAAGCCAGGCGCAGCATGACCACGCGCAAGTCGCGGCTGAACGCCAGCAGCATCTTGCGCACGTTTTCGGTCTGCAACCGGGGGCTCAGTGGGGTGTTGTCCGGTCCCTGCGTGTGGGGTTCGGCCGCTCTGGACAAGCGCTGCACATGCACCAGCTGGTTGGTTTGCATGGCCAGTTGTGCCAAATGCGGGCCAAAGGCCTTGGCCATGATTTCTTCAGGCTTGTTCAGGTGCGGGCAGGCATAGACCAAATAACTGGCCGCTTGCATGGCCAATGAACCGCCAATGTCGGCCAGGATGGCGGCCACCGCGTCGGCATGCTGCAGGATGTTTTCGCCCGTGTCCAGTGTTTCATCGGCAATCAAAGGCGCGGCAAAAGCACGGGCCTTGGCCAGGGTTTCGGCCTGCAAGTCCTGGGTGGTGGCATCGGCGGTGGCCAGCACCACATGGGGCACCGGGTTGGCCGGTGCGTGCAGACGCCCGGCGGCAGACATCGGGCTGGCGGGGTGGCTGGAGCTGGGGCTGACCATCGGCTCAAACGTCCAGCAAAAAGCGCGACACCGCTGCGGTTTGCTCGTCGCCCGTCAAGGTCGGGGCATGGCCGAAACCGGGCCAAACTTGCAACTGGGCGCGGGGTCCGCGGGCGGTCATCGACATCGCCGTCTCGGGGGCAAGCAGGTCCGAGTCCTCGCCCCGAATCAACAAGGTTTGGGCCTGAATCTGGTCGTACAAAGCCCACAGCGCTGCCTCCCCGGCGCTGGCGATTTCGGGGGTCATGGCACGCAAATTCACACCGATTGCCGGGTCGTAATGCAAAGTCAAAGCGCCGTCCTTGCCGGGGCGCGTCATGTGCTGCGACATTTCTCGCCACAGCGTCGCCGGCACCGGACCAAAGCCCTGCGACAGGCCACGCAAGACGTCGGCAACATCGTCCAGATCGCGGTACTGGCCGTATTGACCCACATAGGCCTGCATGCGTTGCACCGACGTCCAGGTGATGGCCGGGCCCACATCATTCAGCACGAGACGGCGAATGGGGGCAGGCAGAGGCAAGCCCGGTTGTCCCGCCAGCACCATGCCGATCAAGCCCCCCATGCTGGTGCCCACCCAATCGAGACTGTGCAGAGGCTGGCTCGCCCCCACACCGGCTTGGACTTGCGCCAACAGGGCCAACATGTCAGCCGCGTATTGCGGCAACTGGTAGCCCCCGGCTTCGCTCAACCAGTCGCTGCGGCCACGCCCCACCACATCGGGGCAGATGACTTGAAGCCCGGATGGGCGTTGCCTCAGCAAAGCCTGCGCCAAACGGTCAAAGTCTCTGCCCTGGCGGGTCAAGCCGTGCACGCACACCACCACATGGGCGGCGCGTGCATCACCCCAGCGCCAATAGGCCATGCGGTGATGGCCCTCTGGGTGGGGGCAATCCACAAATTCAAGCTGGGGTGCTGCGGATTCAGGGGACAAATGGGACATGGCAATGGACGACAATCTGAAAGCGGTGGCGCTCGAAACAAGTTTGGGCAGCGCCATAATGGACTTTTGAACATCCTAATTCATCTTTCGGAGTCGATTCATCATGTTGCAAGGTAAAACAGCGTTGGTCACGGGTTCCACCAGCGGTATCGGTCTGGGCATTGCCAAGGCTTTGGCCAAACAAGGCGCCAACATCGTCCTCAATGGTTTCGGTGATGTCGAAGGCCCCAAGGCCGAGATCGCCGCCTTGGGTGTGAAGGTGGCCTACCACGGCGCTGACATGAGCAAAGCCAATGAGATCGAAGCCATGATGAAGTTCGCCGCCGACACTTTCGGTCGCGTGGACATTTTGGTCAACAACGCCGGTATCCAGCATGTGGCCAAGGTCGAAGACTTCCCGGTCGAGCGCTGGGACGCCATCATCGCCATCAACCTGACGAGCGCCTTCCACGCCACCCGCCTGGCACTGCCCGCCATGAAAGCGGCCAACTGGGGCCGCATCATCAACGTGGCCTCCATCCACGGCCTGGTGGGTTCTGCCGAAAAATCAGCCTATGTGGCCGCCAAACATGGCGTGGTGGGCCTGACCAAGGTCACGGCGCTCGAGAACGCCACCACAGGCGTGACCTGCAACGCGATTTGCCCCGGCTGGGTGCTGACCCCGCTGGTGCAAAAACAGGTGGACGCCAAAGCCGCGGCCATGGGCCTGTCCAACGAAGAAGCCAAAAAACAGCTGCTGCGCGAAAAAGAGCCCTCGATGCAGTTCACCACTCCTGAAGAATTGGGCGAGTTGGCCGTGTTCTTCTGCTCGGCTGCGGGCAACAACGTGCGCGGCGTGGCCTGGAACATGGACGGCGGATGGACCGCGCAGTAAAGCATGGGCAGCTCTGACCGTTTGGACAAAGTCGTCATCGTTGACGACGACGCCCGCATTCGCGACTTGCTGCGGCGCTATTTGTCGCAAGAAGGTTTTGACGTGCTCTTGGCCGAAGACGGCCGTGCGCTGGACCGCATCTTGCAACGCGAATCGGTGGACCTGATGGTGCTCGATGTGATGCTGCCCGGTGAAGATGGCTTGGGCATCTGCCGCAGGCTGCGCCAGTCTGCGGTGAAAACACCCATCATCATGCTCACGGCCAAAGGGGAAGATGTGGACCGCATCACGGGTCTTGAAATCGGCGCCGATGACTATTTGGGCAAACCCTTCAACCCGCGCGAATTGCTGGCGCGCATCCACGCGGTGCTGCGGCGCAGGCCCCAGGCGGAAGTGCCCGGCGCCCCTTCATCCGCCGACAAAGAGGTCATCGCTTTCGGGGCTTTTTCGCTCGATCTGGGCACCCGATCCCTGTCAAAAAATGGCCAGAACATCCCTTTGACGAGCGGTGAATTCGCCATGCTCAAGGCCTTGGCACGCCACCCCAAACAAGCCCTGTCGCGCGACAGACTGGCCCAATTGGCCCGCGGTCGAGACTTTGAACCGTTTGACCGCAGCCTGGATGTCCAGATCTCCAGACTGCGCAAGATGATTGAAACCGACCCCGCATCGCCCAAAGTCATCCAGACCGTCTGGGGTGTGGGTTATGTGTTTGTGCCAGATGGTCAGCCGTGAACCCCGCTGAAACAGCACCGAGTCCAAGGACCGAGCTACCGAAGTCCACACGCCGGTTCAAACTCAGCCTCTTCTGGCGGACATTCTTTTTGCTGGCCTTGCTGATCTTGTTCAGCAGCCTGGCCTGGTTGCAGATGTTCCGTACCCAAGAGTACGAGCCGCGCATGCTGCGCAACGCCCACCAAATCGCCACGGTCGTCAATTTGACCAAGGCCGCTTTGCAGCATTCCGACGCGATTGCGCGGGTGGCCCTGCTCAAAATGCTGGCCGATGAGGAAAACGTCAGCATCCTGATCCGTGAGCCCACAGACCAGGTGACAGCTTTTGGCCAGTCAGACATAGAAAACCGTCTGGTCAAGGAAATGGTCAAACGACTGGGCCCCGAAACCGTGATCGCTTCGCAGGTGAACCAAGAGAGCGGGCTGTGGGTGGGTTTCAAGATCGAGCGGGACAGTTACTGGTTGCAAATGGACCCGGCACGACTGCAACCCTTGGGCGGCTCGGCCTGGCTGACTTGGTTGGCGGTCACCCTGGCGCTGTCGTTGAGCGGGGCGGCCATCATGGCCAAACTGATCAACCGACCCCTCAAACGCCTGTCCTTGGCCGCCAGTCAGGTGCGCGAAGGCCACTTCAAAGCTTCCGAACTGAATGAAGACGAAGCCACCAACGAGATCCGCGAAGTCAACATCGGCTTCAACCGAATGGCCGAACGTCTGGCCAAAATCGAACAGGAACGGGCCTTGATGCTGGCGGGTATCTCGCACGATTTGCGCACACCTTTGGCCCGCTTGCGGCTGGAAACCGAGCTGAGCGTGGCCGACCCCGAAACCCGCGACCTGATGGCCGCCGACATTGCCCAACTCGACGAGATCATCGACAAATTTCTGGATTACGCCAGGCCCGAGCCGACCGACCTGGGCCCAGTGTTGCTCTGCGGGGTGCTCAGCCGCTGCATTGCGCCTTGGCGCAACAACCCACGTTTGGAGATTTCAATCGACGTGGCAGAAGACCTGCAAGTCCAAGCCGAATCGGTGGAATTGGGCCGCGTGCTGTCCAACCTGCTGGAAAACGCCCGCCGCTACGGCCAAAGCCCCAACGATGGCATCACACGGGTGGAGATTGTGGCCCGGGTGCACGAGGGCTGGGTCTTGCTGCGCGTGCGCGACCTAGGCCCCGGGGTGTCCGAAGAGGCGCTGAAAAACCTGACGCAGCCGTTTTTCAGGGGCGACGCCGCCCGCACATCGGCCACGGGTTCTGGCCTGGGCCTGGCCATCGTCGAGCGCTCGGTGCAGCGCATGGGCGGCACGTTTTCGGTGTTCAACAACAGCGCAGGGGGCTTGATGGCCTTGATGAAGTTCCGACAAGCACAAAGCCCAGCATGAGCTGGTACGCGCCAGCCCATTGGCCGCCCCAAGGACAGCGGCCCAATGGGGCCATCAAGCCTTGTTCAACAAAGCAACTGCACGTGCTTCGATGCTTTGGCCCATGCCCACTGGGCCAAGCTTTTCGGCGGTCTTGGCCTTCACATTCACCTGTTCGGCCTGCACACCGAGCGCCTTGGCCACCGAGGCGTTGATGGCCGCCATGGAAGGGGCCAGTTTGGGAGCTTGCGCCACGATGGTGCTGTCCACGTTCACCAACTCCCAGCCTTGCGCGCGCACGCGGCGCATGGCCTCGGCCAACAGCACCGAAGAGTCGGCCCCCTTGAACTGCGCGTCGGTGTCCGGAAAATGCCGCCCGATGTCGCCCAGACCCGCCGCCCCCAGCACCGCATCGGTGATGGCGTGCAGCAACACATCGGCGTCGGAATGGCCCAACAGCCCCGCTGCATGGGGGATCTCGACGCCCCCCAAAATCAGCTTGCGGCCTGGCACCAGCGCGTGCACGTCCCAACCTTCACCAATACGGATGTTCATGTTCGGCCTTTCAAAACCGCCTCGGCAAACGCGAAGTCTGCAGGGTAAGTGACTTTCAAATTCATGGCCGAGCCTGGCACCAGGCGCGGAGCGAGGCCCAAGCGCTCCATGGCACTGGCCTCGTCGGTGATGCCTGCAAAACCCGTCCCTGCAGCCTGCGCAAGGGCCTGGTGCAAAGCCCCCAGGCGAAACATCTGCGGCGTCTGGGCCAGCCATTTGCCTTCGCGCGGCACGGTGGCGTCCACCCGCGGCGCATCTCCGGGTTTTTGGGTTTTGAGCGTGTCGGGCAGCGGCATGGCCAGCAATCCGCCCACCGGGTCGTCGCGGCAAGCATCGATGAGTCCCACCACCGCCTCGGGCGTGACCAAGCAACGCGCTGCATCGTGCACCAGCACCCAATCGTCGTCGGGCACACCCGCGGCCAGCATGGCAGCAAGACCATTGCACACGCTCTCGGCGCGGGTGGCCCCGCCACAGCGGAGCCGAGCGAAATGCTCTGGCCAGCGTGGGTCAACGGGCCAGACGAAATCATCACCGGGTGACAGCACCACCCAACCCTGCGCGATCTGCGGCACCTGTGCCAGGGCCTGCACGGTGTGCATGACCATGGGCTGGCCTGCCACCGTCTGGTATTGCTTGGGTTGTGACGTGCCCGCACGGCTGCCGGTGCCCGCACAAGGGATCAGGGCATGAAAGCGGGGCGAGTTGGGGCGGGTGCTCATGGCCAGACATTGTAGTTTTGTAAAAACTGTGCCTATCGGGCGCTGCAGACCTTGCGAGCGGCGCAAAGCTTTTAAAATCAGTTCCAATTCGGCATCTCCACACCCCCCTCCCTCTCGGCGGGGGGTGTTTTGCTTTTTTCATCGCCTTTGCCCCTCGCCACCATGCCACTGCCCAGCCTGATTTTTGGCAAACGTTTCACCCTGCCGCGCCCTGCCGGATCGGCCGATGCCGTGCTGTTGGCCGAACTGGCCGAGCGCGAGAAAAAGGCGGGCAAACTCACGGCCATCGTCACCAGCGACGCGGCCGACGCCCAGCGCCTGATGGACGAGCTGGTGTTTTTTGCCCCCAGCCTTCGCTGCGTGGTGTTCCCCGACTGGGAAACCCTGCCCTACGACACCTTCTCGCCGCACCAGGACCTGATTTCAGAGCGCCTGGCCACGCTGTGGCGCATCCAGCAGCGCAACCACGCCGAGAGCGCCGACGTGGTGCTGATCCCTGCCACCACGGCGCTCTACCGGCTGGCGCCGCCGTCCTTTCTGGCGGGCTACACCTTCGAGTTCAAAGTCAAGCAAAAGCTCGACGAAACCCAACTCAAGGCCCAGCTCACGCTGGCGGGCTATTCACACGTCAGCCAAGTCGTCAGCCCCGGTGAATACGCGGTGCGCGGTGGTCTGATCGATTTGTTCCCCATGGGCTCGCTGGTGCCTTACCGGGTGGATTTGTTCGACGACGAGATCGACTCCATCCGCACCTTTGACCCCGACAGCCAGCGCAGCCTTTACCCCGTGCCCGAGGTGCGGCTGCTGCCAGGGCGCGAGTTCCCGATGGACGAGACGGCCCGTGCGCGCTTTCGCAGCCGCTGGCGCGAACTGCTCGAAGGCGATCCGACCAAGAGTCGCATCTACAAAGACATGGGCAACGGCGTGGCCACGGCGGGCATCGAGTATTACCTGCCACTGTTTTTTGAAGAAACCGCCACCGTATTTGATTACCTGGGCGCAGGCCCCAATGCGTCACAAAGCGATGCCGCCACGGTGGTGCTGCATGGCGATCTGGAGCCCGCCTTCCAACGCTTTTGGCAAGACACCCGCGACCGCTACCGCTTGGTGCAAGGCGACCCCGAGCGGCCTGTGCTGCCCCCCGATGCGCTGTTTTTGAGCGCCGAACAGTTCTACACCCTGACCAACGGCCATGCGCAGCTGGCTTTGCGTCCCGGCACGGACGACGTCGAAAACAACACCCTGGCCCAGCCCCTGCCCGAGCTGACGGTGGTGCGCGGTGCCGACGACCCTTTGGCCCGGTTGCAAGCGCACATCCGCAGCGGCCAAACCCGCGTGCTGATCCTGGCCGAAAGCGATGGCCGACGCGAAAGCCTGCTCGACTTTGTGCGCTCCAGCGGCCTCACGCCCCCGGTGTTTGACAGCCTGCAAGCATTTTTGGACAGCGACGAAAAAGTCGGCATGGCCACAGCGGCCTTGGTCAGCGGTTTTCACTGGTTTGAGCATGGCGTCGACCTGGTCACCGAAACCGAACTCTTTGCCGCAGGCCCCACCACCCGCCGCCGCAAAAAACAAGAACAGGTCAGCGACGTTGAGGCGCTGATCAAAGACCTGAGCGAGCTCAACGTGGGCGACCCGGTGGTGCACAGCCAACACGGCATTGGCCGTTACCGGGGCTTGGTCAACATGGACATGGGCCAGAAAAACGAGGACGGCACGCCAGCCTTGCAGGAGTTCTTGCACCTGGAATACGCCGACCAAGCCACGCTGTATGTGCCCGTGAGCCAGCTGCAGCTGATTGGCCGCTACACCGGCGTGAGCGCTGACGAAGCGCCACTGCACAAACTCGGCTCTGGCCAGTGGGAAAAGGCCAAACGCAAGGCCGCCGAGCAGGTGCGCGACTCGGCCGCCGAGCTGCTCAACATCTACGCCCGCCGGGCCGCACGCGAAGGCCACGCCTTCCGCTACAGCCCGCAAGACTACGAAACCTTTGCCAACGACTTCGGCTTTGAGGAAACCGCCGACCAAAAGGCCGCCATCCACTGCGTCATTCAAGACATGATCAGCCCCCGCCCGATGGACCGCCTGGTCTGCGGCGATGTGGGCTTTGGCAAAACCGAGGTGGCTTTGCGCGCCGCCTTTGTGGCCGTCACGGGCGGCAAGCAGGTCGCCCTGCTGGCGCCCACCACGCTGCTGGCCGAGCAGCACTACCAAACCCTCCAAGACCGTTTTGCCAAATGGCCCGTCAAGGTGGCCGAGATTTCACGCTTCAGATCCGGCAAGGAAGTCACCGCGGCCATGAAAGGCATCGAAGACGGCACGGTGGACATTGTGGTCGGCACCCACAAGCTGCTGTCGGAGAAAACCCACTTCAAGAACCTGGGCCTCTTGATCATCGACGAAGAGCACCGCTTTGGTGTGCGTCACAAAGAGGCCATGAAAGCCCTGCGCGCCGAAGTCGACGTGCTCACGCTCACGGCCACCCCTATCCCGCGCACCATGGGCATGGCCCTGGAAGGCCTGCGCGATTTGAGTGTGATCGCCACCGCACCCCAGCGCCGCTTGGCCATCAAGACCTTTGTGCGCAACGAAGGCACGGGCGTGATCCGCGAGGCGGTGCTGCGCGAACTCAAGCGCGGCGGGCAGTGCTACTTTTTGCACAACGAGGTAGAGACCATCGAAAACCGCCGCCAAAAGCTCGAAGAAATCCTGCCCGAAGCCCGCATCGCCGTGGCCCACGGCCAGATGCCCGAGCGTGAACTCGAGCGCGTGATGCGCGATTTTGTGGCCCAGCGCTACAACATCTTGCTGTGCTCGACCATCATCGAAACCGGCATCGACGTGCCCACGGCCAACACCATCGTCATTTCACGTGCCGACAAATTCGGCCTGGCCCAGCTGCACCAGCTGCGCGGGCGAGTGGGCCGCTCACACCACCAGGCCTATGCCTATTTGATGGTGCCCGAGATCGAGGGCCTGACCAAACAAGCCGCGCAGCGACTGGACGCGATCCAGCAAATGGAAGAACTGGGCAGCGGCTTTTATCTGGCCATGCACGACCTGGAGATCCGTGGCGCGGGCGAGGTGCTGGGCGAAAACCAGAGTGGCAACATGCTCGAAGTGGGTTTTCAGCTCTACAACGAAATGTTGTCCGAGGCGGTGCGCTGCCTCAAGGCGGGCAAAGAGCCCGATTTGCTCAGCCCCCTGTCGGTCACCACCGACATCAACCTGCACGCCCCCGCCCTCTTACCCAACGACTACTGCGGCGATGTGCACCTGCGCTTGTCGTTCTACAAAAAGCTGGCGACTGCCAAAACCAGCGACCAGATCGACGCCCTGCTCGAGGAAATCGTGGACCGCTTTGGCAAACTGCCCGCCCAAGCGCAAACGCTGGTGGACGTGCACCGCCTGCGCGTGCTGACCCAGCCTTATGGCGTGATCAAGGTCGACGCTGCGCCGGGCGTCATCCAGATCACCTTCAAGCCCAACCCGCCCGTGGACCCCATGGCCATCATCGGCCTGATCCAGAAAAACAAACACATCAAGCTGGCGGGCAACGACAAAATCCGCATCGAACGCGAACTGCCCGACCCCAAGGCACGGGCACAGATGGTGAGGGATGTGTTGCGCAGTTTGGGGCAGCCAAAGGCGGAAACCGTCGCGGCCTGAGCCCCTTCAACGATCTTCGATAATCCAACCATGACCACCGCCACCGAATTTGCCCCTGGCCTCGCCATTCAGGGCTTTGCCGCTCCCCTGTTGCTCTCTCAGTTCAAGCTGATCGCCTTTGACATGGACTCCACGCTCATCAGCATCGAGTGCATCGACGAGATCGCCGATGCGGTGGGCCGCAAGGCCGAGGTGGCCGCCATCACCGAAGCGGCCATGCGCGGCGAGATCACCGACTTCAAAGACAGCCTGCGGCGCCGCCTGGCCCTGCTCAAGGGCGTGACGCTGGCCGACATGGAGCGCGTGTACACCGAGCGCTTGAAGATCAACCCCGGCGCGGCCGAGCTGATCGCCGCTTGCCAAAAAGTGGGCATGAAGGTGCTGTTGGTGTCAGGTGGCTTCACCTTCTTTGCCGACCGCGTCAAAGCGCGTTTGAACATCGACTTTGCCCGGTCCAACCTTCTTGAGGTGGTCAACGGCGAACTCACGGGCGGCCTGGTGATGCAAAGCTGGGGCGACATTTGCGACGGGGCCGAGAAGCGCAGAACGGTGCTGGAAATGGCCTCTTTGATGGGCATTGAGCCGCATGAATGCATCGCTGTCGGCGACGGTGCCAATGACCTGCCCATGATGGGCGCTGCGGGCTTGTCGGTGGCTTACCACGCCAAACCCAAGGTGCGTGAGCAGGCGATGGTGGCCATCCATTCGGGTGGATTGGACCGGTTGCTGGAAGTCGTCAAGCCCTGAAGGGTTGTTTGGTTTCGGGGCTCAAGCCACCGACTGACTTGTGACGCAAGGGCTTGAGCAAATCGCTCAGGCCGTTGTGGTCAATCTCCTGCATCAGGCGCAGCAGCTGACCGATTTCGCCTTTGGGGAAACCCTCACGCGCAAACCAGTTGAGGTAGTTGCCGGGCAAATCGGCGATCAGCATGCCCTTGTGTTTGCCATAGGGCATGGGCGTGGTGACGAGCTTCACCAGGTCTTCGGCTTGCATACCTCTGCCTTCAGGCTTCGCCCCACAACCAGGCCCGCACCCGCGCATGAAATGCCTCAGGCCGCGACATCATGACCCAATGTCCACAGGGCAAGCCTTGCACGGCGCTGCCGGGCTGGGCAGCGACTTGGCCCAGCCATTTGGCCGAATGGAACATGAAGGGCTTGCGTTCGCCATAGACAAACAAGAGCGGCATCGGCAACTGGACTGGCGCCGCTTGCTTCAAGCCACCTGCCGTGCCGAACCATTGCATGGCGTAGGGGTAGTTCATCTTGTGGGTGATGCGGCCCGCGTCAGAGGGGCAGCGCAGCCAGCGGGCCATGGCGCGGGTCATGCGGGTGCCAAGGTTCTCGCTGAGGTGGTGACCCAACTTCCACGCCAGCGCCAACCAAAGCTGATAGCCCATGACCGACAGTTTTTCTTTCACACCCCACTCACGCAACAAAACGCCCGAATTGTGGTCGCCCACATCCACCGCCACCACGCGGGCCACGCGCGCCGGATGCCGCAGGGCAAATTCGTAGCCAAAGATGCAGCCCCAGTCGTGCAGCATGAGCGTGACAGGCTGGTCCGGGCTGATGCGGTCCACCACTTGGCGCAGCAGCTGGCACATGGCGTCCAAGCTGGTGGTTGCAGGGCCGGTCTCAAAGCCGGGCAGCGTCAGGCGGGCGCAGGTGGCACGGTCTTGCAGTGCTGCCACGGTGCCATCCCACAGGGCGCGCGTGTCGGGCCAGCCGTGCAACATCAGGATGACTTCGTCGCCCTGCCCTTGCAGCCAAACTTCGGTGCCGTTGACGTCGATGCAAAGTTCGTTGCTGGCGGCCATGGCTTACAAGGCCTTGGCCAAGCGCGAGACACCTTCGAGGATCTTGTCTTCACCCACGGTGGCAAAACTCAGGCGGAAGGTGGCGTGGTCGGGGTTGGCGCAAAAGAACGGTGTGCCGGGCACGAAGGCCACGCCGTAGTCGATGGCGCGCTTGGCAAACACATTGCCGTCGGCCACTTTGCCGCCAGCACCCGTCAGGCGCGCCCACACGAACAAACCACCTTGCGGTTGCACAAAGTCGACCGCATCGCCCAGCTCACGGCGCAAAGCATCGCCCATGGTTTGGGCGCGCTTGGCATAGACAGCACGCACTTTGTCGAGCGTGGCGGGCATGCGGCCCGCCTTGAGGTATTGCGCGGCGGTGGCCTGTGCAAAGGTGCTGGTGTGCGCATCGCTGAACTGCTTGCACATGGTGGCTTTGCCCAGCAATTCGGCCGGGGCGATCATCCAGCCCACGCGCAAGCCAGGAGAGAGCACTTTGGACAGAGACCCGCAATGCACCAGCAGCTCACGGCTGCCGGGCACCTGGCTGCTCATGGCCAGCAGGCTGGGCGGTGGGGCTTCGCCAAAATACAAGTCGCCATAAGGGTCGTCTTCGACGATCAGGGTCTGGTGTTTGACCGCCATCTCCAGCACCTTTTTGCGGCGCTCGGCGCTCAGCAAGGCACCGCTCGGGTTACCAAAGGTGGGGATCACATACACAAACTTGGGTTTGTGCTCGGCGATCAGCTTTTCCAGCTCGTCGGTCTTGACGCCATGGCCATCCACCGGGGCGCTGATGAGTTCGGCCCCATACAAACGGAAGCACTGGATGGTGGCCAAAAAGGTCGGGCCTTCCACGATCACCTTGTCGCCGGGGCTGATCATGGTTTTGCCGATCAAATCCAGCGCCTGCTGGCTGCCGGTGGTCACGATCAGCTGTTCGGCGCTCACGTCCTGGGCGCCTTTTTGACCCATGAAATGGGCCAGTTGCGCGCGCAGCGGGCCAAAACCTTCGGTCGCGCCGTATTGCAAGGCCGCGCCCGGGTCTTGCGCCAAAGCGGCATTGCTGGCTTCGCGGATGCCGTCCACATCGAACATGGCGCTGTCGGGAAACCCCCCCGCAAAACTGATGATGCCCGGCTTGCCCAAAAGCTTGAACAGCTCACGGATGGCAGAGGTTTCGACATTGTTCAGGCGGTCGGCAAATTGCAAAGACATGGTGGTGTATCTTCCCGGGTTGAATTGGCCCTCATTTTGCCAACATCTTCATCCCCACAGACAAGCACCATGAAGCCCGCACAGATCGAATCTTTTTTTGCCACCCTGCAGGCCGCCAACCCCATGCCCGTGACCGAGCTGGAATACACCAGCGTGTTCGAGCTGCTGGCGGCCGTGCTGCTGTCGGCCCAGGCCACCGACGTGGGCGTGAACAAAGCCACGCGCAAGCTGTTCCCGGTGGCGGGCACGCCGCAAAAAATCCTGGACCTCGGTCTGGAGGGTCTGGAGGGTTACATCAAGACCATTGGCCTGTACCGCAGCAAAGCCAAGCACCTGATGGAAACCTGCCGCATCTTGGTGGCGCAGCATGGCGGCCAGGTGCCCCGCACCCGTGAAGCGCTGGAGGCCCTGCCCGGGGTGGGTCGCAAAACGGCCAATGTGGTGCTCAATTGTGCTTTCGGCGAGCCCACCATGGCGGTGGACACGCACATCTTTCGGCTGGGGAATCGAACGGGCCTGGCCCCGGGCAAAACGCCTCTGGAAGTGGAGCAAAAGCTGCTCAAGCGCATCCCGGCCAAATATTTGGTGGATGCCCATCACTGGCTGATCCTGCACGGACGCTATGTCTGCCAAGCGCGCAAACCCCTGTGCGGGCAATGCGCCGTGGCTGCCTGTTGCGATTTCAAGCCCAAAACCACTTGAGCACCTGGCAATTTGCATACTTTGGCACTTTTCTCCGCCAGATCGTGACCTCCTCGCGCGGGTAAAATCGTGTGCTCTGTCCTCTTCGGGCAGTCCCTGAGGGCCGGCATCCACCGCCCTTGCCTCAAGAGCCAGCGGCTCTGATGTCCCGTCCAACCCAAACCCGAACCGCCCATGACGCGAGCCCTGCCGCGTGCCCACTTCAACAGTTCCCGCCTGACGCGTTTTTTGACCGAAAACGCCCTGCTGGGCGCCGCCCCGGCGCGGGAGGAGGTCGGACAAAGCTTGGGCGACTGGTTGAACTTTCGCCAGGCCATTGCCTTGCATGCTGTGCTGAACCCGGAGCAGCCAAGCACAACGGCTGCTTCGCCTCAGCGGCATCCAAAGCGCATCAGCATCGGCGCATTGACCCAACACGTGAACCAGGTACGCAGCCAGCTGGAGCAATCCATCGTGCAAGGCGCTCCCCCCGGTTCTGGGCTGACACGCATGGACATGCCAGCACCCACCCTGGATGAACCCATCGAGCCCAAAACCGCGTTTGAGCCCTACCGCCGTTTTTATGCCGCCCACCAACGGCAAATGGAAACGGTCCTGCGCACCCTGCGCAGCCAAGTCAGGGCTCAATTGGCCCAAAGCAGCCCGGGGCTGCAACAGCTGGCGACACTGGATGGGGCCTTTGAAGGCATTTTGGTCGAGCGCGAAGCCTTGCTGCTGGCCAAAGTGGTCAAGCTGCACGAAAAGCGTTTTGCGCAAGCGCTGAAACAGCACATCCAATCGAAGCCAGAAGGCAAAAACCCTTCTGCCTCCCCTTCCCCAACAGCGGCAGCCGATCACCCCGGCAGCTGGCTGGCGCCCTTGCAAGAAGCCATGCGCAATGCCTTGCTGGCTGAACTGGACACCCGGCTGCAACCCACGCTGGGCCTGCTGGAAGCCTTACAACAAGAACACATCACCTCACCATGAAACGCTCTGCATTTTTGATCGCCTTTGCCTTGGGCCTCTTGGCGACGGTCTGGGTCACCAGCGCCGTGGCCAGTTCGCACCCGCTGGTGCTGGCCATGTCCACCCTGATCGGCGCCGTGTATGTGTTCGGCGCACTGGAGTTGCACCAATACCGCGCCACCACCCGCACTTTGCAAGAGGCCCTGGACAAGACCCCTGCAGACTTGGCGCAATTGGACGATTGGCTGGTCACGCTGCCAGCAGGCCTGCACAACACCGTGCGCCAGCGCATCGACGGCGAGGGCGTGGCTTTGCCTGGCCCCACCTTCACGCCATTTCTGGTGGGCTTACTGGTCATGCTGGGCATGCTCGGCACCTTTTTGGGCATGGTGGTCACACTCAATGGTGCGGTGTTTGCACTCGAAGGATCGAGCAACGTGGCGGGCATCCGGGCCGCGTTTTCCGAACCCATCAAAGGCTTGGGCCTGGCCTTTGGCACCTCGGTGGCGGGGGTGGCCACCTCGGCCATGCTGGGCCTGATGAACCATTTGGCTCGCCGCGAACGGGCACAGGCCTCGCACACCCTGGACACCCTGATCGCCACACGACTGCGCCGCTTTTCCTTGGTGCACCAGCGCCAGGAAAGCTTTGTCACCCTGCAAGAACAAGCCCAAGCGCTGCCCCAAGTGCTCTCGCAGTTGCAAGCCATGCTGGCGCAAATGACGCAATCCAGCGAGCAATGGCAGCAAAGCCTGTTGGCCAACCAGGCGCGCTTTCACACCGAAGTGCAAGCGGCATACACCGGTTTGGCGCAATCGGTGGACCAGTCGCTGCGCACCAGCTTGAGCCAGAGTTTGCACCTGGCCAGCGAAGGCATGCGCCCGATCGTGCAGGACACCCTGGCGCACATGGCCGCACAAGCGCAAAACATCAATGCGCAGCTGCTGGACCACACCCGCGATCAACTGAGCGAGCTGAAGAACCAGATGGCCGCTGTCACCGCTGCAGTGGCACAAACGAGCGCTGACAGCCTGGCGCACCACGAACAAACCAACGCCCGCATGACCGAGCATGTGGGCCAAACTTTGCACAACTTCAGCCAAAACGCCGAGCAAAGCGCCCAAGCCTTGATCGCGCAACTGCAAGCGGCGCAAACCGCACAACAAACCCAACAAGACAGCGCCGAGCAAGCGCGCCAGCAAGCCTGGCAGGCCGCACTGACGCAGCTGGCCGAGCAATTGCACAGCCAGTGGCAAAGCGTGGGCGACAAGACCTTGGCGCAACAACAAGCCATTTGCGACACGCTGACCCAGACAGCGCAGCAGATCACCGCCCACAGCCAGACCCAGGCCACGCAAACTTTGGCCGAAGTCACCCGCCTGATGGCCAGCAGCGAGGCCCTGATGCACGCGCGCATGGCCTCAGAAGTCGAGTGGACCCGTGCGCACAGCCAGCGCGCCAATGAATTGACGCAAGTGCTGCGAACCGAGCTGTCGGCCCTGCGTGATGCTGAAGAGCTACGTGGCCAAGCCGCCGTGGCGCGCTTGGACCAATTGCAGGCAGAGGTCAGCAAGCACCTGGGCACTCTGGGCCAGGCGCTCGAAGCACCCATCACGCAACTGATTGCCACCGCCAGCGAAGCGCCCAAAGCGGCAGCCGAGGTCATCGGCCAAATGCGCCAGGAAATCTCTCACAGCGTGGCGCGTGACAACGCCTTGCTCGAAGAGCGCACCCGCATTCTGGAGACCCTGAGCAACTTGCTGCAGACCATCCACCACGCTTCCACCGAACAACGCGGCGTGATCGACGCCCTGCTGGTCACCAGCCAGACCTCTTTGTCACACACCAGCGAACAGTTCCAGCTGCAGGTGGCGGCCGAGACGGGCAAGCTGGGCGACATGGCCGCCCAAGTCACGGCCAGCGCCGTTGATGTGGCCAGCCTGAGCGAAGCCATGGCCTTTGCGGTGCGCAGCTTCAGCGAAACCAATGACAAACTCATGTCCCAACTGCATCGCATCGAGCAGGCCATCGACAAATCGATGACGCGCAGCGACGAGCAGCTGGCCTATTACGTGGCACAAGCCAGAGAGATCATCGACCTGAGCATCACCTCGCAACAAGACGTGTTGCAAGCCTTGCAGCACCGGTCTGCCACAAGCACCGAGGAGGCCGTTTGATGCGCGAACACGACGCGGACGTCGAATCCATGTCGACCAGCTGGATCTCTTTCGCCGACCTGATGACCGGCTTGCTGGGTGCGTTTGTGCTGCTGTTGGTGGCCGTGATGGCGGCGCAACTGGACATGGCCTCCCAGCTCGAAAACGAAGTTCAAAAACGGCAGGTGGAAGAGCAAAAACGGCTGTCTCTGGAGCAAGCCCTGGCTGTTCCTTTGGCCAGCGGCCGCATCACTTTGAACAACGGGCGCATCGGCATCAGCGGCAAACTGTTGTTTGAGCTCAACTCGGACAAGCTCGAGCCCGAAGGCAGGCAGCTGCTCAAAAGTTTGGTGTTTCCCTTGCGCAGTTATCTGCAGTCACGCGATGAGATGCTGATGGTCAGTGGCTTCACCGACGACAAAGCCATCGGCCAACGCAACCGCCAGTTTGAGGACAACTGGGAGCTTTCAGCCCAACGCGCGCTCACTGTGACCCGCACTTTGATTGAAGAAGGCATGCCGTCCTCGGCCCTGTTCGCCGCTGCATTTGGCCAAGAGCAACCGCTGGTGGCCAACACCAACGATCAGGCTCGGGCGCAAAATCGCCGGGTTGAGATGGCACCAGTCCCCAAAGCGGCCAAGGCCGCCCAAGCGGTGACAGCAGCTCAATGACCAACGCCACATCGACACGGCATGCCCTCGCCGCCTTTGACCCGGTGGGCTGGCATTACTGCGAACAGCTGTTGCAACGCGCGAATATCGCCACGGGCCTCACACGGGATTTGCTGCTGGCCAAACGGGAAAAAGCCTTGTCCGAGATGAATGCGCGCTGGGTTGCCCAGTCGCTGAGCGCAGAGCCCGACGCAGCTCCCGAAGACGCTTTGCCCTCGCCTTTGGCGCAGCTGTTGCAAGAGATGACTCATGCGTCCGGTGAATCAGATGACAACAAGTCAAACACATGGCGCGCCGAAAGCCCTCGCATCCAACAGTTTCGCAAGCAGCTGGGAAAAATCAGTGTGCAAAAGCAGGTGACCAAAGCCATGGCCCAAGCTCCGCAAAACGCTGGGCCGATCAACTCTCACATGCTGGTATTGCGCTCTCTTGGCCAGATGCGCGAAGCTTCGCCCGATTACCTGGGCAGGTTCATGGTGTATTTGGACACACTGCTTTGTTTGGATGCACCCGTTACCAGCAAGCCATCCACCATGAAAAAACGCATTGCTGGACGCTCAGGCCCATAGGACCAACGGGCTTAAACATTGCATCCTGATGCTTTTGACCTGAGGACAGATCAGAGACCGAGCTGGACCAAGGCGGCCTGCAAACCCGCCAAGCCACCCACACGCTGGTCGTTGATGAAGATTTGGGGCATTTGGCGGACCGAAGGACCGCATTTTTCAAAGAAAGCCATGCGTTCGGCTTCGCCGTCGATCTTGATTTCCTCGAAAGCCAATGACTTGGTTTTGAGCACCATCTTGGCGGAATCGCATTGGGGGCATGCGGACTTGGAGTAGACGACGATTTTGAGTTCCATGTCTGAAATTCTAGCGAAAGATGGTCAAGGGGGGCCGTTCAGGCCTTGCGCGGCAAAACCAGCCATTGGCCATCAGAGTGCATAGACTGCAAAGCACTTAAGCCGCTGTGCCCGCAATGCGCGGTATGGACGGTTTGTAGTTTCAAGCACAAAAAAAACGGAACTCAGCAGTCCAGCACCTGATGTCCTCCTTGGGCTGGTGCGTCAATCGGCCATTGGCCAACATCAGCAATTGTGATGCGCCCATAGGTAGCCAGGAAGTTGGCTGCGCGAATCACACCAGCATGTGTCACCCACACCGCCTCAGCCACACGTTGATGCCTGAGTTCGTCGATCGCGTTAGCCACACGATCGATCACCGCCTGCGAGCTTTCGGAACCGCCAAAGCGGTGATGGGCGAAGTCAGCCATCCAGTCGTCAAAGGCAGCGCGAGGGATGGCATCCCAGCGTTGCAGTTCCCAGCAGCCGAAATCCATTTCGTTCAGGCGTGGATCGACGACCGGCGGCTGCAGATCGGGGCGCAATTGGTACAGCTCGCTTGCCAACTGCTGCGCCCGGCCCATGCCAGAAACCCGCACCGGTAAACCCAGCGGCAGGAGCGTGGCTGCGCATTCGGCCGCTTGCCGGGTCAGACCCACATCGGCCGGTACATCGCTAGCGCCGTAACACAGACCTGCATCCAGCGAGACACGCGCATGGCGCAAAAGCCAAAGTTTCATGAGCGCCTCAAAGGGCCAGTGCCAGGCCGAGGTAGAACAGCAGTTCGCTGAGCTGTTGGGTAGCGCCAAGACCGTCGCCGGAGAAGCCTTGCAGTCGCCGCTGCAATAGACGCCACATCCAAGCCAGGCCGACCAAGGCCCCCATCACCGCGGGCAGCCAGGACATACCCGGCGCCATCCAGCCTGCAAGTGCCATCGCCACAGCCCACCAAGCCAAGCCAGCCAACAGCCCAGCGGTCGAGATGGTCTCGGCCAAAGGCTTGCTCTTGGACTGCGCGGTATCACCCACATGTGGCAGGGTGCGGATCACAAAAAGCGGCATCAGCCGCGAGCTGACATGCGCTGCGAACAGCGCCCAGGCCGCCTGCTGCGCTCCAGCGGCCTGCACCAGCAGACCCAGCAGTAGCACTTTGGCGATCAGGGCCAACACCAGCGCGATGGCGCCATAGCTGCCAATGCGCGAATCCTTCATGATGTCCAGCGCACGCTCCCGGCTCACTGCACCGCCTAGGCCGTCGGCCGTGTCGGCCAGGCCGTCCTCGTGAAAAGCACCTGTCAGCCAAACGCTGAAAGCGGTGCTGAACACGGCCGCCACCCAAGGTGCCGCAGGCTGAACAGGCAGCACATGAACCAGACCCCAGAACACCAGCGCCGTCAACCCACCAACCACCCAGCCCACACCGGGGAAGTGCGCCGCGCTGGCACGAAGCATGGCCGGCGAAAAGCCAACCCAGTCTGCCAGCCGCCCATCGATTGGGATGCGGGTGAAGAACTGGATGGCAATCAAAAAGTGGCGAATAAAGGACATGATCTCAACGTGCTGCAGCAGGGGCTTCGTCCTGCCGAGACACCCCGGCGGACTCGAAGCTGGCCATTTCTCGCAGGATAGCGCAGGCACTCAAGAGCAGTGGCCATACCAAGGCCGCACCCGAGCCCTCCCCCAAGCGCAGCCCCAGGTCCAGCAAGGGCACGGCCTTGAGGTGGGAAAGCATCAGGGCATGACCGCGTTCGCCTGAGCGGTGGGCGAACACGCAGCGCTGCAGCACGTTCGGCTTCAGCTTGCTGGCCACCAGCACGGCCGAACTGGTGATGAAGCCGTCCACCACGATCACTCGCCGCTCGGCCGCAGCTTGAAGCACCGCGCCAACCATGGTCGCGATCTCATAACCGCCGAAAGCTGCCAAAGCTGTCAGCGGTTCCGCCGCGTGCGGATGGCGTGCCAGCACCTGACCCAGAACACCGATCTTGCGCTGCACAGCCTCAGCATCCAACCCAGTGCCGGCCCCTGTGCAGTCCACAATGTCCAAACCCAGGAGACGACTCATCAGCAACGAGGCAGCCGAGGTGTTACCAATGCCCATCTCTCCCAGCAGCAGCGCGTTGCCCTTCAGACCCCTCACCAGCGCAGCGCCATTGGCCAGCGCCTGGTCGCGTTGCGCGGGTGTCATTGCCTGACCCTCAAGCGCATCGGCTGTGCCGTGCGCCACTTTGGCGATCAACAGTCCAGCGCGGGGCGCGAAGTCGTGACGCACGCCGCAATCCACCACCGTGAGGCCAAGGCCGTGTTGCCGCGCCAGCACACTGACGGCCGCCCCACCTGCCAGGAAGTTCTCGACCATCTGCCAAGTCACGTCGCTCGGGTAGGCCGAGATTCCGCGCGCGACCAGGCCATGGTCTCCGGCGAACACCACCAGTTGCGGATGCGTCAGTGTGGGCGTCTCGCTGCCCAGTACCAGGCCGATGCGCTGCGCGAGCCGCTCGATCTGCCCGAGCGAGCCGACCGGCTTGGTCTTGTTGTCCAACAGGTTTTGCAAGCGCCCGGCGAGCGCGGGTTGGGTAATGTCGTCAATCGCCGGGATATTGAATGGCACGGATCAGTCCTTTTGAATGAGGGAGCCAAGCCCATGGATGTGCGCCCACTCTGTCGGGTCAATATTCACAGCCTCGGGTTTCGCATGTGATGACTTACCAGCTGGGGGCTCGATTTGCATGTCAGGTCCCGGACACATTTTTCACGTTGGGCAAAGCGACCCACTGCCCATCCAGTTCTCGCACCGCCAAACGGTCGTCAAAAACCGATTCGAGCGCGCGGTGCGTGGCTGGGTCGGCACAGGCCCCCTGGTGCGTGATTCGGCCTTGCGCCATCACCACCAATTCGTCGGCGTGCAGCGCCATGCCAATTTCATGAAGAACACTCACCACCGTGGTGCCTTGCGCGCGCAAGCAATGCACCTGTTCCAACCAATCGACTTGATGAGGCGGGTCCAAATTGGCCAGTGGTTCGTCCATGAGCATAATGGACGCATTGGCCGCCATGGCACGGGCCAGCAGCACGCGCTGGCGCTCGCCCCCAGAGAGTTCGCCCAGCGTGCGTTCGCGCCAATCCCAAGCCTGGGTGGCTTTGAGCGCGGCCTCGCACATCTGCTCGTCCTGCGCCGTGGGCGTGCCCCACCAACCTTGGTGCGGCAAACGCCCAAGCATGGCCACGTCCCACACCCGCAGGTCCAACGTGGTGGCCTCGCCCTGCCCCAACCAAGACAGTTGCAACCCGCGTTGTCGCCGGTCCAAATTTTTGAGGTCTTGGCCGTGCCATCGCACTTCGCCGCTGAACGGCAACAAACCTGCCAAAGCCTTGAGCAAACTCGACTTGCCTGCGCCGTTGGGACCTACCACGCAAGTCCATCGCCCCGCCGGAATGCGCAGATCCACCCCGTACAAGACTGCGCGTTGGCCCAACATCAGGCCCAGTGCTTGGGATTCCAGTGCCGGCTTCATGCGCGACCACCAGATTCAGACACGCGGTACACCTGCCAAAGCAAATAACCGCCGCCAATGACTGCCGTGAGCACACCCACTGGCAGCTCTTGAGGTGCGAACAGCACCCTCGCCCACACATCGGCCAAAACCAGCAACAAGCCACCCATCAGAGCCGACAAAAGCAAAGAGCCCGCATGGGTGGTGCGCACCAGCGAGCGAACCAAGTGCGGTGCGGCCAAGCCCACAAACGCCACCAAGCCGATGTGCGCCACAGCAGCACCCGTGGCCAGCGACAAAACCCCCACCAAGACCAAACGCGCTGAGCGCAGCGGCACGCCCAAGCTTTGCGCCGTGGCCTCGCCCAAGGTCAATGCGTCCAAGACACGAGCAAACACCGCCGAAAAAACCAGGCAAGGCAACAAAACCGCCGCCAACAGGCCACAAGCCGCCCAACTCACAAACGCGGTTGAACCCAACATAAAGCCTTGCATGGCTTGCAAGACCTGTGGTTGCAGCAGCGACAGCAAAGACGTCAAGGCGCCCAAGACCACACCGACCACAACACCCGCGAGCAAGAGCCGCAGCGTTTGTTGCACGCCACGCGCCAAGGCCAGTGTGAGCATCACCGCCAACACCGCACCGACAAAGGCCGCACCAGTCATGCCCAAACCCATCCACACCTGCATGGCCCACAAACTGCCGCCAAACACGCTCAGGTACAAGGCCACGCCCAAGGACGCGCCCGAGGCGCTGCCCAACAAATACGGGTCGGCCAGCGGGTTGCGAAACAGGCCCTGCGCGACCGCGCCAGCCAAACCCAACAACGCCCCGCCCAACCAAGCGCCCAAGCTGCGCGGCAAACGGATGTCGATCACGATCTGATGGGCCAGTTCGTCGGCTTGCCACCACCAAGCTTGCCAGCCCTCGCTGCCCGCAGCCGTGCCCAAGAAGACCCAGCACAGGCCCATCAGCCACAAACCCAAGACCCAGCGCAGGGTATGCGTGTGCTCTTTCATGGCCGCACCTGCGCGCTTTGAGCGGCCCGGTTCAAACAGGCCACCATCAGTCGAGCTCCCTCAGCCATGCGGGGGCCGGCGCGCACCAAGACATCGGACTCATCGGGCTTGAACACGCAAAGCCGTTGTTGGGTGATGGCTTTGAGGCGAGACCAACCAGGGCGCTGCAGCAGCTGAGCGCGGCTGCTGTCGCCGGCCAAAATCACGTCGGGCTGCGCTTGCACCACGAACTCGGGGTTGATCTGCGGAAACGGCCCCAAGGCCGCGGGCAAGATGTTGCCCACGCCCATGCGTTGCAAGGTCTCGCCAATGAATGACGACTCGCTCGCGCCATACGGCGTGGGACTGACCTCCACATACACGCGCCAAGACCGCGCCGATGGGTTCAGGTTTTGGACTGCGCTGGTCACATCTGCTTGGATGCGCTGCCATGCCCGATCGGTTTGTGCGGGTGGCAAGTGCAAGGCCTGACCCACTGCGGCAAAAACGCGCTGCGCGTCGGCGTGGTTGCGCGGCTCCAAGCGCAAGACCTTCAAACCCAAAGCCTCCAAGCGCTCAGCGCCCCGCGTGGAACCCGCAGCCAAGACCAAGTCAGGCTTGAGCGAAACGATGCGCTCCATGCTCGGATCCAACCCCCCACCGACCGAGGGCAAGCGCTTGACGGAGTCGGGCCAGTTCGAATAACGGTCAACCCCAACCAGCCTTTGGCAAGCGCCCAACGCACAAACAGTCTCGGTCAACGAGGGCAAGAGGCTGACGATGCGCTGCGGCGCCTGCGTCAACAGCACCGATTGTCCTCTGTCGTCAGTAACCGCCAGCGCCATGGCGGTAGACGAAAACAGAAGGGTCATGCAGGCGAAAGCCGCTGACAAGGGCTTAAGCATGTGAGGCGGCCCAGTCCACAATAATCCTGTGCAACTGCGCCGCACCATCCGTCAGGGCCGCAGGGCCGGGTTGCAAAATATCGGCCGATTTGATTTCAAAAATCTGTCCTTTTTTCACCGCAGGGACGTCTTGCCAACCTGGCCGAGACGCCACTTTTTCAGGACGAAACTTCTTGCCGCACAACGAGCCGATGATGATGTCGGGGGCTCGGTCAATGATGGTGTTGCCACTGGCGATAATGCGGTCGCGCCCCATGGGCATCACGGCCAATTCGGGAAAGATGTCGTCTCCCCCGGCGATGGTGATCAGCTCCGAGACCCAACGGATGGTGCTCATGTGGGGCTCGTCCCACTCTTCAAAATACACGCGCGGGCGCCGTTTGAAAGCATTTGCGCGCTGGGCCATCGCGTCCAAATCGGCCTGCATTGCATCAAGTTTTGCCAAACCTAGCTCAGCCTGCCCGACCATCGCTGCGACCTGGTAGAGCACCGAAAAAATCTCATCCACGCTGCGCTGATTGAACACCGTGACCTGTACACCCGCCCTGATCAACAAAGACGCGATGTCGGCCTGCAGGTCCGAAAAGCCAAAAACACAATCGGGCTTGAGCGCCAAGATCTTGTCGATCTTGGCACTCAAAAATGCACTCACTTTGGGCTTTTCTTCACGCGCACGGCGCGGGCGCACCGTGTAACCGCTGATGCCCACAATGCGCGCCTCTTGCCCCAGCAGGTACAGCCACTCTGTGGTCTCCTCGGTGAGGCAGACAATGCGTTGGGGTGATAGAGGGCGCATCACGGTCTCAAGGCCTGGCCAGCTTCGTCTTCCAACTCAAGCCGACGGTCAATGTCCTTGGCAATTGGTTGTAACCATATGCTGTTTGGTAGCGGGCATCGGTCAGGTTTTCAACGCGGCCAAAGACGGTCCAATCAGGGCTCAGCACATACCTGGCAGTCAGGTCGACCAGCACATTGCTGGGAAGCTCTGGCACGCCTGCGACGTCAGGTCTTGCACCCGTGTAGCGAACGCTGCCTCCCAGAGTCCACAAGCCCAACGATTGCGACACAGACACGGAAGCCAGCGTCTTGGCGCGCCGCACCAGTTGAAGACCCGTGGATTCATTGACCGGATCTTGCAAGGAAAGGCTCGCTCGCACGTCCGTCTTGTCAAAGCGGCCGCTGTAACTGGTCTCAATGCCTTGATTCTTCACACGACTGACATTGCCAAACTGCCATGTATTGAAGTCATACAAAAGCAGATCACGGGTCCGGGTATCGAACCAAGTCGACCGCAGGCGGTGTTGTCCTTGGGCCCACTGCAGACCAAGCTCTTGCGTTTTAGCCGATTCAGGCCGCAAATCGGGATTGCCACTGTAGGGATCAAAAAGGTATCCCAATGGGGGCACATTGAAGGCGGTTGAATGGCTTGCAATGAGTTTCCACTGACGGTTCAGGTTGAAGCCGTAACCCAGGTACACCGAATCATTCTTCGCCAAGCCCTGAACTTCATCACGACGCGCATTGAGTTGCAGCCCGTGTGCGTTCAGGTTGAAAACTGCGCCACCATAAATGGCAGAGGCCGTGCGTTGGCGAGACAAACCTGAAACACCATCGGTGGCCATGTCGATGCCTTGTGTCTGGTGATCAGCCCCCATAGAAAGAACCCAAGGGCCCCAATCAAATTGATTGTTCCAGGCAGTCACCTTGCTGCGCGTTTCGGCCTCTGTACCGAATGGGTACAGACCCACTGTTTGTGTGGTGTTGCGCTCCTTGGCGTCGGTATAGCTCAGGCGAGTGGACCAAATTGAACTCAAACGGCCCGTCCAAAAAAGTGAATTGCTGTCAATTTTTGTGCCGCCCTTGTGCACATCTTGAGGGGAAGAAAAGCTACCCGAAACATCGTAGTCAAAACGGCCATTGAACTGCGTTGAGCGCAAGCCCAACTGATGGTTGGCGTTCAATTTGTAAGACAAAGCCAGAGAGCGGCTCTCGTTGGTGTAGCCATCGGTATCGGGGTTGGCATTGACGGTTTGAGACAGATTGGCGGCATTGATGCCTCGGGTATCGAGGCGGCTCACAGAGACGGAATAGCCCAACTTGCCAAGGGCGCCCTGAGTCCCGATTTGCGCTCTGCTGGTCCCCAAAGAGCCTTGCTCCATGGAGGCTGAAAGTGTGGGTTGGCCCGCACCTTGCCGGGTGAAGACCTGGATCACACCCCCGACTGCACCGCTGCCGTGAATGGCAGAAACATTGCCCCGCACAATTTCAATGCGATCAACTTGGTCCAGCATGATGTGCTCAAGGCTGACGGCGCCCGTCGTGTCCTGCTTCGTCATCGGCACACCATCCACCAACACCAAGACCTGAAGTGAAGCCGCACCCCTTAAAAACGCCGTGGCCTGACCACCTCGGCCGCCTGTTTGAGTGAACTGAAAACCAGCCTCCCTGGAGAGCAAACTGGGCAAATCCAGCACTTGCGATTGCTCAATGGCGGCTCTGCCCAACACGGTGGTGTGCGGCAAGACATCGGTCAGGATTTGCTCAGTACGACTGGCGGTCACCACCAGCTCGGGGTTGGCCGTTTGTGCCAACGCTTGGACACTGACCAGGGTCAAAGCTGAAAGAACAGGCACGGCTGAACGCGCACAAATAGAACGATTTTTCATGAAGAACGAACAAGTCAAACGCCCTCACCGCCTTCCCCGACAGTGCATGGGCTTTACAACCCGACTTGCGTCAGGTCACCTTGTTGGCCGGTATCCGGGCTGGCAGATCGACCTTCATCACCTTCCCAAAAGCCTGTTTCAGGGCCGTCAGTGGTTTGAGATGAAAGCGGGTTTTTCACATGACTGAAAAACCGTCTGCTTACCGTTGCGGGGGCAGCGCAGGTTAGGTGGGCCTTGTTGGCCTGTCCCTCCTGCTTCCCGTTGAACTGCGGACCGTGAACCGGCTCCGCGAGCACCAACAAGGTTTGATTCTAGGGGCAAAGCTGTCGTCAAACCTACAAATTCATGAAGCCACAAAGCGCACGTTCTACAATCGGGGCTTCCTCTTCAGAGTTTGCCATGGCCCACTCCAACACCATCGATCAAATAGCCGAACGCGTGGATCACCTGTTGCTGCGTCACGAAGAGCTTCAGAGAACCAATGCTTTACTGGCACAGCAAGTGCAGTCCCTGACGACCGAGCGCGATCAACTCAAATCTCGTTTGTCGGCGGCCAGGGCCCGGGTGGACGCCTTGATCGAACGCTTGCCTGCCTCTGCCCACACCACGCCTGAGGCTTCCTCATGAGCAACAAACAAATGGATGTCCAGATCATGGGCCAAAGCTACATCCTGGGTTGCCCCGAGGGTGGCGAAGAAGGCTTGATGACTGCGGTGCGCAAAGTCGATACGGCGATGTGCAAAATTCGCGATGCCGGAAAAATCAAGGCGCGCGATCGCATTGCGGTTCTGGCTGCGCTGAACCTGGCATTTGAACAACTGGATTCGCCTTCCCAGCCCACTGGCACAGCCACATCGGCCCCGGCCAGCAGCGGTCTCTCCGAGGATTCAGAGGCACGTTTGCAAGGCCTGATCGAACGACTGGATCGCGTCATCAAACAAGATGGCCAACTTCTTTGAGGGGTGGATGGACCCGGTAGCCGATGTGACTGTCGGCAATTTGCGCAAAGACCTACAATCGAGCCGTCTGCAGTGCATGCCGGGCTTTATATTTCCTTGAACCAATGCTCTTAGAGCCCGGGCTTGGTACATCGGCTGGTGAGCGTGATCGTCTCGCGTCAGATGAACCCAACGCCAGTCTGCCCTCGCCCACCTGAACCCCGGTTCAGGATGCCGGTCCGGTGGCACTTGCAGACACCTTTTCTACCCACCTCTTCCTCCGCTCCCCATGATCATCGAACCCCTGTTGCTGGCCGAGTTGGCTGTTCTTGGCTTGTGCACTGGCTTTTTGGCGGGCTTGCTGGGCATCGGGGGCGGCATGATCATGGTGCCTTTTCTCACCTACTTTTTGGGTGTCCGAGGCGTCAGCCCTGATCTGGCCGTGAAAATGGCCATTGCCACCTCCATGGCCACCATCATTTTCACCAGCGTCTCCAGTGTGCGGGCCCATCACAAGAAAAAGGCCGTGCGCTGGGACTTGGTCAAGGGCTTGGCACCGGGCATCGTCATCGGCAGTTTGCTCGGCAGTCTGACGATTTTCTCCTTTGTCAAAGGCAGCTACCTGGCCTTGTTCTTTGCACTGTTTGTGGGCTTTTCTGCGACACAAATGTTTCTCGACAAAAAGCCTGCCCCCTCGCGACAAGTGCCTGGGTTTCAAGGCCTGTTGGGCGCTGGCGGCCTGATTGGCCTGCTTTCTGGCTTGGTCGGTGCGGGGGGCGGCTTCATCAGCGTGCCCTTCATGGCCTGGTGCAATGTGGCCATTCACAATGCCGTGGCCACCAGCGCAGCCCTGGGTTTTCCGATTGCTCTGGCCAACGTGGCCGGGTACATCTTCAGTGGTCAGGGCGTGGACAACCTGCCCGCTTACAGCTTTGGCTACTTGTGGCTTCCGGCTTTGGTGGTCATTGCCGTGTGCAGCGTGTTGATGGCCCCGGTCGGCGCCGCAACCGCACACAAACTGCCCGTCAAACAGCTCAAGCGCGTTTTTGCCAGTGTGCTTTATGTGCTGGCCGGGTACATGCTTTACAAAGGGCTGGCCATCTGAGCAGCCCCCAAGGGGTGATGTCGCGGCCCACCGAATGGGCCGCCCACCCGCAAGAATTTACAAGGGTGTGATGCACCATGGGGCTTGGTTGTGGACCAGCCCCATCCACAAAGCCCAAGCCGATACGGCCGCCAGTGCCAGGCCAGCAAGACGAATGCCCCAGGCCCCATCACCCAAGGTCTTCAGACGCAAAAACAACCAAGGTCCGGCCCACAAGCTGAGGCTGCTGCCCAGCGCAAACAAGGCCATGGTGACAGCGCCCTCCATGGCTTGACCGGTCAAGGCGGCCACCATCAAGGCCGAATACAACAAGCCACAAGGCATCAAGGCCCAGAGCCCCCCCACCACCCAGGGCGCAGCGCGGCCCCAGCGTGAATTGAAGCTGCGCACTCGGGCCCACAGACGGCGTGCCGCCGCATCCAACCACACCGGCTGCCGCGCTTGCACCAACAGCAGCAAGCCCAGCACCAAGGCGGCCACATGCAGCAAGGTCCAAACCGGCCGAATGGCCGCCGACTGTGTGGTCAACCAACCCAGGCCCTGCACGCTGGCAGCGGCCAATGCGCCCAACAAGGCATAGCCGCCCAAGCGGCCCAGCTGAAAGGCCAGCAAGGCTTGCCCCTGCCGTGCCCCCGCCGCCTGGCCCAGGCCCGCACAGGCTGCGCCGCACATGGCCACGCAGTGCGGACCACCCAGCACCCCCATCATCAAGGCCGTGATGGCCAATGAGCTTTGCATCGAATTCCTGCCCGTCAATGGTCAAACCGCATTGTCTGCCATACCAGCAAGCTCAGATGATTTTCGAAAATCGGTTGCGGTTGCGGTCAGCTTGCACATAACGGTCAAACACCATGGCCACGCCCCGCACAAAAAACCAACCTGTGGCCGTGACCTGAATGCCGCCATCTGTCAACTTCACCAGGCCCTGTTCCTGCATGTTTTGCAGCAGCTTCAGCTCTTGGGCGAACACGGTTTTGAAGTCGATCAACCAGGCCAGGTTGATGGCCTCAAACTGCAAATGTCCCTGACACATGAGGGCCATGATCACGGTGCGGCGGATCAGGTCATCCCGGGTGAGCGCCAGGCCACGCACCACCGGAAAAAGTCCCTGGTCCAGCAAATCGCAATACTCTTCCATGGTCTTGGCGTTCTGGCTGTAGGTGCTGCCCATGCGGCCAATGGAGGACACCCCCAAGGCAATGAGGTCGCAGTCGGCCTGTGTGCTGTAGCCCTGAAAATTGCGGTGCAAGCGGCCCTGCCGCTTGGCCACGGCCAAGGCATCATCGGGCAAAGCGAAGTGGTCCATGCCAATGTACACATAACCGGCATCGGTGAGTGCATCGATGGATCGTGCGAGCATCGCCACCTTCTGCCCACCGGCGGGCAAGTCCTCTGCATGGATGCGCCGCTGCGGCTTGAAGCGCTCCGGCAAATGGGCATAGGCGTACAGCGCGATGCGGTCAGGGCGCAGTTGCTGGACTTGCGACAAGGTTCGCTCAAAAGATTCCGGTGTTTGCAAGGGCAGGCCGTAAATCAAATCCACATTGACCGACTCAAAACCCAGACGGCGCGAGGCTTGCACGAGCTTGAACACCTGTTCAGCCGGCTGGATGCGGTGAATGGCTTTTTGCACTGCCGAATCGAAATCCTGCACCCCAAAGCTCAGGCGGTTGAAGCCCAACTCGGCCAGCACGGCCAGACGGCCCTCGTCCACGGTGCGCGGGTCCACCTCGACCGAGTATTCCCCTCCGGGTACAAAAGAAAAATGAGCACGCAGCATGGCCGAGAGTTGGCGCAACTCATCGTCGCTCATGAAGGTGGGTGTCCCGCCGCCCAGGTGCAGTTGGCTCACCGCCTGACCGCGTCCCAAGTGGCGTGTATGCAGGTCCAACTCTTTGGACAGGTAAGTCAGGTATTGGGCCGAGCGCTCTTTGTGCTTGGTGATGATTTTGTTGCACGCGCAGTAGTAGCACAGCGACTCACAAAAAGGGATGTGCACATACAGCGACAAAGCCGAAGGCTTGCCAAAAGAACCGTTTTGTCGTTGCGTCAAGGCCTGAATGTGATCGGCTTGGTCAAAAGCTTCGACAAAACGATCGGCTGTGGGGTAAGAGGTGTAACGAGGGCCGGGCACATCGAAACGCGACAGCAATTCAGGCGTGATGGTGGACATGGGTCTGCCCCTTAATTCAAACGTTTTCCAAACAAAGCATGACTGTGCCCGCCCGTAAGGCTGCTTGTATTGACTCAGGTCAAATCCTCTACTGGTTTTTGATGAATCGGTGCATCAAAAGGGTAAACCCGAAAATTCAGCAGATTTTTCGGTTTAAGCTCAAGGCTTGATCCAAGGCAAATCCATTGCTCCACCATGAGATAAACCATGAATCCCCAAGCCATCAAAGTCGCCTGCTCGAATTGCAACTTGCGAGAGTTGTGCATGCCCATGGGCCTGAGCGATCATGACCTCAACCGCCTCGATGACCTGGTGGCCGTGCGCCGCAAGGTCAAACGCGGCACCACCTTGTTCACCAATGGTGAAAAGTTCACCTCGCTGTATGCCATTCGCACCGGTTTTTTCAAGACCTGTCTGGTCACCGAAGACGGACGCGACCAGGTCACGGGCTTTCAGATGGCCGGCGAGATCATTGGTCTGGACGGCATCGTGAACGACCAGCACAGCTGCGATGCCGTGGCCTTGGAAGACGCCGAGGTCTGCGTCATGCCTTTCGATCGGATCGAAGAAATTTCACGCGAAGTCACCGCCTTGCAAAGCCATGTGCACAAAATCATGAGCCGCGAAATCGTGCGCGAGCACGGTGTGATGCTGCTGCTGGGCAGCATGCGCGCCGAAGAGCGCTTGGCCGCCTTTTTGCTGAATCTGGTGCAGCGCCTGCATGCACGGGGCTTCTCACAGTCCGAATTGATTTTGCGCATGACACGCGAAGAGATTGGCAGTTACTTGGGCCTCAAGCTCGAAACCGTGAGCCGCACCTTCTCCAAGTTCGTGGAAGACGGGACTGTCGAAGTCAAGCAGCGCCATGTTCGCATCCTGGATGCCGAGGCCTTGCAGCGGATGGTGAACAACAACCAATGTCATTGATGCCAAGGCAGCATCTGCAAGCCCCGCTTGTGTCAGCATCCTGATTTTCTTGACATTTTTCTGATCGGCCGCTGCCCTGCGCACATCAGAGCCGCCGCTCACTGCCCGTGTTGGGGGGCCGAAGGGGTCGCGCCTGGCAGCTCGCCCGTGGCAGCATGGTTGCGTCCCTGCATGGCAGGGGCATGGGTGATGCCCTGTCTCTCTTGCACGGCGTTACGCGGCGTGACTTGCAGCACGGGGTCGGGGTTAGTGACCGCGATGTAGAAAGTGACAAATCCTGCCACCACCACCACGGCGGGACCGGCCAGCACCATCCAGACCAGGCCAAAGCGCCACCAGGGTTGGCCTGCCAAAGGAGAAATCGCGGTGTTGTTCATGGGGATCTTTCAAAAGGTATGGGTCTCAACGGGGCATCAGGAAAACGGTTTTTTCTTTCAGATGGCCCAAGGCCTGACCCGAAGGATCGGTCGCGTCGATGTTGAAATGGATCGGGTGCGAGCCTGGCGGGGCGGCATCGTAGGGCACTCGCAACTGCACAGACACCCACCGCGATTCGGTCGCAGCCACCTGCACTTCAGACCCGTCCACCAGCCGCAACCCGGGTAGGCCATGCGCTTGCAACTTGAATGTCAAAGCCTGTTCGGCTGCGTTCATGATTTGCAATCGGTACACGTTTTCAATCTGGCCACCTTCTACGATGCGGGCCAAGGTGGCACGGTCACGCTCGATGTCTACCTTGAATGGCGTGCGCAGCCACAAAGACAGACCCACCCCCAAGATGAGGGCCCAGAGCACGGCGGTGTAGATCAGCACACGCGGGCGCGCAATCCGGCGCAGGGTTTGCGTCCATGTCCAGCCATGGTCCACGGCATTTTGCGTGGAGAACTTGACCAGCCCCCGCGCATAGCCGACCTTGTCCATCACGGCGTCACACACATCGGCGCAGGCCCCGCAGCCGATGCATTCGTACTGCAAGCCTTTGCGGATGTCGATGCCCGTGGGGCAAACCTGCACACACAAGGTGCAATCGACACAAGCGCCCAGACCCAAGGCTTGTGGGTCGGCTTTTTTGGAGCGAGCACCCCTGGGTTCTCCACGCGCCTGATCGTAGGTGACGATCAGGGTGTCCTTGTCGAACATGGCACTTTGAAATCGCGCATAGGGACACATGTATTTGCACACCTGCTCGCGCATGAAACCTGCGTTGCCATAGGTGGCCAGGCTGTAAAACAGGATCCAGAACATCTCCCAAGGGCCAAAACCCAGCGACAGGATCGATGCGGTCAACTCGCGAATGGGGGTGAAATAGCCCACAAAGCTGAAGCCCGTCCACAGCGAAAGCACCAGCCAGGCCAATTGTTTGCCGGATTTACGAGCCAACTTATTGAGGCTCAATGGCGCGGCATCCAGCCGCAATCGGGCCGATCGGTCGCCTTCAAATTGACGCTCGATCCAGATGAAAATCTCGCTGTACACCGTTTGAGGGCAGGCAAATCCGCACCACAAACGACCCGCCACAGCCGTGAACAAAAAAAGTGACAAGGCCGAGATGACCAGCAAAGCCGTCAAATAAATGAAGTCTTGCGGGTAGAGCACCAAGCCAAAAATATAAAAACGCCGCGCTCCCAAATCAAACAACACGGCCTGACGCTGCCCCCATTCGATCCATGGCAAGCCATAAAAGACCAGCTGGGTGATGGCCACCATGAGCCAACGCCATTGGGCAAAAACACCCTGCACACTGCGTGGATAGATCTTTTGGTGTGCCTGGTAAAGCGACACTCTCTCCCCTTCGCCATCAGCAGGCGCAGGGGTGATCGCAATCACGCGACCAGATGGGTGCTCTTGGGGAGTCGACATCACTTGGCCGCGCTGGCCACGGTCTTATTGGACAAACCCCACACGTAGGAAGCAAGCACGTGGATTTGGGCTTCGCTCAACTTGTCGGCTTGCGCGGGCATCGGGTTGACCTTGCCGTTGTTGATGATGTTGACGATGGCGTTTTCACCCCAACCGTGCAACCATATGTCGTCCGTCAGGTTGGGCGCACCCATGGCATGGTTGCCCTTGCCATCCATGCCGTGACAGGCAGCACATGCACCGTACTTCGATTTGCCCAGGGCGGCACGCAATGAATCGTGTGGGCTCTTGGACAGACTCAATACATAGTGCGCCACGTTGCGCACGTCGTCGGGCGTCCCCACGGCAGCAGCCATGGGCGGCATGTTGCCTGCACGGCCTTGCACCAAGGTCGCTTTGATGGCATCGGGCGTGCCGCCATACAACCAATCGGTGTCGGCCAAGTTGGGGAAGCCTTTGCTGCCCCGAGCATCAGAGCCGTGACACTGGGCGCAGTTGTTCATGAACAAGCGATCGCCAATGGCCAGGGCCTGAGGGTCCTTGGACACCTCTTCGGGTGGCATGCCTGAGAACTTGGCATACAACGGGGCCTCTTGGGCTTGGCCTTTGGCCACTTCCGCATCGTATTGCCCCGCCGAAGACCAGCCGAATTTGCCCGCAAAACTGCCAGCGCCTGGGTACATAGCCAAGTAAATGAAGGCAAAAATGATGGTGATGATGAACAAACCCACCCACCAGCGTGGCAGCGGGTTGTTCATTTCGCGCAGGTCACCGTCCCAGACGTGGCCGGTGGTGTTGTCATTGGCTGTCATGGCCTTGGCCTTGCCGCTGAACCACAGCAAAAGCAAGCAGGCGATGATGCTGACCAGCGTCAGGCCTGCCACGTACAAGTGCCAGAAATTGCTGATGAAGTCACTCATGGGGATTCCTTGGTATTTTTTGAGTTCTGAAGGACCGATCAGTCGTCTTGGCGAAAAGGCAGATGCGCCGCCTCGTCAAAACTGGCCTGGTTACGACGTGACCAGGCCCACACCACGATGCCAATGAAAGCGGCAAAGGCGAGCAAGGTCACGATGGATCGCAAAGCGTTGATGTCCATGACCGTTCCTTATTTGCGGTGGGTACCCAAGACCTGCAGGTAGGCGATGACGGCGTCCAGCTCGGTTTTGTCTTTCAAGGCCTCAGGCGCCTTGGCGATTTCTTCATCGCTGTAAGGCGCGCCCAGCGTGCGCAGGCCCTTCATGTGCGACTGGATGGCGCCAGCATGGGCAGGCGCTTTTTCAAGCCAGGGGTAAGCGGGCATGTTCGACTCGGGCACCAGATCACGCGGATTGATCAGGTGGATGCGATGCCATTCGTCGCTGTAACGCCCCCCCACGCGGGCCAGATCAGGGCCGGTGCGCTTGCTGCCCCACTGAAAGGGACGGTCATAAACAAATTCACCGGCGAGCGAATATGACCCGTAACGCAAGGTCTCGGCACGGAAGGGGCGAATCATCTGCGAGTGGCAGTTGTAGCAACCTTCACGCACATACACATCACGCCCAGCCACTTGCAAGGCGGTGTAGGGCTTGAGGCCAGGCACCGGCTCGGTGGTGGATTTCTGGAAGAAGAGCGGCAGGATTTCGACCATGCCCCCCACCAACAACACCAGCAAGATCAACACAATCATCAGAAAGTTGTTGGTCTCGACCTTTTCGTGCGACAAGCCGCCTGTTTTTGTGTTTTCAGCCATGTTTCATTTCTCCTCAGGCGTGGGCGGGTGCGAGTGTGGGGATGCGGACTTCCACCGAACGGCCTTGCGTGACGGTCTTGAAGGTGTTCCACAACATGATCACCATGCCCCCGAAATACAGCAAACCACCCACCAAACGCAGCACATAGAAGGGGTAAGTGGCTTTGACCGATTCCACAAAGGTGTAGGTCAAGGTACCGTCGGCATTGATGGCACGCCACATCAAACCCTGCATCACACCGGCAATCCACATGGCGGCGATGTAGATCACGATGCCGATGGTGGCCGTCCAGAAGTGCACCTCAATGGCTTTGACGCTGTACATCTGTTTTTGGCCAAACAGACGTGGAATCAGGTAATACATCGAACCCATGGTGACAAGACCGACCCAACCCAAAGCACCCGAGTGCACATGGCCCACAGTCCAGTCGGTGTAGTGGCTCAGGGCATTGACCGTCTTGATGGACATCATCGGGCCTTCGAAGGTCGACATGCCGTAGAAAGACAGCGACACGATCAAAAAGCGCAAGATCGGGTCGTCACGCAGTTTGTGCCACGCACCCGACAAAGTCATGATGCCGTTGATCATGCCGCCCCAGCTGGGCGCCAGCAAAATCAGCGAAAAAACCATGCCGATCGACTGCGTCCAGTCAGGCAATGCGGTGTAGTGCAGGTGGTGGGGACCGGCCCACATGTAGGTGAAGATCAGCGCCCAGAAGTGCACGATCGACAGACGGTACGAATACACAGGGCGCTCGGCCTGCTTGGGGATGAAGTAATACATCATGCCCAGAAAGCCAGCGGTCAAAAAGAAGCCCACCGCGTTGTGACCGTACCACCACTGCACCATGGCGTCCTGCACACCGGCATAGGCCGAGTACGACTTCATCATGCCCACGGGCAAGGCGGCGCTGTTGACGATGTGCAACAAAGCCACAGCGATGATGAAAGCGCCAAAAAACCAGTTGGCCACATAGATGTGACGCACCTTGCGCGTGCCAATGGTGCCAAAGAACACCACCGCAAAGGCCACCCAAACCAAGGTGATCAGGATGTCAATCGGCCACTCCAGTTCGGCGTACTCTTTGCCGCTGGTGAACCCCAGTGGCAAAGAGATGGCCGCCAAAACAATCACCAGTTGCCAACCCCAAAACGTGAAAGCTGCCAACTTGTCACTGATCAGCCGCACATTGCAGGTGCGCTGCACCACGTAATACGCTGCGGCAAACAAACCGCAACCGCCGAAGGCAAAGATCACGGCATTGGTGTGCAAGGGCCGCAGTCGGCCATAGCTGAGCCAGGAAATACCGAAGTTGAGTTCCGGCCAAGTCAGCTGGGCCGCGATGATCACGCCCACCAGCATGCCCACCACACCCCAGACCACCGTCATGATGGCGAATTGCCGTACAACCTTGTCGTTGTAGGACGTCGCCTGCATATTGGCAAATTTCATTTTCACCTCTGTTATTTTTAAAAATCCACTTTTGAAGTGTGCATGGGCACACACATGCAGGACTTGATGAAAATCAATCCTCACGCAAAATTCGCTCGCCTTCGGCGTCCACATCTTCAAATTGGCCTTTGTAGATGGCCCACCCAAGTCCACCCAAAATGAAAAACACCAAAATGACCGACAAGGGAATCAACAAAAAAAGAATGTCCATAAGGGCTTCAATCGGTTTGCATGTTCGGCGCGGGCCTGTCTTGATGGGATGGCAGGGGCTGTGCCAGTCGCAGGGCATTGAGCACCACCCACAATGAACTGAGCGCCATGCCCAAACCAGCCGCCCAAGCAGGCAGCCAACCGAGCAGCGCCAAAGGCACACAAGAGGCGTTGTAAAGCGCCGCCCACCAAAGGTTTTGCTTGACGATGCGCAGCGTCTGGCGGCTGCGCACCAAGGTGCTGACCAGTGGCTGGAGTTGCCCACCCATGAGCACAAAATCGGCTTTGGACTGGGCCAGCGGGACCGCCTGACCCAATGCGAAAGACACATCGGCCCCGGCCAAGACCGGTCCATCATTCAGGCCATCACCCACCATGGCCACGCGGTGACCTTGCGCTTGACAGGCCTTGAGAGCCTGCAATTTGTCTTGCGGGCTGCAAGCGCCTTGGGCATCCATCACACCCACGGCCTGCGCCACCTGAGACACGGCGACAGGGCCATCGCCGGACAAAATTTTCAGCGCCATGCCCATCTGTTGGAGCTGAGTCACCACAGCAGCAGCCTCTGGGCGCACCTCTTCGGCCAGCTCAAAGGTGGCCAGCCAACCCGCGTCATCCGTCAGACTGACTTGCAGATGGTGACCCGAAAAAGCGGGTGCTTGGCAAAAGCGGGCCGAGCCAAAGCGCAAAGACCGCCGTTGCCCCGCTTGCATGGACAACATGCCCTGAACGCCCTGCCCGCTGTGTTCGGACACGTCATGGGCGCGCAGATTTTCTAAAGTTGGCAATGTCCCTGCAGCTTCGGCTTGGCGACGGGCCTCGGACCACAACGCGCGCGAGACCGGGTGCAAGGAGTGCCGCGCCAGACTGCCTGCCCAGGCCAGCGCCTGGTCTGCGGCCACACCAGTGCGGGTGTGGATATGAACGACCTGCAAGGCATCGCGGGTCAAGGTGCCTGTTTTGTCGAATATGACCGTGTCGATGGTGGCCAGATTTTGCAAAGCCGACAAACGCCGCACCAGCACACCACTGCGCGCCAAAGCCCCGGCCGTGGCCAACATGGCGGCCGGTGTGGCCAAGGACAAGGCGCAGGGACAGGTCACGATCAACACCGCCACCGCCACCATCACCGCGTGCGCCGGGTCGGTGGGCCACCAGTAAACGGCGGAAGCCAACGAGGCCAGCAGCACCGCCAACAAAAACGGCTTGGCCCATCGGTCCACCAGCTGCGCCATGGCGGGTTTGGACACCGATGCACTTTCCATCAAGGCCACGATCTGGGCGTAGCGCGTGGCCGCGCCCACTTGCTCGATTTGCACCTGCAGTGTCCCGCTCAGGTTGTGGCTGCCAGCGATCACACGGTCACCGACTTGGCGTTTGAGCGCCAGAGACTCACCGGTCAACAAGGCCTCGTCCACCTGGGTCTGGCCCGACACAATCTGGCCGTCACCTGCAAACGCCTCGCCCGGCAAGACTTCGATCACATCGCCCACGGCCAAACGGCGTATCGACTGCAGCGCCCATGTGCCATCGGCTTGGCGTTTGCGCACGCTGTCGGGCAAGCGGTTGAGCACCGCCTCCAGAGCGCCCGCTGTGCGGTCACGCAAGCGCAACTCGAGCCAACGCCCCGTCAGCAAAAAGAAGACAAACATGGTGAAGGAGTCAAAAAAGACTTCGGCACCAAAGGGACCGTCCGGCTCGAACGTGCCCAGCGTGCTCACCACAAAGGTCACCACCATGCCCAAAGCCACCGGCAAGTCCATGCTGATCTGGCGCTCGCGCAGGTCACGCCAGGCCGTGCTCAAAAAAGGTGTGCACGAAAAAAACATCACCGGCAAGGACAGCACCCAGGAGGCCCAACGCAACAAGCCCATCGACTCGGCCGAAATCTCGCCCTGCTCGCTCAGGTACGTCGGGGTGGCGTACATCATGACCTGCATCATGCAAAGCGCCGCCACGGACCAGCGCCAGACCATCCGGCGGGCCTCGTCACGGCGGCGCTGGTGGGCGTGGGCATCGTTGGCAGGCAAGGCCCTGTAGCCCAGGCGCTCGACCGAGTGCATCCACTCGGAGGGACGCGTTTGATCGGACGACCAGACAATCTGCCCCCGGTGGCTTGCGCCACTGATTTGCACCTCAGACACCCCCGGGACGCTGCGCAAAGCGTCTTCCAGGGTGATCGCGCAAGCGGCGCAATGCATGCCCTCGAACACGACACTGGAGCGCCAACGGCCTGGCGCATCCTTCTCGGGCAGGCTGAAAGCGGTCCACTCCTCGGGGTCGTCAAGCAATCGCAAGCGCTCTGGGTCTTGGCCAGAGCGAGCCTGGCCCTGACCGGCATCCAGCGCGAGCAGATCCTCAGACAAAACATTGACTTGGGTCATGTTTTGAAGATAAGCCACCGCCAGGGCGCAAAGCTTGACCTGCATCAAGTGATGGTGACGCAGCGCCTTTTATGCTGGGTTTTTCACTTCGCTCAGGAGCGCAACATGTACCAACGCATTCTCGTGGCCACCGATGGATCCACCCTGTCCAAAAAAGCCGTGAACAGCGCGATTGCGCTGGCCGCCACCTGCGGCGCCGAACTCATCGCCCTGAAGGTCGTACCGCGCTACCCTCAGGCTTACTTTGAGGGCAGCATCCCCCTGTCGGCCGAAGAAATTTCACGGGTGGAAAAGCAATGGACCGAATCAGCGCGGGCCCAACTGGCCTCCATCGAAAAGCAAGCCAAGGGCAAAGCGGTCAGCACCCAGGCCATCACCCTCAAATCCGATGTGGTGTCGGACGCCATCATTGCCGCCGCCAAAAAGCACAAGGCCGACCTGATCGTGATGGCTTCACACGGTCGCAAAGGGATCAAACGCTTGTTGCTGGGCAGCGAAACACAACAGGTTTTGACGCATTCCCACATCCCTGTGCTGGTGCTGCGCTGAGGTCAAGGCATCGTCTTCAATGGCTCCAAAAGCCCATTTAATACCCAAAAATTAATGAATGAAGGATAAAATGCGTACTTTTTAACAGCTTTGAGACATGACAAACTGGTTTCGAGCACTGAGATGGAAGTTACCTCTGCCCCGCTCTTTCCGGGGAACACACAGGGTTTGGGCATTTCTGTCCCTGGGGGTCTTGAGCAGCACCTCCTGGGCCCAAGATCTTGTCATCGAAAGCTGGCGCAAGGACGATGAGATTTTTTGGGAAAAGGTGCTGATTCCTGCCTTTGAAAAAAAGCATCCTGGCATTCGCTTGAGCTTCAGAGGCGAAGAGCCTCTGTCGTATGACGCGCTGCTCGATGCACGTTTAACCACCCGGCGTGCAGGTGACCTGATTTTTTGCAGGCCCTTTGATGGCAATGTTCGCATGAGGTCCAAAGGCCATCTCTTGCCTTTGAATGAACAAGAGCTTAGAAATTTCAATCCCAAGGCGCGACAAGCTTGGACCTCGGACGATGGCAAAACCACATTCTGTCTGCCTGTGGCTTATGTGATGCACGGCTTGTTTTACAACAAGAAAATATTCAAGGACCTGAATCTGCAGCCTCCCGTCACCGTGGATGAATTGCTGCTGGTGTTGAAGCGCATCGGAGCGGCCGGCAACATCACGCCTTTGGCCCTCGGTACAGCAGACATGTGGGAATCCACCCAAGTCGTGTTCACCGGCATGGGGCCTAATTTTTGGGGTGGCGAAAAAGGACGACAGGACCTGATCAAGCGGACTGCCAAATTCACAGACCGCGGATTCGTCAAAGCCTGGGAAATGATGGCCAAACTCAAGCCACACATGCACTCCAAGCAAAACTCGCTGTCCAACAGTGACATTCAGCAAATGTTCGCAACAGGCCTTGGCGGAATTTATCCATCGGGCTCGTGGGACATCGATTACTTGAGAAACACCAGCTTCATTCACCACAAGCCGATCGACATGGGCGTGTTCAAGCCCCCCGTCGAAAAAGCGGGACAAACTTGTCACATCTCGATTCACCCGGACTTTGGCATTGGCGTCAACAAAAACAGCCCCAACCCTGAGGCGGCCTTGAAATTCATCGCCTGGCTGGGTTCCGCTGAATTCGCCCAACTCCTCACCGACACATTGGTGGGTTTCTTTTCCTTGTCGAATCACCCCGTCAAGGTGAGAGACCCGCTGAGTCAGGAGATGCTCAAATGGCGGCAAGAGTGTCGGGAAACGATCCGGTTGAACAGCCACAAGATCAACCGGGTTTGGCCCTCCATGGAGGAAGAGCTTTGGTACGCCAACGTCAAGGTGATCAACCAGGAAATCAGCCCAGAGCAAGCCGCACGTCACATCCAGGATGTGCACGAAAAAAACAGCTATCTCCCCTGATTCCTGAACCCAATCGCGCCCCTGGACTGCGCGCTGCAGACGGGGCCCCGATGTGACTCATGGGATGAACAGCGTCTTGTATTGGTCACGCAGCAAGTTTTTTTGCACCTTGCCCATGGTGTTGCGGGGCAGTTCAGGCACCACAAAGCAGCGCTTGGGGATCTTGAAATTGGCCAACTTGGCCTTGAGTTCGGCCAAAACGGCCTCGGGCTGCACCGATGCGCCGGGCTTGAGCGTGACCACGGCCACCCCCACCTCACCAAAGTCCGGGTGCGGCACGCCCACCACGGCGCTCTCAGCGACGCCCTTCATGTCGTTGATGTAGCCTTCAATCTCGGCAGGATAGACGTTGTAACCGCCGCTGATGATGAGGTCTTTGCTGCGCCCCACGATGGTCACATAACCCCGCTCATCCACTTTGCCCACGTCACCGGTTTTGAAAAAGCCGTCAGAGGTGAACTCTTCGGCGGTTTTTTCGGGCATGCGCCAATAGCCCTTGAACACATTCGGGCCTTTGACCTGAATGCCACCAATCTCGCCCACCGGCATATCCTGCCCATCGTCGCCACGAACGCGCAAAGTCACGCCCGGCAAAGGAAAACCCACCGTGCCACCACGCCGCTCGGACTGCTTGGCATAGCGCTTGTCGGCCGCATAGGGGTTGGAGGTCAACATGGCGGTCTCGCTCATGCCATAGCGCTCCAAAATCGTGTGCCCTGTGCGTTCTTGCCATTCGGTGAAGGTTTCAATCAACAAGGGGGCGGAGCCGGCAACGAACAAGCGCATGTTTTGAACAGCGGCTTTGTTCAGACTGGGCTCGGCCAACATGCGCACATAAAGCGTGGGCACGCCCATGAACACGGTGGCCTGCTGCATATAGGAAATGACCCGCTTGGGGTCGAATTTCGCCATCCAGATCATTTTGCTGCCGTTGATCAAGGCGCCGTGGATGGCCACAAACAGTCCGTGCACATGAAAAATGGGCAAGGCATGGATCAGCACATCCCCCTTTTTCCAGCCCCAGTAGTCCTTGAGTGTCAGCGCGTTGCTGAGCATGTTGCCGTGGGTCAGCATGGCCCCCTTGCTGCGCCCCGTAGTCCCACTGGTGTACAAAATGGCCGCCAAATCGTCCGCACGGCGTTGCACGGGGGTGTGACGGTCGCTTTGCAAGGCGGCGCGGTCCAGCAAGCTGCCGGTTCTGTCCTCGTTGAGGGTGAAGACATGCTGCGTTCCCGCCTTGAAGGCGATCTTGCTGACCCAAGCAAAGTTGGCACCACTGCACACCACCACGGCGGGCTCTGCATTGCCAATGAAGTATTCGATTTCGGCGCTTTGGTAGGCGGTGTTCAAGGGCAAAAACACATACCCCGCACGCAAGGTGGCCAAATACAAGATCAAGGCTTCGACGGATTTTTCGACCTGCACGGCCACCCGGCTGCCCTCTGGCAAACCAAGGGATTGGAGCAAGTTGGCCACCATGGCGGTGGACCGCTCCAAATCCAACCAACTGTATTGAAGGCCTTCATCGGTCTGAACCGCCACCGTTTTGAGATCCGATGGAAACGAAGCCCTGAGGGCAACAAACAGATTGTCTTGGGTCATGGTGGCAAAAATCAAACGTGAAAAAGGGCCTGGTCACAGGCCCACAGAAGTCTGTCCAAAGTTCAATCGAGTTTGGCGCCCGAGGCCTTCACCACTTGGGACCACTTGGCCAATTCTTTCTTGATGAAAGCTTCGAACTGAGCGCCCGTGAGGTTGGGGAACTCTGCACCTTGGTTGGTCCAAACGGCTTTGGCTTCATCGGTCAGGCAAGCACGTCGGAATTCTTCAATCGCTTTGGCCTGCGCATCTGGCGTGATGCCTCTCGGGGCCCAAACGCCATACCAGGTGGAGACCGTGTAATCGGGCAAGCCCAACTCGCTGGAGCAAGGCACATCGGGGAACGCTGCATTGCGCTTGGTGCCAGAGACCATCAAGGCCTTGATGCGTCCCCCCTTGATGTGGGCGGCCGAAGACCCGAGACCGTCAAACATCATGTCCACGTTGCCCCCAATCAGGTCTTGCAATGCAGGGCCTGCGCCACGGTAAGGAATGTGGGTGATGAAGGTCTTGGTTTGGAGCTTGAACAACTCACCGGCCAAATGGTGCGATGTGCCGCTACCGGCAGAGCCATAGTTCAAACGGCCGGGGCTCTTTTTGAGCATTTCCAGAAATGACTTGAAATCTGGTGAAGTGATTTTCTTGGGGTTGACCACCAAGACCTGAGGGACAGCCGCCACCTGAATCAAGGGAACCAGATCGCGCTCCAGGTCGTAATCCAGGCGTGGGTACATGCTGGGCGCGATGGTGTGGTGCACAGCCCCCATGAGGAAGTTGTAGCCGTCCGGGGCAGCCTTGGCCGCGATGCCCGCGCCCAAAGTACCGCCAGCGCCACCGCGGTTGTCAATGATCATTTGACGGCCAGTCAGCTTGGCAAATGCCGCAGACATGGGGCGTGCAAAGGCATCGGTGCCACCGCCCGCGGGAAAAGGAACAATCATGTTGACCGGCTTGGTGGGCCAAGCGCCTTGGGCTTGAGCCCAAAGAGGCAGTGAACCCGCTGCGGCCGAGACGACTTTCAAAAAGTCGCGCCGTTGGCTCAGATTGATGCTGGATTTCATGGGAAGTCTCCTGATGTTGGATGGCGCATCATAAAGAATGCAAAACAATCCCAAAGAATAAAGGTGTTTGGTCTGACTAAGGGTTTTCCAGAGTTTTGACTGCCATCTGACACCTGGGTGACGCTTCAAAAATGAGAAGTGACCGGGCAAGGATGCTTATAAATTCGCAAGCCTTTGGAGAGCCTTTGAAAAGCTTTGTGCAGGTTCAAACACATCAAACGTCACCACCTGCAAACCACAAGCTTTTGCGCCTTCGATGTTGCGCGCTTGATCGTCCACAAAAACGGCCTGAACAGCCGCGACACCCAAGGCCTGCAAACACGCCTGATATGCGCGTGGATCAGGCTTGAGGATCCCGGTGTAGGTGGCATCCACGATCACGTCAAAGTTCTTGAGCAATGGAAGTCGTTCGCGAAAATCCGCACCATAAAAAAGATCGAGTTCGTTCGACAAAATGCCCAGTTTGTAGCCCAGCGCCTTGGCCTGCTGAATGGCAGACACCGCTTCAGGCCGGATCACAGCCGCCACATCGGCCCCTCGGGCTCGCTGGACAAAGGTTTGCATCTCGGTCCACTCCTCACCCAGCAAGCGCCCGACCTCACGGGTGCGCTGCAGCCAGTAGTCGCGCTCACTGATCTGATCGGCCTGCATGGCTTGCCACAGCGTATCGGTCTCTGGCGCAAACGGACCTTGCCAGGTGAGCGTGCCTGCAGCCAGGCCCAAAGCCGCCTCACTCAGGGCATGGGTTTCAAACAGGGTGCGGCTGATGACGCCGCCAAAGTCCAGAATCAAGGCCTTGTCTTCGGAGCTCGCAACATCAGACATGGGCCACTTTCTGAGCCACAGCGGGCATCAGCAATCCACGGGCCAGCCAGTCGTCAAACACCGCCAGCACTGTCTGCACAAACGCCGCATCGTTGATGTGCGCATCAATGCGCGAGATTTCTGCAAAGCCCCAGTCGCAGCGCGACATCTCATCCATCATGCCAGCCAAGCCTTCGGCATCATGCAACGGTGCGCCGGCACGGTCCCACTCTTGAATCCCTTGGAGTGGCAGCACCAGATGCACCGGGCCTTGTGCCTGACGCAAGCGGCTGGCCAGTTCACGGGCGAATTCCCGTCGCATGTTGACATCGATCCCCACCGAAGCGATCAATCGGTTGTGGTCGTGAGATGGGCGCCCTGCAAAGCGCTCAGGCATTTGCCCCCATGCCGGGTAGTCCACAAGATCGGTGGCTCCGGGGGCGACGATCATCGGCACGCCTCGGCGGCCAGCACCCATCAAGCGGTCAGGTCCGGCGCTGACCACGGAGCCACCCATCTGGTTGACCATTTCCTGCAAACTGAAGTCCATCACACAAGCAAACTGGCCTTGCGCGGCCAGCGATTCAAACGCCCGGCCCCCCATGCCTGTGGTGTGGAACACCGCCAGATCAAACCCTCGTTTGTCGAGTTCTGGCTTGAGTTGGACCATGTATTTCAGGCAGCTCGACCCCAGAGAAGTCATGCCCACCACGGGTCGTGCAAAACGCGGCGCACGCGCCACAAGGCAAGCCCCTACCACGGCCCCTGCAGCTTGCGCCAAAGCCGACTGGCACAGGCTGTTGAGGCCATACAAGCCCCCGGCCCACAGCACCATCATCAAGTCGGGCGGCATGCGCTCGGGCGGCAACAAGGGTGAAAACGCCACCGTGGACAACACCACCTTGGGAACGCCCAGTGGCAAGCTGCTGGCCACATCAAGCGCCAGGTCGGTGCCCATGGTGCCACCCAGCACCAGCAAGCCGTCGATCTGCCCTTCAAGGTGCATCTCGGCTGCCAGTGTGCTGGCCCCAAGAGCCATGAGGGCCATGGCGCTGTTTTCATCGCCGCTGTCCATCACTTGCTGCAGCGTCACGCCCGCCGCCAGGGCCACATCGGTGTTGCCCACATCGGGTGTGACCCGCCCTTTGGCCAGCACCCCCACGTCCATGATGAGCGCCTGGCCACCAGCGGCCTGCACCTGTTCACGCATGAAACCGATCTCGTCGCTCTTGGTGTCCACCGTGCCGACGATCAGGATGACGGGGCTCTTCATGCGCGGCCCTCCTGCACAGCAGCAAAGGCGCCTTCAAGCATGTCGCACATCAAGTCCACCTCCTGGCGGGTGATGACCAGGGGCGGTGACAGGATCAGGTTAGGCCCCGAAATGCGCACCATCAGGCCCGCCTTGTAGGCGGCTTTGGCCACCCGCGCAGGGATGTCGCTGGTGCGGGCCATGGGCGTTCGCTTGGCTTTGTCGCTGACCATTTCGATGCCCAGCATCAGGCCCACGCCACGCACATCGCCCACAAAGCTGCAGGTGTCCACCAGCTTGCGCAAACGGGTTTGCAGGTGCGCGCCCACTTGGGCTGCATTGCCCGGAATGTCCAGCGCCTCGATCTGGTCTAGCGTCGCCAGCGCCGCGGCGGCTGCGATCGGGTGCGCGCTGTAGGTGTAGCCGTGCGAGACGGATGCCGTGCCCGTAGTGTCGGCGTCGAAAACCTCGGCGATGCGGCGATTGATGGCAGTGGCCCCCAGCGGGATGTAGCCCGAGGAGATGCCCTTGGCCAAGCACCACATGTCGGCGTTCACCCCCCACAGGCGCGTGCCAAACATTTCGCCGCTGCGGCCAAAGCCGGTCACCACCTCGTCGGCGATCAAGAGCACGCCATACTTGTCACAAATCTGCCGCACCAGTGGCCAATAGTTGGGCGGCGGTACGATCACACCGCCCGCGCCCTGCACCGGCTCGGCAATGAATGCCGCCACGGTGTCCGGCCCCTGAAACACGATCTCGCGCTCCAGTTGCTCGGCGCAGATTTCACCCAGGCGAACGGGATCATCGGTGTAAGGGTTGTGATAAAGCCAAGGCGTGTCGATGTGAAAGCAGCCTGGCAGCAGTGGTTCGTAAGCGCGGCGGAAATTGGTGTTGCCGTTCACGCTCATGCCGCCAAAGTGCACCCCGTGGTAGCCCTGGCGCAGGCTGATGAACTTGAAACGGTCTGCCTGACCCTTGAGCTTCCAAAACTGACGCGCCACTTTGAGCGCGCCCTCGACCGCGTCAGAGCCGCCGGTAGAAAACATCACCGTGGCCACACCCTCGGGCTGCATCAATTGGACCAGCCTTTTGGACAACTCGATCGCACGCACATGGGTGGTGCCGCGGAACACGTTGTAAAACGGCAGCTCGTCCATCTGCGCCACGATGGCGTCGCGCACCGGCTTGTTGCTGTGGCCCAGATTACAGGCCCACAGGCCCCCCACGCCATCGAGCATCTTGTGCCCGTCCACGTCCCAGATCCAGCAGCCCTCGCCTTTGGCAATGATGTCAGGCGTCGACTTCTTCATCGCGCCGGGGTGGGCCATGGGGTGCCACAGGTATTGGGCGTTGTCGGCCTTGAGTTGCTCGTTGTTCATATCGATTGCTTTCAAAATCACAGCTGAATCCAGGCCGTTTTCAGGTCCAGGTATTTGTCCAGGGCGTGCATGGACTTGTCTTGCCCGTTGCCCGACTGCCGAACGCCGCCCAGCGGAACGGTGATGTCGGGGCCGCCATAGGTGTTGACGTGCACCACCCCGGCCTTGATGGCGCGCACCATGCGGTGGGCGCGAGATAGACTGCCGGTCCACACGGCAGAAGCCAGGCCATAGTTCGAATCGTTGGCCAGTCGCACCGCTTCGGCTTCATCGTCAAAAGACATCACCGCCAGCACCGGACCAAAGATTTCTTCTCTGGCGAGGGTCATGTCGGGCGTCACAGCGTCGAACAAGGCTGGCGCCATGTAGCTGCCCCCCGCGACAGGCTGCAGCACACCGCCCCCCACACGCAAGCGAGCACCCTGCTCCTGCGCAGCCTGCACCGCCGCCAGGTTTTTAGCCAACTGGCGTGCGCTGCTCACCGCACCAATCTCGGTCGTCACATCAAGCGGGTCACCCACGCGCAGGTTAGCCGCGATCTTGTGCAGACGCGCCACAAATTCGTCGTGTACCGAGCGCTGCACCAAAAGGCGCGAGCCCGCGACACACACTTGCCCACTGTTGCGGAAGATCCCCATGGCCGAGACTTTGGCAGCCTGCGCCAGATCGACCGCATCTTCAAAAACAATGTTGGGCGACTTGCCGCCCAGCTCCAAATACACCCGCTTGAGGTTGGACTCGGCGGAAGCCTTGAGCAGCAAGCGCCCCACCGGGCCGGAGCCGGTGAAGGTGAGGATGTCCACGTCCATGTGCCTCGCCAGCGCATCGCCCGCCTCTGCCCCAGTGCCGGTGACCACATTGAGCACGCCCGGAGGCAAGCCCGCGTCCAGACACAGCTGCGCCAGACGCAGCAAAGACAGAGAGGCATCTTCAGACGGCTTGAGCACCACCGAGTTGCCCGCCGCCAACGCGGGGGCGATCTTCCAGGCGCCGATCATGAGCGGAAAGTTCCACGGCACGATGGCCGCAACCACACCCACGGGCTCCTTGTGGATCAGGCCCAAGGTGCCCTCAGGCGTGGGGGCGATCTCGCCGTTGATCTTGTCCACGCACTCGGCGTAATAACGGAAAGTGCCCGCCGCGCTGCCCGGCTCGGCCTTCCAGGCCATGGCGATTTCGGTGCCGTTGTCGCGCACCCCCAGCACCGCCAGCTCGGTGTGGTGCGCCTCAATGAGGTCGGCAATGCGGTGCAGGATTTTTTTGCGCTCAGCAGGCGCCATGCGCGACCACACGCCTTGCTCAAAAGTGCGGCGCGCCGCTTGCACGGCGCGGTCGACATCTTGAGCCCCAGCGGAAGCGATGCTGCACAGGGTTTGCCCGTCGATGGGCGAGACCATGGGCAGGGTCTGGCCTGATGCCGCAGCTGCCCACTGGCCGTCGATCAGCAAGCCCTGATCAGGGATAGGCAAGTGGCGCAGCGCGTCGATCTGTTCTTGTTTCATCGTCGTTTCAATCCGGGACATGCAGCACGATGCCATCGAGCGCATTCGACGCGATCAACTGGCAGCTCAAGCGGCTGCCCGCTTGGCGCGGCGAGATGACGATGTCGAGCATGGCGTTTTCCACTTCTTCCATGGGCGGGCAAGCGGCCAGCCAGGCTTCATCGACATAAACGTGGCAGGTGGCGCACGACAAACAGCCGCCGCATTCGCCCGCGACGCCAGGGATGCCGTTCATCTGCGCGGCGTCCATCAGGTTGGTGCCGTCGTTCACGTCGTCGCTCACGCGGTCGCCGTTGCTCATGATCCAGTGCACTTGGGGCATGGGGTGGCTTCTTTCAGATCAGATGAATCGGATGTAGTGGTTGCGCAGCGCATCGCCTTCGAGGCCTGCTGTGCGTTCGATCTCGTGGCGCTTGATGCCCACATGGTTGGCCACCAGGCCTTCGCCCACCGCCTGCGTCAGCACAGTGTCGGCCTCCAGGGCATCCAACGCGCCCGCCAGAGTGTCGGGCACGCTCTGGGTGGCGTCCTTGTTTTCCAGGCAGTCACCCGTCTCTGCGGGTTGCAGTGCATAAGCATTGACCACGCCCAAGCGCGCCGCTTGCAGCACTGCAGCCGTGTGGGTGTAAGGGTTAGCCGCCGCGTCGCCCATGCGGTGCTCGATGCGGGCACCCGGGCCGCTTTCGGCCGACAGTCGCACCGTCACGCCCCTGTGGTCCACGGCCCAGTTTTGCCAAAAGCCGGACAGACTGGCAGGTTGCAGGCGTTGGTAAGAATTGGTGCTGGGGGCCAACAAGCCCGCCAGCGCCTGGTGGTGGTGCATCAGTCCGGCGGTGCAACCCAAAGTCAAAGCGTTGAACTGGCTGGCGTCGTGCCCGCCCGAGATCGCGTTGTGGCCCTGCCCGTCGCGCAGGCTGAAATTGATGTGCACGCCGCTGCCGCCCACCGTGAGGATGGGCTTGGGCATGAAGGTCAGCACGATGCCGTGCTGGAAAGCCACTTCGCGTGCCAACAGACGGAACAAGAAGATGTCGTCCACCGCCTTGACGGCGCGGTCGTAGGTGAGCGTGAACTCGAACTGGGGCGCATCGTATTCGGTGTTCATGCTGTCGATGCGAAAGCCAGCTGCCGTGGCTTTCTCCCACAGGGCATCGGTGAAGCCCCTGGGGTCGGCAAAGGGGCCTGTGGCATACACATGGGCTGCAGGCGTGTCATAAGGCTTGAGCGAGCCGTCGGGCTCGATCTGGAAGGCAAAGGCTTCGAGCTCGATGCCCACCATCGGCTCGTAGCCCATGGCCTGCCAATCGGCCACGGCGCGCTTGAGCGCACTGCGCCCGCACATGGGCAGCGGCGTGCTGTCGTTGGCTTTGAGGTCACCAATGGCCACCTGGGTGAAGGGCTGCCAACCGGGGCGAATGTCTTCGGGGGTGTAGACGGCCTCCATGTCGGGCAGGCCTTCCATGACCATCGCACCCGGGGCCGGAATAAGCTCTTTTTCGTACGTGACGCCAAAAGTGCCACGGCAAAAACGGGCACCGCCGCCCTGACCGGGTTTGAGCGTGACGTATTTACCGCGCGCAATGGCCAGGTGGTCGCAATACAGCACCCGCAGGCGTTCTTGAACAGTTGACATGGGGATTCCTTTCAGATGAGGTGCATTCGCACAGGCAGGCGTTTGATGCCACAAACAAAATTCGATCGCAAAAAAGCGTGCTCATCCGTTTGCTCAATGCGGTCCACACGCTTGATCAGCTCCTGCATCAAGACGCGCAACTCCAGCCGGGCCAGCCACATGCCCAAACAGGCATGCGCCCCTCCCTGCCCGAACGCCAGGTGGCGGTTCACGCCCCGGCGCAGGTCGACGGTGAACGGCCGGTCAAAGGCCCGCTCGTCGCGGTTGCCAGAGATGAACCAAAGCAGCACCTTGTCGCCCGCCTTAACGCGCTTGCCGTGGTATTCAAAGTCTTCGGTCGCGGTGCGGCGGAAATGCGTGGCGGGTGAAGCCCAGCGGATGAACTCGTCGGCCACACCCTCCCAGGCGGCCTCGCCCTGCACCGCCCTGAGCTGCGCCATCAGGCCGGGCTGGTTGGCCAGCGCGTGCAAGGCGGCAGCAATCGAATAGCGTGTGGTGTCGTTGCCCGCGGCCACCAGCAGGCAAAAGAAGTTGCGAAATTCGGTGTCGCTGATCACATTGCCCTGGGCGTCGGGCTGGGTGATCAGGTGCAGCACGCCATTGGTATCGCTCGCTGCGCGCTTGCGTTCCATCATCTGGGCCGCGTAGTCGAACAGATCGGCCCCGGCGGGCGAGCGAAACGGCATGAAGCGGTAGGCCTCGGTGTCCATCTTGTCGACCACATGGGTGGTGAAATCGCTGTCGGTGTTGGCCATGAGCGCGTCGCCCTTGTCCACCAGCCAATCCAGGTCCTCCTCGGGTAGGCCCGCGATCCGCCCGAGCATGCGCATCGGAAGCTGGCGGGCAATCTGATGCGTGGCGTCAAACTCGCCCAGCGCCAGCGCTTGGTCGAGGATGCCCACGCAAAGCTCGCGGATCTGGTCTTCATACAGCGCCATCATGGGCTTGGAAAAGGCCTTGGCCACCAACATGCGGGTTCGGGTGTGCTCAGGCGGATCGGTCTCTTGGAAGGTGCGCCGCGCCATGTACTCCTCGTGCGACTGGTCTTCCATGCGGATACCCTGGGCCGAAGACAAGCGCTGGTGGTTGCGGTTGAGCTCCAAAATATCGGCATGCCGCGTGACCGACCAAAAGCCCTTGCCATCGGCCCAGTTGCACCAGGCCATCGGGTCTTCGTCGCGCAGGCGCTTGAAGGTGTTGTGCGGCGTGCCGTTCACATAGCTGTCGTGGTCCGACAAATCGGCATGTCCATCGTCGGTGGGGTTCCAAACCGTCATTGCGCTCTTTCAAAACATGCATCAAAAAACTGCACCATCCATTGCCCAAACAGCGGCACATCGGCAGCGTTGTTCAGGCTGGCATGGGCACGGGCCATGGTGTCGGCATCGAGCTTGTCGTCCAGGTAGCCCAGCAAAGCCTTCATGAACACCCGTGGCATCTCAGGGTGAAACTGGGTGGTCCAGATGTGCTGGCCGATCTGCATCGAGCCGATGGGGCAAAAGTCACTGCCGCCCAGACACACCGCGCCTTCGGGCATGTGGGTGACCTGCTCGTTGTGCGCAGCCATCAAGGTGGTGGTGGCTTGGCTGGGTTGCATCCAGGCTGGCGTGGTGGTCCAGTGGGTGGGCGCAGTGCCCAAGCCCCAGCCAGCGCTGTGCCGAGCCACCTCGCCGCCCAAGGCTTTGGCCACCGCCTGGTGGCCAAAACACAGGCCAATCAGCGGTTGGCGGGCCGCATCGACGGCGCGGATGAAATCCAGCAACGGCCCCACCCAAGGAAGACTGTCGTCATTGACCGAGGCCGGACTGCCGGTGATGACATAGCCGTCAAAGGCCTCTGGACTGGCGGGCAAAACCCCGTCCTTGACCGGCAACACCTCAAACGTCCAGTCGCGGCGCAGGGGTTGGAGCAGATGCACCACCTTTTGGCCATCATTCGGAAATCTTGCGGCAAACGCCGAGGTGTCGTCATTGGTCAGTAAAACGGCAATTCGCGGGTTCATCAGGTTTCTTTCAGTATCACGCCAATGCTAGGCTCAAGCCTGTCTGGGCAATATCAAGTTTGGGCACCGCGCACCCCGGGTTTTCACGCAACCAGATCGCTTGAATTTATTCCGAGCGGCTCACCCCCTTGTACAAACCCAACAAAACCAGAAAGTACACCGCAAAAAAACCGGTTTGCAGCCAGTAAATCAAAGTGCCTTGGCCTTGCATAACGCTCTGCAGATCCGATGAGACATTAACAAACGACAGACCCAAAACCGTTACACCCAATGCAAACAAAGCCATGGGAACAACTTGAATGTGGCGAATCGCCGCATAAAACAAACTCGCATAAGCCAACACAGAAAAAGAAATGATCTTGTCTTGGTAGGCGTAGAAGGGGGTATCGTAGTAAACAAATAACAGCGGGTATTTCAGGCCCATAAAGTGGGCTGCAGCCATCAAGCAAAAATAAACGATACCCACACCCAGCAAGTAACGAAGCCATTGAGCTTTCATAAAATCTCTCCAATCGAACCCTGAGCCTGTCCACCCCATGCGGACAGGTCATCCGGTTCAGCGATCAAGTGTCTGAGGAACGCTTTTGTGCAAACAGCCGTGCATAAGACAAAATTCAGCAAAATCAAGACAATTTTTGCCCGTGAACTCCAGACCTCGTCCCTTGAACATTTGTGTGGTCGCTTTCGACGGCATCAGTCCATTTCACCTGTCTGTACCCAGCGTGGTGTTCGGAGATACCCACCAAACACCCTCCCCTTTTGACCTGCACTTTTGCGCCATCGATGGACCGGTCGTTCGCAGCACCGTGGGCTTCTCGATCCAAATCGCTGACGACTGGGAAGCACTGGCACGAGCCGATGTGATCATCATCCCGAGTTGGCCAGACCACTTGCCGCCAGCGCCCACGCGCCTCATTGAGGCTTTGCAAGCCGCACACCAGCGCCGGGTCACGCTCATGGGTCTGTGCCTGGGTGCATTTGTCTTGGCGCAAGCCCAATTGCTTGACGGACTGCAGGCCACCACACACTGGACGGCAGCCCCAGAACTCAGCGCCCAATATCCGCAAGTGCGTGTCAATGCCTCGGCACTTTATGTGGATGAAGGAAGCATCATCACCTCGGCAGGTACGGCCGCCGCCATCGACTGCTGCTTGCATTTCGTTCGCAAGACCCTTGGGGCAGAATTGAGCAACCTCATCTCCCGCAGACTGGTCATGGCACCGCACCGCAGAGGCGGGCAGGCGCAGTTCATCGAATCGCCCATCGCCGAGCGTCCCCGTGACCATGCATTTGCCAATTTGCTGGACGGCATGCGCCAGGCATTGGACCAAAAGCACACCGTGCAAACCATGGCCGAACGCATGAACATGACCGAGCGCACGGTCTCTCGCCTGTTTGCCAAACAGACAGGCTCGTCTCCTGCGCAATGGCTGTTGAACGAACGCCTGAACCATGCACAACGCCTGCTGGAGACCACCTCATGCTCCATGGAAAACATCGCCTTGGCGGCAGGCTTTGCCAGTGCATCGGCCATGCGCCCGCATTTCAGAACCCGATTCGGCTTGTCTCCCACGGAATGGCGCAAGAACTTCAGCTACTGATCACCTGCACTTGTTCGATGGCGCAGGATGGATCAATTTTGCGCAAATTCAGTGTCGGGTTAACCTGCAATGACGGGTTTGAATCTGCCGTGCAGAATCAAACGTTGATCGCCTGTTGTGTCTCTCCTCCCCTTGTCGTCCCTCCATCAAGCCGCCACCCCTCATTCGCCTTGGGTCCAGGTACTGGACACCCAGGACATGGACCAGCACGCCTTGGCTCAGCAGGGCTGGGCGCTGCAATACGAGCAGCTCTCACCCGGCCAATTCAAGGGGCGCATCCACCAAGTGCAGCTGCCCGAGGTGACCCTGCTGCGCGAAGACACCAGCATCGCTTTGCGCCAGCGCGGGCGGCTCGACAACAGCGTTTACGGCTTTGCCATGGCGCTACAGGACTCGCCGGACCTTTTTTTCAACGGCCAGCGGGTGCCCGCCCACGCCATCATGTGCGGCAAGGGCGACGAGGTGGATCTGACCACCCCACCCCATTTCACTCTGATTGCAGTGGTCGTCAACCGCAGCCTTCTCAACCCGCTGTGGGAGCGCATGTACCAAAAGCCCCTGGCCCATTGGCTTGAAAAGCAGCTGGTGCTGCCCACCACCGATATCAAAGCACAGAACCTGCGGGACCTGCAGCTGATGGTGTTGGACCAAGCCAGCGTGTTGGCGCAACGCCAGCACGACCCACAGGCCCTGCGCCAGTTGCGCGATGAGATCCTGATGGAATGGCTGGAAGCTTTGCCTGCAAAGGTCGACACCTCCGAACTGCCCAACCTGGAGCGGCGCAAGAAACTGGTCGACCGTGCCTGTGAATTGATGATGGGCCACGCCGACGAGCCGCTGTCCATCCTGGAGGTCTGCAGCCGCGTGGGCACGAGCCGACGCAAGCTCAACTACTGTTTTCAGGACGTGCTGGGCACCACGCCCATCAAGTACCTGCGCTCACTGCGCCTGAACAGCGTACGACGCGCCTTGCGCCAAGCCGCACCAGGCGTGACCATCCAGGACATTGCCTCGCACTGGGGTTTTTGGCACCTGAGCCAGTTCGCGCAAGACTACCGCCAACTGTTTGGCGAACTGCCTTCCGACACGCTGCACAAGCGATGAGCAGCGCCCGCCAAACCCAGCTCACCGCCATCCTGACCATGGTCGCAGCCATGGCCTGCCTGTCGACGCAAGACACCCTGAGCAAAAAGCTGATGCTCAGCGTGGCGCCCGTCATCATCATCTGGACGCGCTACGCCCTGCAGACCGCGCTGGTCAGCGCCACGATCTGGCGCAGGCATTCGCCCGAACTGTGGCGCACACGGCAGTGGCGACTGCAACTGCTGCGCGGCGCGCTGGTCGTAGGCGGCAGCGTGTTTGGCTATGGCGCTTTGCAGCGCATGCCCGTGGCCGAGTTCACTGCCATCTATTGCCTGGTGCCGCTGGCCGTGACTTTTGTGGCCCGGTTTGTTATGAAGGAAAGCGTGTCCTGGCTGGGCTGGCTGTGTGTGGCCGGGGGGATGATGGGCGCCTTGTTGGTGGTCCGCCCAGGCGGTGATGTGGACTCCATGGGCGCCAGCCTGGCGCTGATGGGAGTGGTCTGCTACACCGGCTTTCAGACCCTCACGGGCCACCTGGCGCGGCAGGACTCACCGCTCACCATCCAGCTGTGCACCAGCGTGCTGGGCTTTGCGCTCATGTCGGCCGCCGTGCCTTTTTTCTGGCCGGACCAGATTTCCTGGCCAGACTTGGCCCTGCTGGGCTTGGTGGCGCTGGCGGGCTCTTACGGTCAGTATTTCACGGTGCTGGCGTTTTCCAAAGCGCCCGCCTCGGTCTTAACGCCTTACCTTTACTCGGCCATAGGTTTTTCTGCCCTGGGCGGCTGGTGGATGTTTGACCACCTGCCGGATACTCTGGCCCTGTGCGGCATGGGGATGATCGCTGGCTTTGGCCTGGCGGCTGGCTGGCTGAACCAACGCAAGGCCAAACCATGAGCACACCGCTTTTCAGCCCCAGCTATCGCGAGGCCCGTACGCGTTTTGCACTGGCTGCCGACGCCCGTGGGGCGCAGTTGCACCGTTATGGATTGCCTGTGCTGGGAGCACAGGGCGAAGAACTCGCCATGGACGTGGCCGTCCACGGCCCGGCCGATGCCGCTCAAGTGCTGATGACCACCAGCGCGGTGCACGGCATCGAGGGTTTTTGCGGCTCGGCCATCCAGACGGGCTTGCTGCAAAACCTGTCGCTGCCGCCCGGTGTGGCCGTGGTGCATGTGCACGCGGTCAACCCGCACGGTTTTTCACATGCGCGGCGGGTCAACGAAGACAACGTGGACCTCAACCGCAACTTCATCGACTTTGCCCAGCCCTTACCGGTCAACGCCGATTACGCCCAGGTTCACGACCTGCTGCTGCCCACGCACTGGCCGCCCAGCCCAGAGGTCAGCGCTGCCTTGAAGGTCCAAGCCGAAGCCTGGGGCGAGCGCCGCATGCAACGGGCCATCACCAGTGGGCAATACCAGTTTGCCCAAGGCGTCTGGTTTGGGGGGCTGGCCCCCACCTGGAGCCACCGCACGTTCAGGCGAGTGCTGCAAACCCATCTAGGGCAGGCCCGTCAGATCGCCTGGATCGACCTGCACACGGGCTTGGGGCCACACGGCCACGGCGAGCGCATCTTTGCCTGCACCGACAACGGCCAAACCCTGCAACGCGCACGCCAGTGGTGGGGGCCAGACATCACCTCGGTCGACACAGGCACGTCCCAAAGCGTGCCGTTGTCGGGGCCGATCCAGATGGCCATTTACGAAGAGTGTCCGCATGCGGAATACACCGGCATTTGCCTGGAGTTTGGCACCTTGCCGCTGGCGCAGATGATCCATGCCATGCGGGCTGACCACTGGCTGGCCCTGCACCCCGAGGCCCCGCCCGAGCAGCACCGCGCCATCCGAGCCGACATGCTGCAAGCCTTCAACCCGCCCTCGGCTGCGTGGAAAGAACGGGTCTGGCAGCAGGGCTTGCAGGCCGCCGTTCAGGCTGTGCACGGCTTGGCCGCTACACGCTGAAACTGCCTTTTCTCGGGAAAACCCAGCCCAGAGTTTGCAATTTTTCGATACCGTCAAACCCGTATCTTGTTCAGACTCTGGTCCTGAACCGGGGTGGCAACCGCTCCCCCTTCACCAGGACAAACAAGGACGAACCCATGATTTCACGCCGTAAGATTTCGAGCCTATTAGCGGGCCTCCTGAGCAGCCTGATGGTGCTCAGCGCCTCTGCGCAGGGCTTTCCCAACAAGATGGTCACTGTGATGGTGCCCTACCCTGCAGGCGGCCCTTCGGATTCAGTCGCCCGTTTGGTTCAGGCTGAGTACGAAAAGAGCCTGGGCCAGAAAATGATGGTCGAGAACCTGGGTGGCGTCAGCGGTGCCCTGGGCATTCAGAAGGTGCTGGCAGCACCGGCCGATGGCTACTATCAGTTGCTCGGCACCCCCATGGAACTGGTGATGGCGCCGCTGGCCCTGTCGGCCGTCAAATTCAAGCCCGAAGAAGTGCGTCTGGCCAGCTTGTTGGGCCGCACGTCGATCGGCCTGGCCGTGCGCAAGGACCTGCCCGTCAACAACCTGCCTGAATTTCTGGCCTGGGCCAAAGGCAAAAAGGTCAGCTACGCGAGCATAGGTCAGGGCTCGCTTTACCACATCATGGGTGAGCGCTTCAAGACGCTGACGGGCCTCGACCTGCTGCACGTGCCCTACAAAGCAGCCGTGCAGATCTACACCGATCTGGGCGGCAACAACGTGGACATGGCCTTCGTGCCGGTCGCAGGCCCCATCATCGGCATGGTCAAGGACAACCGCTTCAAGATCATCGGCATCACTTCCACCGCGCCCCACCCACAACTGCCTGAAGCCGCCCCGATCAGCGCTCAGCGTGGCATGTCCGACTTTATTTTTGACATCTGGATCGGTCTGCAGGTGTCCAAAAACACACCCGACGCCGTGGTCCAGAAACTCAACCAGGCCATGAACGAGGCCATCAAGTCCGAGGCCTTCGTCAAAGGCATGAACACCACAGGCAGCCAGGTGCCTGCAGGCATGAGCGTGGCCGAGCTGGACCGCTTCTACACCCAGGAAGTCAGCAGGTACCGCGCGCTGTTCAAGGCCGCCAACGTCGAGCCACAGTGAAGCCCTGAGTGTGCAGCGCAAAAGCGCTGACTCTCGTTCTACCCGGGACATGCTCACCCCTCGTGACATGCCCGGGTTTTTTCATTCCAGCCCCCTTGGCTACAGATGACCGATTTCACTTACAACACCGCCACCGAGCTGATGGTCCGCTTGAACGCAGGCGAAGTCACCAGCACACAGCTGCTGGAGCAGCACATCGCCCGCGTGGCGCAGCATGATGGCCCGATCAACGCGGTGGTGGTGCGCAGCTTTGACGCCGCCCGCGACCGCGCTGCCCAAGCCGACGCGGCGCGTGCCCGTGGCGAAGTCTGGGGGGCGCTGCACGGTCTGCCCATGACGGTGAAAGAGTCGTTTGATTTGCCGGGCACGCCCACCAGTTGGGGATTTCCGCAGTACAAGGACAACATCTCGCAACAACCGGCCGTGGCCGTGCAGCGGCTGCTGGATGCTGGGGCTGTGGTGTTTGGCAAGACCAATGTGCCGGTGGCTTTGGGCGACTGGCAGTCGTTCAACCCGGTCTATGGCACGACCAATAACCCCTGGGACCTGAGCCGCTCGCCCGGCGGATCGTCGGGCGGGGCCAGCGCAGCACTGGCTGCGGGGATGACGCCGCTGGAGCTGGGCAGCGACATTGGTGCCTCCATCCGCAACCCGGCGCATTACTGCGGGGTCTACGGGCACAAGCCCACCTGGGGCGTGGTGCCCATGCAAGGCCACCAGCTGCCGGGCGTGCGCTGCATTGACAGCCTGGACATTGCCGTGGCCGGTCCGCTGGCGCGCAGCGCTCAAGACCTGCAGCTGGCCATGCAAGTGCTGACCACACCGCTGCAGCAGTTTGGCCCACTGGGCTGGACAGCTGCACAGTGGCGCCGCAACGCCAAGCCGCTGCGGGAATGCCGCGTAGCCATCGTCTTCGACGATCCCGAAGCGCGGGTGGACCGGAGCATTCAAGACCGACTGCACGCGCTGGCCGACTTTTTACGCGCCCAGGGCTTGACCGTCTTGGACGACCACCGCCCGGTGGGCAGCGCACAGTCGCACCGCGTGTATTCGTACCTGCTTCGCGCGGCCACGGGCGCCTGGCTCGACGACGCGACCTTTGCCCGCTTTCATGCCCTGGGCCAGCAAGCCGACCCGGCGCTCGACACCATGCGCGAACGCGTCTGGCGCGGCAGCACGCTCACGCACCGCGACTGGGTCGAGTTTGACCAGCAACGCGCCGTGTTGCGAACGCAATGGCAAAGCTATTTCGAGTCGGTGGATCTGCTCATCACCCCGGTGGCCACATCGCCCGCCTTTTTGCACAACCAACAAGGCGAGCGATGGGAGCGCCTGCTGAAGGTCAACGGCCAGGATCAGCCACACACCGACAGTTTGTTCTGGGCGGGTTACCCCGGCGTGGTGGGCCTGCCCGCCACCGCCATCCCGATCGGTCAAAGCCCTGGCGGCTTACCCGTCGGCGCGCAAATCATTGGCAACAGTTTTACCGATCCGCTGTGCCTGAACATGGCCCGCTGGCTTGAAACCGAATGGTGCGGCTTTGTGCCGCCACCGCACCTGGCTTGAACCTCAGAAATTCCCCTGCCCATGTCCGACCTGACTGACATTACCGACTTCAACGCCAGCGAACTGTCTAAGCGCATCCACCAGCGGCAAGTGTCCTGCACCGAAGTAATGCAGGCTTACCTCAAACGCATCGAGCGGCTGAACCCGCGCTTCAACGCCATCGTCAACCTGGCCCTGCCCGACTCTTTGTTGGCACAGGCACGCCAGTGCGACGCCGAGCTGGCGAAAGGTCAGTCGCGGGGCTGGCTGCACGGCATCCCGCAGGCCATCAAGGACACCGGGCACGCCGTTGGTTTTCCGACCACCTTTGGCAGCACGGTGCTGAAAGCGGCCCTGCCCGCCAAAGACAGCATCATGACCGAGCGCATGAAGGCCGCAGGTGCCATCGTGATCGGCAAGACCAATATGCCCGAGCTGGGCCTGGGCTCGCACACCTTCAACACCCTCTTTGGGGCCACCCCCAACGCTTGGGACACCACGGTGAGCGCTGGCGGCAGCAGTGGGGGCGCGGCGGTCGCGCTGGCCCAGCGCATGTTGCCGGTGGCCGACGGCTCGGATTTCATGGGCAGCCTGCGCAACCCGGCGGGCTGGAACCACATCTTCGGCATGCGCCCCTCGCAAGGACGTGTGCCTTTTGGCCCCGGAGCCGATGTGTGGGTGGACCAACTGGGCACCGAAGGCCCCATGGCGCGCAGCGTACGCGACCTGGCGCGTTTGCTGGCCACGCAGTCAGGGCATGACGCACGCCAGCCTTTGTCGATCAACGGCAGCATCGATGCGTCACACATGGCTTACACACCCGATGCACTGCACGGGCTGCGCATCGGCTGGTTGGGCGATTTGAATGGCCATCTGGCCATGGAGGACGGCATCCTGGCCGTGTGCGAAGACGCGCTGCGCGTGATGCAAGGCGCTGGCGCCGTGATCGAGCCCCGCGCGCTGGGCTTTGACGTGCAAGCCCTGTGGGAGTGCTGGCTGGTCTGGCGCCGTGCGCTGGTCGGCCCCAAGGTGGCGGCCTTGCTGCAAATTCCGGGCGCCAAAGACCAGCTCAAACCCGAGGCCCTGTGGGAGCACGAGAACTCGGTCAAGCTGTCCTACATGGACTTCATGCAGGCCAGCCAAACGCGCAGCGCTTTTTATCAACACCTGTTGGGTGTGTTCAAAGAGGTGGACGTGTTGGCCTTACCCGTCGCGCAAACGTGGCCATTTGCGCTGCAAGAGCGCTGGCCCCAAGCCATTGGGGCGCGCCGAATGGACACTTACCACCGCTGGATGGAGAGCACGATCTACGCCACGCTGGCGGGCCTGCCCGCCATCAGCCTGCCTGCGGGCTTTCACCCCACAAACGGCTGGCCCATGGGCATCCAATTGATCGGCAAACCGCAAGGCGATGTGGCTTTGCTGCAGGTGGCCGCGGCCTACGAAGCCGTGCGAGGCGAATGGCTCCAACAGCGGCCTGCACACCCCTGACCCTGCTCAGGCTGCCGCCAGCCGACCCGGGCGGCTTGTGGCCCCCCGTGCTCCGTAGCGGCCGATGTCCAACCCTTCGGTGCGGATGGCCGGCTGGCGACCCGAGATCACATCGGCCAAGAGCTGCGCGCTGCCGCAGGCCATGGTCCAGCCCAAGGTGCCGTGACCGGTGTTGAGGTAGAGCCCCTTCAGCGGTGTGACCCCCACCAGGGGTGTGCCATCAGGCGTCATGGGGCGCAAGCCGGTCCAGAACTGGGCCTGCGACAAGTCCCCCCCTGGAAAGAGTTCGCGCGTGACTTTTTCGAGCGTGGCGCGGCGGCGTGGGTTCAAACGCAGGTCAAAGCCAGCCAACTCGGCCATGCCCCCCACGCGCAGGCGATCACCCAAACGGGTCAGCGCAATCTTGTAGGTCTCGTCCAACACGGTCGACTGCGGTGCCAGCGAGTCATCCTTCAGCGGCATGGTGAGCGAATAGCCCTTGACCGGGTAAACCGGAATGTCGAGCCCGAGCGGCAACAACAAGTTGCGCGAATAGCTGCCAGCGGCCAGCACCACCGCATCGGCTTGCAGGCGCTGGCTTGCTTCGCCGCTTGTGCCTGCAAGTTGCAGCCCCGTGACGCGATCACCGTCCCGGACCAAGGATTGGACCGAACAAGACAGGCGCAGCTTCAGACCCAGAGCGCTGGCGCGCTGCGCCAACTGTCGGGTGAACAAATGGCAGTCCCCGGTTTCGTCGTTGGGCAGCCGCAAACCACCGCTGATCGGCACCGCGGCCTTGGCCAGTGCTGGCTCTGCAAGGCTGACCCCGGCCTTGTCCAGCAGTTCAAAGGGCACGCCGCATTCTTGCAGCACAGCCACATCGCGGGCCGCGGCGTCCAATTGGGCTTGGCTGCGAAACAGCTGCAAAGTCCCTTGCGTGCGTGCGTCATAGGCGAGGCCGGTTTCCGCACGCCAGGCGCGCAGGCAATCCCGGCTGTACTCGGACAGTCGCATCATGCGTTCCTTGTTGACGGCATAGCGGTCGGCCGAGCAATTGGCCAGCATGGCCGCCATCCAGCGCCACTGAAACAGGCTGCCATCCGGGCGAAAGGCCAGCGGCGCATGCGACTGAAACAGCCATTTGAGCGCTTTGAGGGGGATGCCCGGTGCCGCCCAGGGGGTTGAATAGCCAGGCGAGACCTGACCGGCATTGGCAAAACTGGTTTCCTGCGCCACATCGGGCTGCCTGTCCACCAAGGTCACATCGGCGCCTTGGCGCAACAGCGCCCATGCTGTGCTCACCCCGATGACCCCACCACCCAGAACCACCACTTTCATGTCAGCCTCGCTTTTGACTTGAGATTCAGTGATGTTATGGATTCAATGCAAGATTTTTTTCTGATTTGAGGTTTAATGGCAGGAATATCCACTGAAACCAGGGCCCTGCTCAGGCCTTCACCGCAAAATGTCCGAACCCGACCGCATCGACCTCAAAATCCTGGACCTGCTGCAACGCAACGGCCGCATGTCGGTCACCGAAGTGGGGGAGCAAGTGGGCCTGTCGACCTCGCCTTGTTCAGAGCGGATCAAAAGGCTTGAAAGACAAGGCTTGATCACCGGCTACCATGCCCGAGTGGACGCGGTGCAGCTGGGCAAGCCCTTGCTGGTTTTCATCGAAATCACACTGTCCCAGAAATCGCCACAGGTGTTCGAGACCGTGCGGCGCGAGGTGGGCCTGATGCCCGAAGTGCTGGAATGCCACTTGGTCTCGGGCAGCTTTGATTACCTGGTCAAGGCCCGCTTGCGCGCCATGAACGATTACCGGGAATTGCTGGGCACCATCCTCGACAAGATTCCGGTGCCCGCACAGTCCAACAGCTATGTGGTCATGGAAGAAATCAAGGAAAGCACGGTCCTGCCCTTGGACCGCTGACCACCGACAGACCGATCAGGACCTGTTGGCCTGGCGAGCCCCCCAGCCCCAAAGCACCAATCCGCCCAGCATCATGGGCACGCACAGCCACTGCCCCATGCTCATGCCCAGGCTCAACAAGCCCAGGTGTGCATCAGGCTCGCGGAAAAACTCGGCCACGAAGCGGAAAAAACCATAACCGAGCAAGAACGCACCCGAAACCTGCCCCATCGGGCGGTCTTTGCGGGCGAACCACCACAGCAACACAAACAGCAGCAGGCCTTCCAGCGCGATTTGGTAGAGCTGCGAAGGGTGGCGCGGCAAATCACCCGCCCCCCGGAACACCATGCCCCAAGGCAAAGACGGGTCGGCCACGCGGCCCCAAAGCTCACCGTTCATGAAGTTGCCCATCCGCCCTGCGGCCAAACCCGTGGGCACGCAAGGTGCCACGAAATCCATGACCTGCAAAAAAGGGCGCTGGCGGGTGCGGGCAAACCAGACCATGGCCAGCATCACCCCCAGCAAGCCGCCATGAAAACTCATGCCCCCTTGCCAAACCGCCAGGATTTCTAGAGGGTTGGACAAGTAATAAGCCGGTTTGTAAAACAGGCAGTAACCCACACGGCCGCCCAGGACCACACCCAAAACGCCCAGAAAAAGGATGTCTTCCACATCGCGCTTTTGCCATTGCGGCAGGTGGGCGAAGGGCAGATGCCCCAGACGCCGGGTGCCCAGCCAGTAAAAAAGCCCAAATGCGGCCAAATAGGTCAAACCGTACCAATGGATGGCCAAAGGTCCCAGTTGCAAGGCGACAGGATCAATTTGCGGGTGAATGAGCATGTCTGGATTGTGCACCGGCCTGATGGCCCGAATTCCGCGGGCCCAATGCAGCGGCCTCCAACCTGTTTGCCAGACCAAGGCCGCTAGAATGGGCAAAATTTTTTAAGCCCTGACGGGAACACACCCATGACCGACAAAATCATTCCGATCAAACCCATCAACGAACGCAGCGCCAACATCACCGCGGGCAAATCCCGCGCACCCAACCGCTCGATGTACTACGCGATGGGCTACGAAGAGGGCGATTTCGTCAAGCCCATGGTCGGCGTCGCCAACGGCCACAGCACCATCACCCCCTGCAACAGCGGCCTGCAAAAGCTGGCCGATGCGGCCGTCGAAGGCATCGAAGAAGCCGGTGGCAATGCCCAAATCTTTGGCACGCCCACCATTTCCGACGGCATGGCCATGGGCACCGAAGGCATGAAATATTCTTTGGTCTCTCGAGAGGTGATTGCCGACTGCGTCGAAACCTGCGTGCAAGGCCAGTGGATGGACGGCGTTTTGGTGGTCGGTGGTTGCGACAAGAACATGCCAGGCGGCCTGATGGGCATGCTGCGCGCCAATGTGCCTGCCATCTACGTTTATGGCGGCACCATCTTGCCAGGTCGCTACCAAGGCAAAGACCTGAACATCGTGAGCGTTTTTGAAGCCGTGGGCGAGAACGCCGCCGGCAAACTCAGCGACCATGATTTGAAAGAAATCGAAAAACGCGCCATCCCCGGCACAGGCTCCTGCGGAGGCATGTACACCGCCAACACCATGTCGTCGGCCTTTGAGGCGCTGGGCATCTCTTTGCCCTACTCATCCACCATGGCCAACGTGCACGAGGAAAAGGTCCAGTCGGCCAAAGACTCGGCCAAAGTCCTGGTTCAGGCCATTCAAAAAGGCATCAAGCCCAAAGACATCGTCACACGCAAGTCCATCGAGAACGCTGTGGCCGTGATCATGGCCACCGGCGGCTCCACCAATGCCGTGCTGCACTTCCTGGCCATCGCACATTGCGCCGGCGTGGAATGGAGCATTGACGATTTCGAGCGCATTCGCCAACGCACCCCCGTGTTGTGCGACCTGAAACCCAGCGGCAAGGCTTTGGCCGTCGACCTGCACAAGGCGGGCGGTATTCCTCAAGTCATGAAGATTTTGCTCAACGCCGGTTTGCTCCATGGTGACTGCATCACCATCACCGGACAAACCATTGCTGAAGTTTTGAAAGACGTGCCGGATGCTCCGCCAGAGCAAAGCGTGATCCACACCATGGACCAAGCCATGTACAAGCAAGGTCACTTGGCCATTTTGAAGGGCAATTTGTCACCTGAAGGCGCTGTGGCCAAGATCACAGGCCTGAAAAACCCGGTCATCACGGGGCCTGCCCGCGTTTTCGATGACGAGCAATCGGCTTTGGAAGCGATCCTCGCTGGGAAAATCAAGGCAGGCGATGTGATGGTCTTGCGTTATCTGGGCCCCAAAGGGGGTCCTGGCATGCCCGAAATGCTGGCCCCTACAGGCGCCTTGATCGGTGCGGGCCTGGGCGAAAGCGTTGGCTTGATCACGGACGGCCGTTTTTCTGGTGGTACTTGGGGCATGGTGGTCGGTCATGTGGCACCCGAAGCGGCGGCAGGTGGCAACATTGCCTTTGTGAATGAAGGCGACAGCATCACCATCGACGCGCACAAACTGCTTTTGGAACTGCATGTGCCCGAAGCCGAACTGGCCAAGCGTCGTGCAGGCTGGACACCTCCCGCCCCTCGCTACACACGCGGCGTGCAAGCGAAGTTTGCTTTCAATGCCTCCAGTGCCAGCAAAGGCGCCGTGTTGGACATGTTCTGATCCATCAAATCGCCACCCATGAAAAAAGCCACCTTGCGGTGGCTTTTTTCATGGGTGGACATGCCCCACTGGGCAAGTCTCCAAGAGAAAGATCACAAACCAATGGCTGCGATACCCGCCTTGGCGATCTGTGCGTCTTCGTTGGATTTGACGCCACTGACGCCGACAGCCCCCAGGCAAAAGCCATCTTTCATGATCGGCACGCCGCCTTCCAGCATGCCTTCAATGGTGGGCGCTGACAAGAAAGAGGTCCGACCGCCGTTGATGACGTCTTCGTACACTTTGCTTTCGCGGCGACCCAAAGCGGCCGTGTGGGCCTTGGAGGGCGCGATGTGGGCAGAGACGGGGGGCGCACCATCCAAACGGGTGAAATGGAGCAAATGACCACCCCCATCCACAATGGCGATGCTCACCGCCCAGTTGTTTTTGAGGGCTTCGGCCTCGGCCGCTGCGGCAATGGCTTTGACATCGGACAGTTCCAAAGTGGCTTGAGTTTTCATAAGGATGGCATACAGAAAGGTTGAAAACTTGGAGCATACACGCAGGCCGCCCTGCCCATTGCACACCCCAGCGCAAAACTGAATCAACCAGATAACCCCATTGCATCACGGGATTCCGGCCAGCCCTCGCCACGGCCAGGCTTGACCCCTAAAATAGTATTCGCTTTGTTTCAAAGCACTTCAAGGAGATACACCATGAGCGACTTACGCACCCTCAATTCAACGGACTGGGGCCATGTAGACCCCGCAGCACGTAACCGTGTTTTGCGCAACACCTACTGGTTGCTCGCCCTGAGCATGTTGCCTACCGTGCTGGGCGCCTGGATCGGCGTGAGCACCGGCATCACCCAATCCCTCTCAGGCGGTGTCGGCCTGATCGTTTTCCTGGCTGGCGCTTTCGGCTTCATGTTCGCCATCGAAAAAACCAAAAACTCAGCCGCGGGCGTTCCCGTGCTGCTGGCCTTCACCTTCTTCATGGGCCTGATGCTGTCGCGCATGATCGCCATGGTGCTGGGCTTCAAGAACGGCTCTGACCTGGTGATGACCGCTTTTGCGGGCACCGCCGGTGTGTTTTTCGTCATGGCCAGCCTGGCCAGCGTCATCAAGCGTGACTTGTCGGGCATGGGCAAATGGCTGTTTGTCGGGGCCATGGTTCTGATGGTGGGCGGCATCATCAACGTGTTCGTGGGCTCCACCGCTGGCATGCTGGTCCTCTCCACCCTGGCCATTGGCATCTTCAGCGCCTTCTTGCTGTATGACCTCAAGCGCATCCTGGACGGCGGTGAAACCAACTACATCAGCGCCACCTTGGCCCTGTACCTGAGTGTTTTCAACATCTTCCAAAGCTTGTTGGCGCTTTTGGGCATCATGGGCGGCGATCGCGAGTGAGCGATACCTTCCCTCATCAAAAGGCTCCCACGGGAGCCTTTTTTATGGTCTTCTCCCGTTCAAGAGGGCCCACTGCACCATGCAGTCTCCAATCATGCCAACTCAAAAACCGCCATGCTTTCCACATGGGCGGTATGGGCAAACATGTTGACGACGCCAGCGCTCAGGCAGCGGTAACCCGCCCGGTGCACCAGCAAACCCGCATCGCGTGCCAGCGTGGCGGGGTTGCAGCTCACATACACAATGCGCTTGGGCGGCGTCCAGCCTTGGCGCAAGTCCTGGTTTTCGTAGAGTTCAGCCAAGGCCTTGGCCAAAGCGAAAGCACCCTCACGTGGCGGGTCCACCAACCATTTGTCGGCGGTACCGTCGGCCACCAACATGGCAGGCGTCATGTCAAACAGGTTGCGCGCCACAAACTCGGTGGGGGCCAAGGTGTACCCCGCTGGGCGCTTGGCTTGGTTGGCCGCATAGTTCTCGCGTGATCGGGCCACCAGGGTTTCAGCGCCTTCAATGCCCAACACCTGCGCCGCTTGGGTGGCAATGGGCAGCGTGAAATTGCCCAACCCGCAAAACCAGTCGATCACACGCTCGGTCTTTTGCGCTTGCAGCAAACGCAGCGCTCGCGCCACCAGCACGCGGTTGATGAAGGGGTTGACCTGGGTGAAGTCGGTCGGCCGAAACGGCATGGTGATGCCAAAGTCAGGCAAGCCATAACTCAGCTGCGCGCCACCCTCATCCAGCAAATGCACCGTGTCGGGTCCTTTGGGTTGCAACCACCACTGCACCCGATGTTCGGCAGCAAAAGTACGGAGCAAGGCTTTGTCGCCATTACTCAAGGGCTCCAAATGGCGCAGCACCAAGGCTGTGACCTCGTCGCCGCAAGCCAACTCGATCTGCGGCACGGTCTCGCGTGCATCCATTTGAGCAATCAGCCCACGCAAGGGCATGAGCATGGCGCTGACATGCGGCGGCAACACGGGACACACCTTCATGTCGGCAATGTAGCGGCTCTTGCGCTCATGGAAACCGATCAGCACTTCGCCTTTTTTGATCACATAGCGCACCGACAGTCGGGCACGGTAGCGGTAGCCCCAAGTCGGTCCCTCGATCGGGCGCAACAGGGTTTCAGCTTTGACCTTGCCGAGGTGCCAGAGGTTGTCTTCGAGCACGCGCTGCTTGATGGCAACCTGGGCCGAGGCTTCCAGGTGCTGCATCTTGCAACCGCCACAAGCACCTGGGTGCAAACCAAAATTGGGGCATCCCGGGCGCACGCGCTGGGACGATTCGTGGTGAATTTCGGTGACCGTGCCCTGCTCCCAGTTGTTCTTTTTGCGGTGCACATTGACCGAGACAATTTCAAAGGGCAGAGCGCCTTCGATGAACACCACTTTGCCGTCAGGTCGGCGGGCGATGCCTTGGGCATCCATGTCCAAAGACCCCACACGCAAAAAGCCTGCAGGCAGGTCTTCACTGGAGTGGCTGGAAGCGTCGGCGTGGGCTTGGGAAAGGGAAATGTCTGGTTCGCTCATCACCCGATTGTCTCAGGATGAGCGGCAGAAAAATCAAAGAGGCATGCCGCTGACGATTGGATTTTTCTGCATCCCCACTGCGCCAGTGATGGTGGCGCGCAAAAGCTCAGCGGGCGGGCAAAAACTTGGCGGGATCGACGGGTTTGCCTTGGCGGCGAATTTCAAAATGCAATTTGACCCGATCGGCATCGGTTTTACCCATCTCGGCGATCTTTTGCCCCCTTCGCACTTGCTGGTCTTCCTTGACCAGCAAGCTTTGGTTGTGGGCGTATGCAGTCAAAAAAGTGTTGTTGTGCTTGAGGATGATCAAGTTGCCGTATCCGCGCAAACCTGCACCCGCATAGACCACTTGGCCATCTGCAGCCGCCAGGACGGGATCACCGGCTTGACCCGCGATGTCCAGGCCTTTGTTTTTGACTTCGTCAAACGTGCCAATGACGGTTCCGTTGGCTGGCCAAGCAAAAGAAAGGCCCGAGTCATTGGCAGCAGGCGCGGGAGGGCTGGCTGGTGGCGTGGGTTTGGGCGCGGCTTGTGCACTGGGGCCAATGGGTTGAACCACCACACCACTGGGCTCAGTCACTGCACCC